>Ga0315901_10003194_pt1 | contig 21513 bp, 15 predicted proteins | sample LakEriMetagenome_10_FD_203761 | JGI IMG/M metagenome (GOLD analysis project Ga0315901, IMG submission 203761) | Freshwater fungal communities from buoy surface, Lake Erie, Ohio, United States - Buoy 2 MA116 | ecosystem: Environmental > Aquatic > Freshwater > Lake | place: USA: Lake Erie, Ohio... | reverse complement strand
CCTCCCCCGATCGCCAGCGGGCATAATCCTCCGGAGTGTCGAGATCGACCAGAATCCCGGGAACGGCGAGATCGACAAATTCGACCTTGCGGGAGGGATTTCGCACCAGGGCATTCAAGCCCTCGTCCGCCCGCAACGCCTGAATCTCTTCGTAGAGCTGCCAGCGGAACAAAACCGGATGCCCCTTGCGCCCACCGTGGCGGGGAATGAGCACCTCGGCTGTACCAGCGTCCCAGGCGGCAACCAGCGGCTCAAGGATCCCCGGGGGAAGCAGCGGCTGATCGGCGGGGCTCAGCACCCATCCTTCGCCCGGGCCGGGATGCCAACGCCTCTCAATCTCGGAAAGCGCCGCCAGTACGCTGTCTTTCATCTCCGGCGGATCGACCGCGGGCTGAATGACCCACCCGCCAGCCTGGTCCACCACCCGCGCCAGCTCCTCATCGTCCCGACGACAGACAACGCAGCGTGCGACGATCCGGGGATGGCTGAGTGCCGCCAGCAGGTGCTCGATCACCGTGCTCCCCCCCCAGGGGAGCAGCAGCTTGGGCTGCCCCATCCGCCGGCTCAACCCCGCGGCGGGGATGACTGCAAACAGCCGGTTCACAACGTGAGAGGAGGGGCGGCCGGAGGAGCGGTTTCGTTCGCCAGGAAGCCGCACCCCTTGTGGGCCCCGTCACAGAAAGGCCGCCGGGCAGTCTGACCACACCGACACAGCGCCACATTTTCCTTGCCCGTCAGGTCGTACTGGTTTCCCAGATGGTCGACCAGAGTGAAGGGGCCCGTCACCAGCAACGGACCATTTTCACGCACCTTGATTGTCACGCCCGACATGTCAGCTCCTGTGGTGTTTCGAAGAAAGCAGCAGCGGCGATCCTGTCAGGCCAGAATGGGAGTGATGACATCCCCTCCCACATCGGTCAAACGGAAATCGCGGCCGTTGAACCGGTAGGTCAACTTCTCATGGTTGAATCCGGCCAGGTGCAGCAGCGTGGCGTGCAGGTCGTTCACATGCACCTTGTCGACCACCGCCTTGTACCCGAATTCGTCGGTGGCTCCGTAGTGGAAGCCCCCCTTGACCCCGGCCCCGGCCAGCCAAATGGTGAAGCCATTCGGCTTGTGATCGCGCCCCTTGGCCCCCTGCGAATCGGAGGTGCGGCCAAATTCGCCCCCCCAGATGACCAGCGTGCTCTCGAGCAGCCCCCGGGCTTCGAGGTCGGCCAGCAAGGCGGCCGCCGGCTGATCGGTGTGCATCGCACACGAACGGTGATTCGTTTCCAGATCGCTGTGGCAGTCCCACGGCACGTCATTCACGCTGCCGTCGCCGCCGACCCCTTTGCCGGCGAAAATCTGCACATAGCGCACCCCCCGTTCAACCAGACGACGGGCAATCAGGCATTGCCGCGAGAACGTCGCACACTCGGGATTGTCCATCCCGTAGAGCTTATGGGTGGCTTCCGATTCGCGCGTCACATCCAGCGCCTCGGGAGCCGCCATCTGCATCCGGTAGGCGAGTTCATACGAAGAAATGCGCGACGACAGGTCGGTCTGCGTGGGGCGCTGTGCGGCATGTTCTTCGTTGAGAGTCCGCAGCAGTTCCAATTGGGCCCGCTGTTGCTGGTCGGTCTGACCGGCATCACGGGCGAGGTTGTCGATCGCCTCTTTCCGCCCAGCCGAGAGGGCCAGTGCCTGGTAGGTCTTCGGCAGGAACCCGGCCGACCAGATCTGGTCGTCCCCGCGTGGTCGGGTGTCGTGCAACACCACAAACGCCGGCAGGTTCTGGTTCTCGGTGCCCAGGCCATAAGTCAGCCACGACCCCAGGCTGGGAAGCCCGGGGCGGTTGGTGCCGCACATCAGCTCGATCGATGCCGGAGCATGATTGTTCTGCCGCAGGTGCATGCTGTGGAGAAACGTCATCTTGTCGACGTGGGCCGCGAGGTGCGGGAAGATCTCGGGGACCCACGTGCCGGAATCGCCATGCTGTTTCCAGACAAAGGGCGATTTGAGGCATTTGCCGCTGGTCTCGAAGAACCCGGTTTTCGGATCGGCCCCGCCAAGCGGCTGACCATCACGGGCCTGCAGTTCGGGCTTGTAGTCCCAGGTGTCGACCTGCGAGGGGCCGCCCGTCATGAACAGCCAGATGATCGACTTGACCTTCCCGGTGAATTCGGGGGGATGAGCGGCGAGCGGATTGGCGGCTTTCGTCTGCTCATGCAGCAGCGACGACAGGGCGAGCGAGCCGAAGCCCAATCCCGCCTGCTGCAGAAACTGACGCCGCCCCTGGAGGGCCAGGTGACCGGGGAAGAAGAAGTTCGACATGTCGGAGTTCCGGACCGGAAAAAGGACTACGCTCAGTCTATCAGGGGACGCGGGGATGCAGGTAGCCGAATGGCGTTCACCGACTCTCTTCACGGAAATCCACGTTCCGTTTCCACGACGCAAGTTTCGCCACCAGCAATCCCGCCACCTGCCGGGCGATGACGAGAGACCGATTTTTCGCGACGACAACACGTGATTGCTCACCGACAACCAGGCAATCAGTGGTTCCGTCCTGAAGCGCGTCGGGATGGTTGGCATCCAATTCTCGGACCATCGGCAATTTGTGGCAACGACTCACCACGACGCCGCGAATCTGAAGGGTCGGCAACTTGGTGGTTTCGAAGAGCCAACCGACGCCGATTCGCAGTTGGAGTTCTTCGGGTGTCAGATCGATGAACGTCTTGCGCCAGATGACAAAGGCAAAAGTGGCGACACCCAGGATCCAGCAGACGACGTGGAAGGCAATTGTCCAGGGAAGCATCGCTCCCCATCCGGGCACTTCCGCCAAACGTTCCCGAATCTGCGACCTCAAGCCGAAGCCGGCGACCGTCAGCACGCCAGCGGTGCACAACCATCGCCCGGTCCGGTTGGGGAAGTCGGCCAATTCCAGACGCAGCCTCTGGGGCGAATCCTCGCGCAGTCCAATCGGCGAGTTCGCCAGAAGTTCCGCCGACGGCACAGGACTCCACCCCGGATTCGACGTCACAGCAGATCCACGGCACCGCAAGGACGCCGCGGTCTCGGGACCGTGCAGAAATGCATTGATTTGGCCAATCAACCAGACCTGCTCGGCGACGGAGAGCACGGCGGGGACCTGCAAGTCCCGGCCGTGCCCGCCAATCTGAACATCGCTGCGGGCATCTCCATCCTCCTTGGGAAGCCTGACATCGGCCAGAGTGTCGTCCGTCACCGGAATCTCGGTGGTGGACGTGCGTCCGAACAGAATGGTCCGTAGCACGCAGCGAGTCCGGTCGATCGACAGCAGGATCGTTCGGCTCCGGGACCGCAGCCGTGCGACTGCCATTCCAATCGCAATGATCCAGAAGACCGTCAAAACCAACGGCGTCACTTCTGGCGAATCGTCCGGAGCCGGTTTGGGGCGAACACCTCCCACCCATACCGCAGTCAACAGACCCAAGATGCCCCACCAACCCAGGACAAAGTAATCGTTGGAATCCAGTCTCCCCTTGGCCGGGGGAAACACCAGCGTCAGTCGTTCGGGCGAATTCTCCACGATCTGAATTCGACTCCCCGCCGGGGGCACCAGCAGCGCGGCCTGATCAGGAATTGAATTCGAGTCAGAATGTAGATTCATTTCCAGGTCCGTCTTCACCCAACTGCGGTCGCCCGCCTGAAGCACACCGCGTTTCGCCCCCTCGTGTCGGACGCGACCGCAACCGCTGATCCTGAGTTTAGCAAATCAGACATGGGCCGACCTGCGATTTGGCGAGTGTCCCTCTCGTCCGCGCCGGTTCCTGAACGCCAATCACTCCGCGAACATCAGTCGATAGGTCTGTGCAGCTCTGGGAATCGGGGCAAACCCATTCCGCGATTCATTCGCCTGACCGCGAAGCGGCTTGCTGATGCGCAGCGGGAGAGACCTGGATCACTCCCCATTCCGACAATCTTCCCAGAATCAACCCGAGTATCTGTCGGGACAGGAGCAGATCGCTCCCCCAGACAAGCTGAAACTGGCTGGCTCTTCGCAAGACGCCGCAGCCTGGTCCTGGATCCCGGGAATCCCCACCCAGAGGCCGGTGAATCGTTCCCGAACGCCGCAGGGCAATCAGGTTCCCAACCTGGAATCCCTGGATCGATTCGACGGGCATCCGGTCAGGAAGGCGGAAACCGTAGCTGGACCAGACACACTCCAGGGTTTCAGGGGTCAGCCGGATTGTGCCCTCTCCAAGTTCCATGGACAGCCAGAACGCGACGATCAATGCCGAGGGAAGCAGGAAGACCAGACCGACCCAGAAGCCATATTCGATGCCCGAGCAGAGCGTCCCAAATCCCGGAATCGCACACGCGAGTGCCAGGAACAAATGGGCGATTGTTGTCGACAGCGCCCACCGCAATGGATACGAAAACCGGATACAGCCGGGTTAGTTTTCCAGAATGTGGATCTCGGAGGACGCCGGTAGTTCGGCGGCCTGCAACAGCGGAATGGTGAATTCTCCCGATTCGAGCGTCGGCTCGAATCGCATCGGAATGGGAGTCGAGCCCGGTGATTCCTGGGGCGGGACTCCTCCAAGGGGGTTCACACCGAGCGACCGAGGGGAGACGACCGCGGAGAGCTGCCCCTTGTCGCGTGAGGGATCTTCGACCTGGCGATTCGAAGTCTCGGGCGTGGCGGTAGGGGACGCATTCGCGGCGACCCAACTGCTGATCTGTCTGACCAACCATTCCTGGTCGGCATCCGAAAGGCAATTGTTGATGACGAATTGCTGTTGCGGATTTCGGACCAAGACCTCGTACCGGGGAATGCGGGGGCCGGTGTTTTCCACGATGGTCATAGCGCAGACCGTATCGGCCGACACGGGCAGACCACGCACCTCTTCGCGGCCGAACAGCCTGGTTCGGAATGTGATCTGTCCGGCTTCCAGGGTAATCCAGACTTGGCGAAACCAATTGGGAACCTGATTTCGAGCCACCGCATACAGAATGGCAGGAAACACCAGGACGACGGGAAACGTCACCACCGTGATCAGCGCGGATTGGTCGGGTTGCACAACAAATCCATTGTAGAACCAGACGATGGCTCCGTAGGGGCTCAACAGCAGCAAGGTCAAGATGCCAAACAATCGGCTGTTGGGGGAACTCCAGCCTCTGGGGATCAGCAGTGACACCCGCTTCGGATTGGCCTCGAGAACCTTCAGCCGGCTGCTCCAAGGAAGAGGGCAATAAAGTCCGTCGGTGGTGGCGGCCCCCCCACTGGGGAGAGTCTGTCCACCGTTCGTTTCTGGATTGCTCCACACGTCCAGAACTTCCGACACATCCTGGTCGCAGAAGGGGCAGCAGGTCGCACCATCCGCCCGCAGGGTGGCTGGCGACAGATGGGCGTGACAGTGCGGACAGTTGGTCTTGCACAGATTCATGGCGTTCTCCCCGACACCAAATTGGTCCCACACTGGGGAATGACAGAGTTCACGCAGCCACCAGAATGAAATCAGGTCGGGGTGGCTGGAACGGCTGGTTTCGATTCCTGCGGGAGCGGAGCCACCTCGATCGCCCCCCAGGACTCAAGGCGTCCGACGATCAGTCCCAGCACATCCACAGACACATCGGGCGGACTCACACTCGCCAGCGTCATTCTTCTCCGGCCCTCTTCCAGCCAGCAGCCATCTCCGGGATTCCTGGCGAATCCTGGAGATGGGTAATACATCAAATTCCGACGCCTCAAAACAGTCAGGTATCCCAGGCCCACTTGGGTGATGTCGGCGACCGCCATCCGGTCGGTCAGGACGGTGCCGCACGACTTCCAGCAACACTCCACTGTGTCGGGCGTGACCCGCACAATGACCGTTCCCAGCATGAGGTAGAGAAACCGGATCAGAAAGGGGGCGAGAACCAGCCATCCCGTGAGTGTCACGAAGGGATCCCACACAGTCGTCAGGATCACACCAAGAGCAAAGAGCAGCGAGAACGGCAACCATTCCCAGCCGAACTGCAGTGGAAACGCAAACTCAAGAATCTCTGCGGTGTCACGTTGAACTTCAATCGATGCCCCGCGGGGCAGCTCCTGGCTCGTCAGCGATCCCCAGACGATCCCCCGGGACTCAGACGTCCGTTGCAGTAATACCGCGGTCCCTTGCGTCAGGTTTCTGGCGTCTGTCGTGGCTGTGCCCGATGCCGCAGTCGCAGCCATCGCCGCTGTGCCCAATTCACTCACCTTGTTCGGTCTGCGGGACACCAGAATCTCACCCCCCGGCAGCAAAACATTGAATTGGCGAACCAGCCACTCTCGCTCAGTCGGCGTCAGGAACGAACCGATCGCGACCTTCCGGGCATCGGTCTCGAACAGCACATCGTAACCGGCAAGAGAACCCTTCACTTTACCCAGCGGCGCCAATGAACAAGTGGTTGCCGTCGTGATGGGAAGCTCGTGGAATTGGTTCCGGAATCGATAGCGATGCTCCAAGGTCAGCCGATCGACGTCGAGAGACAGCAGGGTACTCTGACAGAAGCGCGGAACTTCCGATTTGATTCCATAAAACACCATCAACCCAAACAGAGTCGTGGGCGCGAGATTCAACACTTTGACCACCCACAGTTCGGGGTCACCGAACACAATTTGCAGGAGATACAAGACAACCATGAACGCTGCCAAACAAATTTGGAAAACGAGCCAGCGAACCCTGTCGGCATGATCGCGCGATGCCGGCGGAATGAACAGGACCAACCGTTCCGGCGTCGCCTCCACCACCTCGATCCGGCTTTTCGCAGGCACGGGCTCGATTCGCTTTCCCAGGACCTCATATCCAGCATCCCGCGCATCTTTCCCCACCGCGTGCCGGGCCGCCTCCCACTGGGCCAGCACTCCCGAGACATCTCTTCCGCAAAAAGGGCAGGAAGTCGATTGATTCCCCCTCAAGGTCACGGGCGACACATGAGCATGGCAGTGCGGACAATTTGTTTTCATGCGGTTCACCTCGCACTTGCCGAAACGATCACAGAGACATTCCAGCCTTCAGACGAACGTGACCCCAAACGGGAAAGTTTCGACAATTCCAGGCGGGACTGCAATCCCGACCTCTCTCTCACCACGAATCGCGGCCCCTGTCCCCCACCCCGCTGGTCCCGATCCAAAACCGCTGGTCGGTGAGGCCGATGCTCCTCCCGCCGCAACAGGCCCCTGCGCCGCCACCTCCCCCCTTTCTCCCCAGGCTTCCAGCCGTCCACCGATCAGACCCAGCATCTCGGGCGATACCCGCCGCTCCGTGGCGTTGGCCCACTCCCGTCGGCGGTTGTCCCGCGCCAACCAGCCGCCAGGGTCCACGCGTCGGGCGAACCAGCCCGTGGGTGCTGGACGAATGACGCCGGAGCAGCACAATCGTCGGCATGGCGACCCAATCGAACTGGCGCGGACAGGGGCGTCTGACAGTGCTAAGAGTCGCAGGAGGACATCCAGTCCAATGCGACCAGTGGGATTCGCTGAAGACTCTGCGTTTCCCGCTCGGTCAGATTCTCGTATCGTGCCAATTCATGGACTGTCCGCGCGTGCCGGATCCACCCACTGCACCGGCACCGTTCGGCCCCAGGATGCGAGCTGTGCCTTGATCAGCCCCGCCACCTGCCTGGAGAAGCCTGCCTCCGCGAAGGGGGCCACCACCACGATCCGGTTGGGAGCGGCGACGACAATTCCGCCCGATGTCTTCCGCGAGTTGACACGGCGGGATTCGGCATCTTGGCGATTCCGTGCCCCTTCCCGGTCTCGCTCGAGGTAAATGCACTCAATGTCACTGACGGGCAGTCCCCACTGTCGGCCGAAAGGTCCGAGGCTCCAGCGGCACAGGAATTCGTCACGGGTCAAACGGACCGTGGTTCGGCCAAATCCCAGAAAGAGAGCTCCGCCGACCGGGATCATCCCCAATGCCAGCATCAACAACGGCATGACGCTGCCCACCACGCCAAAAGCCATCCCCCCTCCCCACCTCTGCCAGGCGATGAACCCCGCTCCAGCCATCCAGACACTCATGAAAGCCAGAATAAACAGAGGGACCACGATTCGCATCAACCGATTCGGCATGGCGGGAAACCGGAAACTCAGGCACTGCGGGGTCTCCTCCAACAGGCGAATGGGGGTTTCCGGCGGGAGCTGCGATGGCAGGAGAGGGGCTACGTCTTCGGAGCGCTCGATCTGCCTGAAACGCGCCGGCTCGGGGGTGAGGTGGAGCCCAGAAACAACGTCCCCAGCCAACTCGGCCCGCACGGTTCCTGGTCCGGAAGCACGTCCGGAACTTCCCAGGCGGTGTTGGATCTCATCCAACAGCCATTCTTTGTCTTCCGGCTCAAGATTCGTGCCAAACCGCACCGAGTCCTCTCCGTTCCCGACTTCGATCGCGTAGACGGGAACGTCATTGACCGAGTAGGCCTCGCGCAGTCCACACTCCGCTCCCGTCTCGAGCGACAATTCCTGCTGGCGGGTGCGGCCAAACAGAATCGTCTTCAGTACCACTCGCTGGGGATCGACCGCCAGCAGTGTCTGGGAGAACTTCAGACGAACTGCCATCCACCCCAGGCCCAGCGCAATCAGCCAGAACAATCCCAGGACCAGATAAGCCACAAATGGATTTCCCTGGACACGCTGACCGGGGGCTGCCAGGGCAAACAGGAACACTGCGGTGATAAAGACCAGAATCGTCGTAAAGAACAGACTGAACCACCACAGCGATGTCCCCCCGCTCCCCCCGGAGGCGATGAAGATCACCAGTTGGTCCTGCCCCGACTGGACAACCTGCAGTCGGCTTCCCGTGGGCAAGGGCCGGAGCAAATGCCCCGCGTCCTCGGCCGAAGGGATGACCCGGGGTTCGTATCGCTCCGGAATGTCTGGCTGCCAACCTGCCAGAAGTGCCGAAACATCCCCCTCGCAGAATGGGCAGGTCGTGGCCTGCGACTGGGCCAGCGTCTCAAGATCGAGTTGCGCTCGACACCGGGGACACTCGGCTTCGGCCCGGCTCACGGGACCAATCCCTCGGTCCGCAACAGACCAATCGCCCGTTCCATCCCTTCAACCGTCCGGTCGATGTCTTCGGCTGTGTGCACTCCCGACAGCATCGCCCGCCAGCCGAAGAAATCGAGCCCGTTCAACAACAGGGCACAGCGGAAGGCGTGGGTCAGTTTCGGGTCGATTTTGCGGTCGAGCCGGGCCACGTCGTTGTTGTATGGAATGAAGTCGTCACTGTCGGGACGAGGGCCGTCGTACTCGGGGACCACCGTCACCATCGAGAACTCGCCATACGCGCACCAATTGACCCCTGTGCGGGCGAAGAGCTCGTTGAGGCCCGTCCGCAGCCGGCGCCCCATCTCGTTCGCCTGCCGGCACAGATCCCCCCGGGCGACCTCCGCGAGGGCGGCCACTCCCGCCGCGGCCGACAGCGGATTGCCGTTGTACGTCCCCGGATGCTTCATCTTTTTCCCCCAGCGGTTCTGGCTCTCGAGGGCGCACATGTACTCCGCCTTGCCGGCGAGCGCCCCGCCTGGCAACCCGCCCGCCAGAATTTTGGCCAGCGTGGTGAGGTCGGGAGTGATGTCGTAATGCCCCTGCGAGCCGGACGGATGCACGCGGAACCCGGTGATCACCTCGTCGAAAATCAGCAGGACCCCCTTACGCGCCGTCAACTCCCGGACAGCCCGCAGGAACTCCCCCCGCATTGGGACCAGGGACCAGTGCCCCCCCGTCCCTTCCAGAATCACGCAGGCGGGATGGTGCTCATCGAGGGCCCGCTCCAGCGCCGCCAGGTCATTCGGCGGAATCACCACCAGGTCATCGAGCACATTCTGGGTGATGCCCGGCATTCCATACTGACCGGTGCCATACGGCGGATCAGCCGCCGGGATCAGCAGATCATGCCAGCCGTGGAAGTGTCCTTCAAACTTCAGCACCTTCCGCCGGCCAGTGATGATGCGGGAGATGCGCAGGGCCATCAAGGTGGCCTCGGTCCCGCTGTTGACGAATCGCACCCGTTCGCCGCAGCGGGTCAGCCGATGAACCCACTCGCCCCACTCGATTTCCAGTTCATGGCAGGCTCCGGGATGGGTCGCCAGGGGGACCTGCCGCTGGACCGCTTCGACAATGGCCGGATGGCTGTGCCCCAGCAACAGCGCCCCATGCCCCATCCAGTAATCGATGATCTCATGCCCATCCCGGTCGTATTTCTTCGAACCGAGGGCCCGGTCGATGTAGACGGGAAACGGATTGAGGGCCCGACTGTCATGCGTCACCCCGTCGGGGAAGAGCTGCCGACCCCGGGCGGCCAGGAGGGCCGAGCCGGGAAACTCGGCGGCATACCGCTGACTGAGGGAGACGGACGAAGCGGCGACGGCGGGCATGATGACAACCGGCAAGGGACCAGCGAAACCAGCCGCCATCACCCCTGTGGCAGCGGCTGTCTTCGTCTTGTATCAGGTGCCGATCCCGTGGTCACGTCCGCCACCATCGCGACAGCGTGGCTCCGGACGACGCTACCTCGCCGGGGCGGCCGGTTCTTCCGGCAACCGCTCCATCCGCAACACGAGGTCGCCCGTCTGCACCTGCGTTCCCGGCTTGCAGATCAACTCGGCGATGCGTCCCTCCAGCTCGGCGTAGAGGGTGGTCTCCATTTTCATCGCCTCCATCGTCAGCAGCTTTTGGCCGCGGGCCACCCGATCACCCGCCTGGACGGCGACGTTGACCACCAGGCCGGGCATGGGAGCGGCCACCTGCAGAGGATCGGCGGGATCGGCCTTGGTGCGGGCCGTCTCACGCGGTTCGCGCGAGCGGTCGAGCACGTTCACATCGCGGGGCTGGCCATTCAGCTCATAAAACACCGTCCGGCAACCATCGGGATGCGGCTCGGACATGGTGAGGAACTTGATGATCAGCGTCTTCCCCTCTTCGATGTCGACCGCCACCTCCTCTCCCGACTCTTGTCCATACAGGAAGGTCGGTGTCGGCAGCACGCTGATGTCGGAGTACTGCTTCTGGTGGGTGGCGAATTCTTCGAACACCCGGGGGTACAGCAGATACGAGATCACCTCGCGGGAATTGGGCTTCCGTCCGAGGATCTTCTCGACCTTTTTCTCGGCGGCGGCGAAATCGGCCGGGGGAAGGCTCGCCCCCGGCCGCCCCTTGAACGGCTTCACATCGCGCAAAATCCGCTTCTTGACCTTGGCGGGGAAACCTCCGGGAGGCTGCCCCATCCGGCCGGCGATCAGGTCGATGACCGACTCGGGATAGACCACTTCCTTGGCGGTTTCCAGCACATCTTCGGCCGTCATGTTGTTGGCCAGCAGGAACAGTGCCATGTCCCCCACCGACTTGGATGACGGGGTGACCTTGACGATGTCGCCAAACAGCCGGTTGACCGCCGCGTAGGTGTGACAGACGTCGTTCCAGCGATCCGAGAGCCCCAACGCCTTTGCCTGCTGGAAGAGATTGGTCGACTGCCCTCCCGGCATCTCATGCAGGTAGATGTCGGGGTCTCCCGACTTCATGCCGGTCTCGAATGGGACGTAAAAGTCGCGGACCGCCTCCCAGTAGTAGGCCATCTGCCGCAACACTTCCGGATCGAGCCCGGTTTCGCGAGGCTGGAACCGCAGTCCCTCCACCAGCGAATTGAGATTGGGCTGCGACGTTCCTCCCGCCATCGTGGCGATCGCCCCGTCGGCGATGTCGAGCCCCACTTCGGCCCCCTTCAGAATGGCGGCCGCCTGCATGCCGCTGACGTCGTGGGTGTGGAAGTGGACCGGAATGCCGATTTCCTGCTTGAGTGTCTTGATCAGCTTTTCGGCGGCGTAAGGCTTGCACAGACCGGCCATGTCTTTGATGGCCAGGATATGCGCCCCCATCTTTTCGAGCTCCTGCGCCAGCTCGACATAATACTTGAGGTTGTACTTGTCGCGCGACGGGTCGAGCAGGTCGCCGGTGTAGCAGATGGCCGCTTCGCAGATCCCGCCCGCCTCCTGCACCGCCTCCATGGCGACCCGCATGTTGGGGACCCAGTTCAGCGAGTCGAAGATGCGGAAGACATCGATCCCCGCCTGGGCCGCCTCGCGCGAAAACGCCTTCACGACGTTGTCGGGATAGTTGGTGTAGCCCACCGCGTTCGACGCCCGCAGCAGCATCTGGAACAGGATATTCGGGACCCGGGCCCGCATGTCGGCCAGCCGTTGCCACGGACATTCCTTCAGGAACCGCATGGCGGTGTCGAAGGTGGCCCCGCCCCACATCTCGAGCGAAAACAGCTGCGGACAGAGCCGCGAGTACGCTTCGGCAATGCGCACCATGTCGTAGGTGCGCATGCGGGTCGCCAGCAACGACTGATGGGCGTCGCGGAACGTGGTGTCGGTCAGCAGCAGCCGCTTCTGGTCGCGGATCCACTTCGAGAACTTCTCGGGCCCCAACCGCAGCAGTTCATTCCGCGCTCCGGGGGGGACGGGCTGGGTGCGGTCGTACGCCGGGAGCGGCGCGGGAGTCTTGCGGACCTGGGGGGGCTTGACCTTCACCAGCGGATTGCCGTTGACAATCACCTCCCCCATGTAGGTCAACAGCTTGGTCGCCCGGTCCTTGCGGGCGGCGAACCGGAACAGGTCCGGCGTCTCATCGAGAAAGCGGGTCGTGCATTGCCCGTTCTGGAAGGTCTCATGGGTGATCAGGTTGATCAGGAACGGGATGTTGGTCTTCACCCCGCGGACCCGGAACTCCTGCAGGCAGCGCTCCATCCGCCGGGCCGCGTCGACAAACCGGATCCCCTTCGAGATGACCTTGACCAGCAGCGAGTCGTAGAACGGCGTGACCACCGCCCCCGAAAACGCGGTCCCCGCATCCAGCCGGATCCCCATCCCGCTGGCCGACCGGTAGTGGGTGATGCGTCCGTAGTCGGGCATGAAGTTGTTGGCGGGGTCTTCCGTGGTTACCCGGCACTGGATCGCAAACCCGCGGGTCTGGATCTTCTCCTGCACGAGTCCAATTTCCTCGTCAGTCAGTTTCGCTCCCTGGGCCACCAGAATCTGGCACTTGACGATGTCGTAACCGGTCACCTCCTCGGTGACGGTGTGCTCGACCTGGATCCGCGGATTCACCTCGATGAAGTAGTACTCGCCGCTGTCGGCATCGACCAGGAACTCGACCGTCCCGGCGTTTTCGTAATTCGCCGCCCGGCCGATCTTCAGTGCGGCGTTGCAAATCTTGTCGCGCAGCTCGGTCGACAGGCTGGGCGAGGGAGCAATCTCGACCACCTTCTGGTGCCGACGCTGCAGCGAGCAGTCACGCTCGTAGAGATGCACGAGGTTGCCATGCTTGTCTCCCAGCAACTGCACCTCAATGTGCCGGGCCCGGCGGATGAACTTCTCGACAAACACTTCATTCGAGCCGAACGCCGTCTGCGACTCGCGCTGGGCCTGTTCGAGGGCACCGGCCAGCGCCGCGGCGTCAGCCACCACCCGCATCCCCCGTCCACCGCCCCCCTTGGCCGCTTTCAAAATCACCGGGTAACCCAGCTTCTCAATCGCCCGGCGGGCATCGTCGAGATGCCGCACTGCCCGGGCCGTCCCGGCCAACACCGGCACCTGCGCCTTTTGCGCGAGGTCACGGGCGGCGGTCTTGTCCCCCAGTTGCTCGAGAATCCGCGCCGAGGGTCCCACAAACGTGATGCCCGCATCAGCACAGGCCCGCGCCAAGGCGGGATTCTCAGACAAGAATCCATACCCCGGGTGAATCGCGTCGACGCCGTGCTGTTTCGCCAGCGCCACGATCGCCACCGGGTCGAGATACGACCGCAACGGCTCCCCGGGAACCCCCACCTGATAGGCTTCATCCGCCTTGAACCGATGCAGGGCGTACCGGTCTTCGTGGGAATAAATTCCCACGGTGCGGATCCCCAATTCGTGGGCGGTGCGGAACACGCGAATTGCAATTTCGCTGCGATTCGCAACAAGCAGCTTCCGGAACGTCGGCATGCAGTCAGGACGACAGAAAGTACAGGGACACCAGGTGAACGCAAGGCCACATCGGCACGAGGTCCTGCTCGCACGATCGCAACCTTTCCTGGTCACTGGATCGAGGCATCCAGTGCTCCCCATACACTATCACTCCGCACCTCAATTCACCACAGACCCCTTCTGCTCTCCCCCCGTTCAGCAAGCGACCTTGCCGACTCTGCCGAGACTGCCAGTTTGTACGACGAGTCGGGCCATGCGCATCTTTCAGGAGCCGTCCTCCCTCTTCTCAAAAACTCGACGGCTGATCTGATTCTGAACAACCTCTCCCGCCAAACGGAAGAACTGGCATCGTCCGGTCTCACCCCCGGTGTCGCCAGCTCCGCCAGTCGACTGGTAGACTTCCATTCCACGAGCCGCCCCTCTTCCTCCCCCCATTTCCAACCGCCATGATCTGGGATTTGCACGGACACCTGTCCGGTCTTCCGGGAGCGACCCCCACCGAGCGGATGGCCCGGTTGATGGACATTGCCCGCCGCATGGGGATCGAACGCCAGTGCCTCTGCATGGGGCAAACCTTCGTCTTCGACCCCTCTCCCGAGGAACTGCGGCAACAGAACGACGAGGTGCTTGAGGCGCTGGCCCACCACCAGGATCGGGCATTGGGACTGGTCTATCTCAACCCCCGGCACACCCAGGCGAGCCTCGACGAACTCGAACGCTGTGTGGCCCAAGGGCCGATGGTGGGGGTCAAACTCTGGGTGGCGGTCCGCTGCAACTCGGAGTTGCTCGACCCTCTGGTGGCCCGCGCGACCGAGCTGAAGGTTCCGATCCTGCAACACACCTGGCACAAGACGACCGGTAATCTCCCCGGAGAATCCACCACCGCCGACCTGGTCGAACTGGCCCGCCGTCACCCCGACGCCCGATTCATCTGCGGCCATGCCGGGGGGGATTGGCGGTTGGGCATCCAGGCGATCCGCAAAAGCCCGAATATCTGGGTGGAAACCGCCGGATTCGACCCCACCACCGGCATGGTCGAGATGGCTGTCCGGGAACTGGGGGCCGAGCGCGTAATCTACGGCAGCGATGTGCCTGGCCGAAGTTACGCCTCGCAACTGGCGAAAGTTCGGGGGGCGGCCATCGAAGAATTCCAGCGACGGATGATTTTGCGCGACAATCTGCGGGGGCTGCTGCTGCCGCTGTTGCAGGCCCGGGGGCTTCCCACATGATCGTCGACACCAACGTCCACCTGGGGCATTGGCCCTTCCGGTTTCTCCCGTGGGACACCACGCCCGAACTGCGATCACGGCTGGCACACGCCAAAGTCCAGGTCGCCTGGGTCTCGCTGCTGGAGGGGGTCTGGCACCGCGATCTGGGCGAGGTCAACCGCCGGCTGGTGCGGGCGTGCGAACGGCCGCCCGGTGCCCCCGATGTGCGGTTCCTCCCCCTTGGCACCGTCAACCCCCTGTTGCCGGGATGGCGGGATGTGCTGACGGATTGCGTCGCCGCCCATCAGATGCGGGGCCTCCGGCTCTACCCGGCCTATCACGGCTACACACTCGCTGAGCCCGTGGCGGCAGAACTGCTGACCGCAGCCGCCGAAGCCCATCTGTTTGTGCAGCTCGTGGTGAAACTCGAAGACGAGCGGACCCAGCATCCGCTGTGTCAGGTGCCGGCGGTCGACCTTCACCCACTTCCCAGACTCCTGGGCCAGATTCCCAACCTCCGGCTGCAACTGCTGAATGCCCCGGGCACGCTGCCGGACGAGATCGTGATTCCCCTCGCCCGCAGCCAGCGTGTCTGGTTCGACTTCGCGATGGTCGAAGGAGTGCTGGGCCTGGCCCGATTTGCCGAACGCGTGGGGGCGGAGCAACTGCTGTTTGGCAGCCAATTTCCCCTGTTCTATTGCGAATCAGCGCTGGGAAAACTGAAGGAGGCCGACCTTCCCGAAAGCCAGGTCGCCGCCATTCTCGCGGGGCATGGCTGGGCGGCCGAACTGCGAGGTCCCGATGCGCGCTGATGGGGCACCGTTCCGCCTGCAGGTCATCGGTCCATCCCCGGCAGTGCCGGTGGACTATGAACTTTCCCCCGGACAGAGACTCATCGTGGGGCGGGAGCCCCAATGCGATGTGATGGTGACAGGGGACCCGCAGGTTTCCCGCCGTCACCTGGAAATTGTCGTCCAAGCCAGCCAAATCGAAGTGCGGCTGCTCCCCCAGGCGAAGAATCCGCTGTTCTTCGAAGGGCAGGAATCCCGGCAGTGCGTCGTCATCCCTGGGGGGCAGTTCGTGGTGGGAGCGACCTGCTGCCGCCTCATGTCGGCCCCATCCGCTCTCGCCTCCCCCCCATCTGGATCCCCCATCGAAGAGGTGGCGTTCAGCCCGGCGGCTCTCGCACAGGTGGCCTACCGGGATGCCGACCGGCGGCTCGACGCGCTCACTCAGCTTCCGGCACTCATCCATGGTGCCCCGAGTGAACCCGAGTTGCAGCGGCGGCTGGCCCAGGTGTTGCTGGCGGGGGTGCCGCGGTGCGAGGTGGCGGGAGTCGTGGCCGTCCCCCGCCAGGGGCCCATTCGCTGGCTCGAGTCGGTCCGCCGGCACGAAACCGCAGGGGCCGTTCCCCTCAGCCAGCGGTTGGCCCGCGGGGCGCTGGTCGAACGGAAGCAGACCCTGCTGCATGTCTGGGAGCGGACCCAACCCTCGACCGACTACACGACGCTGCTCGATTGCGATTGGGCCCTCTGCACCCCGGTGGAAGGGGTCGGGGAGGAACCGTGGGGGCTGTACCTGGCCGGGCGACTCGACGGCAATGGCCGCGAGACAGCCGCCGCCGACCTGCGCACCGAGGCGAAGTTCGTGGGGCTGATGGCGGAGATTGTCGGTTCGATCCGGCAGCTGAGCGCCCTCGAGCGTCGCCAGGCGGGATTGCGGAAGTTTCTGCCCCCCTCGGTGTTGACTGCGATGGGGGACGACACCGATCCCGACCGGCTGTTGCCGCGCGAGTCGTTGGTGACCGTCTTGTTCTGTGATCTGCGGGGCTTCAGCCGGCGGGCGGAATCGGCCCGCAACGACCTTCCCGCCCTGCTCCAGCGGGTCAGTGAGGCGCTGGGGGTCATGACCTCCTGCATTTCGCAGGAAGGGGGCGTGATTGGCGATTTCCAGGGGGATGCGGCGATGGGTTTCTGGGGCTGGCCCGTCGCCGCGGCCGATGACGGCCTGCGCGCCTGCCGGGCGGCGTTGGCCATCCGGCGGGCCTTCCACCTGGCCCGGGCGACCCCCGGTCATCCGCTGGCCGATTTCCGGGTGGGAATTGGTCTGGCCCAGGGACGGGGGGTGGCCGGGCGCATCGGGACCGAAGAGCATTTTGTCTTTACCGCGTTCGGGCCCGTGGTGAACCTGGCCAGCCGGCTGGAGGGGCAGTCACGCACGTTGCGGGTCCCCATCGTGATGGACGAAGCGCTGGCGAACGCGGTCCGCGAGCACCTGCCTCCCGGCGAGGCCCGCCTCCGCCGCCTTGCACGAATTCTTCCGCTGGGACTCGACACCCCCACGCTGGCCCACGAATTGTTGCCCGGGGAAGGCCCCGATTGTCCGCTGACCACCGCCCACCTTCAGGCGTATGATCGGGCGGTCGACCAATTTCTCGCGGGCGATTGGGAACGGGCCTGGTCCACGCTGCGCTCACTTCCCGCCGAAGATGAAGCCCAGGACTTCCTCACCCTGCAGATCACGCAGAACAACCGGCAGCCCCCCGCCGACTGGGCGGGGGTGATCCGGATGACGGCGAAGTGAATGCCAATCCCCAGTGAATTCGGGTGCCCCGCCCTTTCTGGAGTTTTCTCGCATCGATGAAATCCCGCACCGAATACCTGACCTTCGAGATCCCCCAGCGATTGGGCTTCCTGAATATCACCCCTCAGATCGCGGAGATCGTCCGGGCGAGCGGAGTGCAGGAGGGGCTGGTGCTGGTGAATGCGATGCACATCACCGCGTCGGTCTTCATCAACGACGACGAGGCGGGCCTGCACGCAGACTACGCACGCTGGCTCGAAACCCTAGCCCCCTTCGATTCCTCTCCCCAGCGCTACGCCCACAATCGCACCGGCGAAGACAACGCCGACGCCCACTTGAAGCGGCAGATCATGGGGCGGGAGGTGGTGGTCGCCATCACCAAGGGGAAGCTCGACTTCGGCCCGTGGGAGCAGATCTTCTACGGCGAGTTCGACGGACGCCGGCCGAAGCGGGTGTTGGTGAAGGTGATTGGGGAGTGAGTTTTCACGAAGTCTGTCCGCCGGCCCAAGTCTGTTGGGATTGGATCGGCGAAGACCCGCTCCAATGGGCCGTCCAGAAACCATGGATCGGAAACCCCAAGCGGCGCGCATTCACACAGACCGCCGAAAGGGTCCGAAAGAAGCGTGGCGGGAGCGCGGACCTCTGTCTCCGCCCGCCGGATTTGAATCGAACAAAAACCGAAGGCTGGGCGGCTGGAATCCTTGAATCGAAATGCCTGCTCCACGACACGCGTGTTGCGCGTGCGGGAGACCAAGATTGTGGTCGATCGAAGTCGTCTGGCTGCCCATCGCTCGGGTATCTCAGAACGAACATCCAGCGGAGCGGACACAGAGGTCCGCCCCCCCGCGACCCCTGATTCGGAACCACACGACGGTGGATTACGGAGGAACGCCCACTGGGACCGGCCTGTGAGGGCCACGATTCCCTCAGCGCGCGGGGGTCCGTTCCTCACCGGTATAACGCCGACGCAATCCGCGCCGCCGACCCCTCACCCCGCTTGGGCCACCTTCTTGTCGTTCGTTGTCGGGTGCTTCACGCCGATGCGAGGGGCGGTTTCACACGTCCGAGCAGGCTCGCCGACACGTAATACACGTGCTCGGCATCAACCTCGAGATTGAACACCGCCACCGGCGGCCCTCGGCGGGGGGTGATGCGGGTGATCTGGCGGAGGGTGCCGGACTTGGTGCGGAGGGTTTCTCCCGGGAGCAGGTCGCGGGCGGGGATGAAGGCGTGGCGGTCTTCGCTCCAGAACGGGTGGGCTCCCTTGCAGCCAATCGCCTCGGTGAGTCCGTCGACCGCGATGTCGAACACTTCGCTCGACTGGTGCGCGAACGTCCCCGTCACCAACCGGCCTTCACCCGGTTCCAGCTCCGGACAGGGGCCCACCTCGACGATCTCGGCCCGCCCCACCGCTTCCAGCTCAGGCAGTGTCAGGAAGATCCAGGGGGAGCCCGTGGAGCTGTCGGCCGTGATCGGCTCGATCATCCCCGGGCAACGTTCGGGCGGATCCACTGTGGGAATCACCGAAGTTACTTGCGTGACCACTCGGGTGGAGTCTGTCCCTCGCGCCTCGACCAGCGCCTGCGGATACTCCCCATCGAGAGCCGCCGCTTGAGCCAGATGCTCAGCCAGCCACGCGACCGGCCGCAGCAGGGTGATCTCCAGAAAGTCACCGGTCGGCTTCGGCATCCGCAGCCGGATATTGACCCACGTGGCGCGATCGACCGCTGCATCCGGCAGTTCCCCCCCGGCCAACTCCGGATTGCGGGCCAAGACCCGCTGCCCGGTCTGAATCGCCTCAATCGCCCGGGCGTAGTACGCCCCACCCGAGGGGCCGGTCACCGACTCGCTTCCGAACGGCCGGGCTGTCGGCGACTGCTCGGCCAGCGCAACACCAGCGGCAACGCGGGCAGCCGTGGGCGGGGTAACCGGACTGGCCCCCGGCTTCCCCAACCAGCACCCCAGAGCCGCCACCGCCAGCACGACCGCCATGCCCCGGCGTAGTCCCGCGCCGAAGCCGGCTCGCCGCGCGGGTCGAGCGGTCTCCCGCAGCGGGGAACTCCGCGGCCAAGCGGTCACTGCCACCGACGCACTCACTCGCGACTACTCCGGGAGGTTCCAGATACGACCCCAAGCTCGCGACATTGCGCGACGGGTCGGAACGACTGATTCGCAGAGTACCGCCGCACCCGGCAACGCGGCAACGGTGGCCAGGGCGGTCATCTTAGATCAGTGCACAATTCGGACGCACGACTTGCAGATAGAATCGGCATAATTCTCAAACTTGCGATCGACTGACAAGTTTCTCTTTGAGCAATTTCCGGAGCCGATGCGATGTGACTTTTGTTCGCCGAAAACCTCTTACTCAGGTGTCTGCCATCGCTTTTCAGGACCAGACCGCAGAACTGTCGAAAGCAGTGTTTCGTAGTACTGCAGATCCTCGGAGGTCAGTTGGCAAAGTCTTATTCCTCGCAGCGTTGTCGCAATCAAATGTTGGCGCAATTCCTCATCTGTGACATCGGTTCGGCAGCCGACTAAGACCTGAAGAAATCGTTCGCTGTTCTCAACAATTTCGAAGAACTCCTGACATTCTTCATCCGTGACTCCGATGAGAAGTCCGTCGTAGTCTGCATGATCAATTCTCAACTCTCCTAGCATTTGGAATAATGGCTCGAGTGCATTGGCGACTCGTCGGAACATTTTTCCAAACGCGCGGTGGCGGGTTGCGCATCCTAATCCGAGCTTCATTATATACTCGCTATCACCAATTGACCGGATTGAACGGTGGACGCTGTCCAAAGATCTTTATGTAGGTTTCGATGTACCTTTTTTCCAACTCTTTCGCAGCGGCCTTGCCGTCAACGGTTTCCAAGAGGTTGACTTCGATGTCGAAGCCCAGCCTTTTGAATTTTCCCTGTTGCTCCTTGAATCGCTCCAAAAACCCGCGGCCTGTTTCCCCAAAGTGAAGCAATCTTCCGCTTTTGCTTTCTCGAATGACGTATACATCGTGGGGCCCTGGGGTATCCAAACGATTTCCATTAAGATGCAGATCGGGGAAATTATCAGATGGATCAATTCCCAGCTTTCGGCCTTCAGATTTCTGACCTTTGAAATCGAGGTCATCAAGCCCATCAAAGGCGTCCGACGGACACGCATTATGCACCAACACCCCATCCACCGACACGTAATACACGTGCTCGGCATCAACCTCGAGGTTGAACACCGCCACCGGTGGGCCCCGGCGGGGGGTGATGCGGGTGATTTGGCGCAGGGTACCGGATTCGGTCCGGAGGGTTTCGCCCGGGCGCAGGTCGCGGGCGGGGATGAACTCGTGGCGGTCTTCGCTCCAGAACGGGTGCGCTCCCGTGCAGCCGATCGGCTCAGCGAGTCCATCGACCGCGATGTCGAAGACTTCGCCCGACTGGTGGGAGAACGTCCCCGTCACCAACCGGCCTTCACCCGGTTCCACCTCCGGACAGGGGCCCACCTCGACGATCTCCGCCGGCCCCACTGCTTCCAGCTCATGCAGCGTCAGGAAGATCCAGGGGGAGCCCGTGGAGCTGTCGGCCGTGATCGGCTCGATCATCCCCGGGTATGGTTCGGGGGGATCGTCTGTGGGCATCACCGAGGACACAGTCGTGCTGCCCGATGCGAAGTTTGTCCCGCGAGCCTCAGCGAGCGCCCGCGGGTACTCCCCATCGAGAGCCGCCGCTTGAGCCAGATGCTCAGCCAGCCACGCGACCGGCCGCAGCAGGGTGATCTCCAGAAA
>Ga0315901_10003193_pt1 | contig 21523 bp, 14 predicted proteins | sample LakEriMetagenome_10_FD_203761 | JGI IMG/M metagenome (GOLD analysis project Ga0315901, IMG submission 203761) | Freshwater fungal communities from buoy surface, Lake Erie, Ohio, United States - Buoy 2 MA116 | ecosystem: Environmental > Aquatic > Freshwater > Lake | place: USA: Lake Erie, Ohio... | reverse complement strand
TCTAGCTCGTCGCCAGCGGTGTGAATATCGTTAGAGCTAAAATGGATTTGGAAGCCCGAGACGCCAGCAAGTGTCCCTTGCGGTGCGCGGATCTCGGCTGGAAAAGTCGGGTAGGTGCTGATGTCGTTTCCGACTAGCGCGCTGGTGGTAGTAAACTGCGTGCCTGTTAATTGCATCCCGTCACCGCTATCTCCGCAAAAACGGATGGTGACTGATTCTAGTTTTTCTCTATCTTTTATAGCCATGATTAAAACTAAATTATAAATGCAGAAAATCTAAAACTTAAGAAAATTATTGCCAGCTTAATAATTCCTATTTTTTTAATTAGTAGACATTGTCTACGAATAAGCCCTCAGTCTAAATAACCCGCCGCTAATTGTAATAATATTACAATTAGACAATAAGAGATAAAGGTTTTTTTAATTTGAAAAAAACCGAGCGGCGGGAATGGTATTATTTTGGGTTATGCATATATCTAGAAGAAACTTTGGTAAAAAAATGTTTGCTGTTGGTGCCACTGCCCTATTAGCAAGTCCATCTAATGCTCAGCTCCCTCAAGAGTCCAAACCAAATCAAAGTACCGAAGATAAAAGATCAGCACTTACACAAGGTCTTCAACCAATTAAAAGTGAATCTGAAACAATTAAAGACTGGGCAAACAGCCCAAATGGTATTCTAAGATCAATTTTTTATCAAAATGACCCTTTTTTAAAAAAGCTTAATGAATTAAACTCTGATATAGCAAAACCTTTGACTTTTGAAGGTATAAATAAAGCATTTGAAGAACGATTTAATACATCAGTCCAAAAACTAATTAAGATAGATCATGAGCTTACCGATTTTGATCAAGCAAGCCCTTATTATGTCTATCTTTCAAAGCCTGTGCAATGGAATTCAAAAGGTGAAACTAGGCAGTTATTTAGAATTGTTCCCAGAACTATGGGATACAAAAATTCTGATGTCCAGAAAAATTTTGATCAAATTATTGAAAATAAGTTCGATGTTGCTCAAGGAGGTCGTTTAAATCGTGATGATAAAGCTATCGCTATAAAACAATTACAATCAATAAAATCAGGTTACTGGGATCTGCGTTCTCCGTATTCAGGTGCTAAATTGTCCACTGATGAGTCCGGTGATTTAAAAACTCTTGAATTTAATCTAGGTAAAGTTAATGAGCCAAATTTATCACAGCCAAGAAAAATAATTTTCACAGGATCGGATTCTCCTATAATTCCAGAAGGTGCTGTAAACGGAATAGTTAATGTACCAGAAGAGAATAGTGTCACGGCTTATTTAAAACAAGACCAATATAAGAATATTACAAAATAACCCCTAAACCCTATAGTGCTACTTTAGGGTTTAATCTAAATTCTCTGATTTGATAATTTTAGCTTGAAGCTCGTCCAGGACCTGCTTGGCGCTAGCTTCCATCCGGAGCATCTTTAGGTAAGAGTTCTTGATTTCTCTTTTGTATTTTTGGACGAATTTAAGATGCGGGAAGTAAGTGGCGTTAGGGCTTTGGGCTAGTTCGATAAAAGTTTTTATGTAGGGGTTGCCGTGACGCTTAAAAAACTCGGGGCTGTGGCTATTTAGCGGCGTAAATTTTTGCTGAGCGAGCGCTAGGTATTCTAGGTTTTCTTGGCGCAAAAGCCAGAGCATAAACTGGTAGGCTTGCTCTGGATGCCGCGCGTAGCGCGGGATAGCGAGCGCATCGACGGTGACATAAGTCGCTCCTTCAACAAGACCTGGGAATTTTTTGACCTCTACGTTTATTTCAGGCGCGAAAATTTTTGCTAGATTCCGCTCCCAGACTCCGTTATTCTCTACGGCTATAACCCCGGTGTAAAAAGGGTTGTCGGGACTTTGGTAGGACTTGAGCCCTTCAGTAAAAGCCGCCAAGCGGTCTTGAGGAATTTTGCGCGCAAAATTTTCTTGCACCCAGGTCCAGGACTGAATATTAGCCGGGCTGTTGGCTGTGGGCACGCCGTCCACAGCCCAGCGCCCGCCAAAAAGCACTGGAATAAACTGTCCGGTCCAAGGCGGCCACGAAGGCAACCAGCCTATTTCTTGAGTGCCGTTCATTCGATCAAAAATTTTTACAATATCATTTAGGCTAGATGGCGCTTGCAGATTGTATTTGGCAAGAAGATTGGTGTTAATGTGCAGAGCTTCGCAAGTAGGCATCAGCGGCAAAGCCCACTGCTTGCCTTCGATATTTAGCATATCCAAAAATATCTTAGTAAAATCTCCGTCCGGTCTTTTTATCTCACTGAGAGCGTTTCGCATAGCAAAATCAGTTACCATATCTCCGTCTAAGTGCACTAAATCTGGTGAAACCTTGCCAGCGACTGCCATTAAGATTTTTTTACGGGGCATGGAGATGCTGAGCATTTTTACCTTAAAACCATGATTCTCAGAATTAAACTTGGCGACCAGCTCCTCGAGCGGCTTTCGCTCTGGTCCGCTCCAATATTGCCAAAACTCAATCTCTAATTCCGTTTGAGCTTTAGGTGCTTTATTTAGCTCCAAGAAAAACACAAGAGCAATAACTGCAATAAATACAATTGGCAAAAATTTTATGCTGTTTTTCGGCATCACGCTTAGTTTTAGTTTTGCATGTGGGTTAATTAATGTCTATTTTCGCGCTTAAGCTTCGCGCTTAAGCACCGCGCGCACCAAAACCCCATCCGAACCCGCGCCCTAAACCCCCGCGCGCCCTATTTTCAGCCAAACATGAGCACCAAAAACCTGACGCCGCTATCATAAATAAAGATATCTTTATATCTGAGTTTTAAGCCCTTAAATATCAGTTATGATGAAAACTTATGACAGAACGCAGAGTAGTTATTACAGGAATCGGACCAGTAACCCCACTTGGGATCGGTATCGATGAGTTTTGGGGTGGTCTAAAAGCCGGTAGAAGCGGTATCGATTATCTATCTAACCCAGCTGAATACGAGAATATAACTCCTCCAGTGAATTTTGGCGGTCAAGTCAAAAACTTTAATATCGAAAATTATTTTTCTGATCCCCGCCAAGTGCGCGGCTTCAATAAAGACATGGATAATGTTAGTCAGTTTGCCGTGGTCGCCGCTAAGCTAGCTATCGAGGATTCGGGCATTGATTTTGATAAATTAGAAGAGTGGGGCTCAGATCGCACTCGTGTTGCGACCTTCGTGGGAACTGGAATCGGTGGGATTAAGACTACTTGCGATGATTTTAATACTCTAAACACTCGCGGGCTTAAGGCTCTGGGATTACGTTCTATTATTAGGCTCATGCCTAACGCGCCATCAGGGCATATCGGAATTCTTTGGGGGCTCCAAGGGCGCGCCAAATCAGACGCGACAGCCTGCGCATCTGGCTTGGATAGTATTTTTGATGCCTATTGGTACATAAAAAACGGACTAGCTGATGCCATGGTTACTGGTGGAACAGAGTCTTGTTTAAACGCTCTTGCGATTTCTTCTTTTTATAACATGACTGCTCTATCCCGCAGACAGAGCGCGCCTCAGGAAGCTAGCTGTCCTTTTGATAAGCGCCGTGATGGATTTATTATGTCTGAAGGTTCGGTGGTCTTTATGATGGAAGAGCTCAGCTTCGCTAAAAAACGCGGAGCTAAGATATACGCTGAGCTAGTTGGTGTAGGAGCTAGCTGTGATGCTTATCATATTACTGCCCCATCAGAAGATGGTTCTGGCGGAGCGCGCGCAATTGAGATGGCTCTCAAGCAAGCAGGCATCGGTGATGCGCGTGAAAAAGTAGATTTCATATCAGCTCACGGCACGAGCACTCCGCTTAATGACGCTCGCGAGACGGCTGCCATCAAAAAAGTTTTTGGTGAGCACGCATACAAGCTATGTGTCTCCTCGACTAAGTCTATGACAGGTCACTTGATAGGAGCGGCTGGCCCAGTGGGTTTGACCTCGGCTATTATGGCGTGTAAAGAAAACATCGTATCGCCTACGATTAACTACCAAGAGCCAGATCCAGACTGTGACTTGGATTACGTACCTAATAAATCTCGTGAGCGCACCGTAAACTACGCAGTTGCTCAAGCCCTAGGTTTTGGTGGACATAATACTGTGGCTGTAGTTAAAAAATTCGTCGAATAGAATCTAAGACCCCAAAATACTATTATTCCCAAACGAAGATTAAAACTTTTTAATATTCGCCTAGTTAAAATTGCCTAGTTTAAGTGTATATACTTGATAAGGGGTGGGGTTTTGACTTATATTAGCGGGGTCTCTGGGGACTTTGAGTTTAGAAGTAATAGGTCTATTACGTCTAATGATATAAAACCTTTTGAGTTTAAATCTCAGCGAAGTTTAATTAACGGTAAGTTTTCATTTAAGGGTAATGCCGAAAAATTTGTTTTTGAAAAAACACCTAAAGATTTTTCGTTTAAAGGTAGTAAGGATAAATTTGTTTTTGAAAAGGGTCAAGATACCAAGTTTGTTTTTGAAGGATCGGATGATATCCTATTAGATGCGATAACCGAAGCGCTTAATAATCAATTTTTAGAATCCAGTCAGGGAGGGCGTTTTACACCAGGGGATGGTTACCAAGATTACCAAGAAGAAGAATTTGTTTTTCAAGGGACTAATTCACGCACAGGAATAAGCGCGGCTAATACTCAAGAAGTTTTCAGAGGTTCTGAAGATATAATTTTAAAAGAAGTTTTTAGAATTAGGCTCAAGCAATTGCCGCCAGGGCTTAGGGTTTTACCGAGATTTCGGAATTCCGATAGCTTTTATTTTATGGGTACTTCAGATTTTTTAATGGAAGCTATTAAAAAAGAGCAAGAAAAAGATCAGAAAGTTTTAAAGGGTCAAGATCCTAATAACTCATCTCAATCTTTTTTTTCTGATAATAATGAAGAGGATTTTGTTTATTTGGGGATTTATGATCCGAGTATGGATCAAGCTGTTTTAGTTAGGATGTTTACAAGTGATGATGATTTTAAAACTCCTCTTGACCCTAAGCCCAGTCCTCAAGCGGTTTTTGAGGATTCTGATAGACCTTCTAGAATGGTTTATGCTAATCCTGATAGACCTCAGTTTCAACCCTTAGAAAAAATCACATCAAAAAACCAAGATCCAATTTTGGTTTTTATTGAATCCATGCGCAATAGAAAAGAAACTCTTCAAAAGTTCTTAAAGAGAATCGTTAGTTTGAGAGAATCAATTGCGGCAATAGAAGAAGAGTATCAAAAATCACGTGATATAAAATCTGGAGAGCCTTATATAAAGCCATCCCAGCCAGAACCAAAGTCACATCAAGATTACGAAAGAATTAGACTAGAATTCAAGCCTCCGCGCGAATCAAAATTCGCCATCAACAAAAAACCTAATTTTGAGAAGCGAACTGAAAGTATCATGGAATTTGGTCTTGAAGACCCTGCTAAAAAAGATATGGTAGTTTTTGAGGGTGCTGAAACTATCGAAAAAAAAGAAGTCTTTCGCTTAAGAATACGCCAGCTTCCTCCAGGAGCGGTTTGTATGCCCAGCCAAAGAGATAGTGATTCATTTGTCGTGGTGGGATCTTCTGCTTTGCCGATGGAGCAAGTCTTAGAAATGCTTCGCGAAGAAGAAAAATTTATCGAGAGTATTAAACAGCGAAAAGATTCATCCGAGAATAATAATTCTCAAGACAAATCTCAAGAGATTCTCGATCAGCAGGAAGATAAGAGTGAAAGCCTTATGGATAAAGCTTTTGATCCCTCTCAATTATTTAAAAATTCATCTTTTTTAGAGAAGTTAATTAGCCAAGAAAAATTTTTAATAGATAGATCGAGTGAAAAATTTACTGATCAAAAAATAGAAGAAAAATTGCAAAACGAAATGCTTCAAAAAGATTTGTTTTCTAATAATTTAGTTTTAGATCAAGAGGTTAAGCAAAATAAAGATGATTTTTTGATTGAGGATCAGTCTTCATCAGCTTTAGCTCAAGATGATTTTTATTCCCAGAAATCATCTCGTAAAGCGGCTCTTAATCAGCTTTTGGCTGATATCCAGCGAGAATCTAAGTTAAGGCAAGACCAGATTTTTGAATCTCAGAGCGCTCGGTTAGAATCTTCTGCTGGATCTTCTAAGCAACAGCAATCAAGCCCTAAAAAAAATAATCCAGAAAATCCAGAGCGTAATATTACAAGAGTAGAAAATTTACGCAACCCAAAAAATATCAAAAAACTCTATTCACCTTTAGATCTTCCTACAGCTCAGTTAGAAAATTCTAGTAATGTAGAAAAGCCTTCCAGTACAGGCGCTCCAGCTCCATCTAAAGACCTCAGTAAAATAGCTCCGCCCATGGTCAGTATCAGAAGATTAGATCCTAGCGAATTACCTTCTCTCGATTTTCTAAAAACCGAACTTCAGACCAACGCTCTTAAAATCAGTGATGAGCTTATAAAAAATCTAGACAAAAATTTAATTGCCACCTTACTTATCCAAAACTACAAGCAGATCGCCGCTACTATGGCCAATCCTACTCAAGTACAAATCACTCAAAACAATGGTTTGATTAATTTGGTATCAGCGGTTGAGTATTCCAAAACCAAAAACAGTCTCTAGGCTTTTAGACAATATTTCACCAAAAGCTCGACATCATCAGCGATATTTTCTTTTTGTGCTTGGTTGAGCTTCCGCTCTACCTCTAAGGGGTCAAATCCAAGATTGTTAAGGATGTCGCTAGCCGCCATTCGATTATCTGAAATACTCAGATCTTGGTCGTTATCTTGAGCTTGCATTCCTGAAGGTATTATTTTTTTAAATTTGGTTTTTAGCTCGAGCACTATTCTTTCGGCGGTTTTTTTACCAATGCCTTGCGCTTTACTTATTAGATTAATATCTTCGCGGATAACTGCTGGAATAAATTCTTCGACACTAAATTGATCAAGAATTTTTAGTGCGGCTTTTGGCCCGACACCTGACACCGTTATCAGTAATTCGAATAATTCTTTTTCGGCCCGGCTTAAAAATCCGCAAAGCTTGATCCCAAGCTCGTTTGCACTTAGATGTACATAGATCGTTCTGCGCTCGCCGCACTTGATTTTACCCAGATTAGCAGAGCTTGTGAGCACTAAAAACCCAAAATCATTGACTTCTAAGACCAAAGTATTATTGCTAAAATTTCTATCTATTATTTTGCCTGTAAGGTGCGAGAGCATGCGTTTATTATATAGTGAAAATTAATATTCTTTAACCTGAATCAGGGAACTTTTATGAGCTTTTATAAAACCCAGTGCTCATAAGCCTTCCAAAAATAGTAAAAAAAATATTAACGCGTAATGCTTTTTTTAAAATTTAAAAAATTACTTAAGGCTATTGACCCTACCCCCAAAATCTGGGACCATTAACCTGAGTCTTAAACTGGGCCAGTAATATTGGCTGTGGTTGGGATAAAAAATTTTTCTATGAAAAATAGGGTGAAAAAACAAAATAAAAAAGGAGAAACAATGGGTATAAGAAAATTCATTTCTTTACTCTTACTTGTAGCCTTCACATTGCAACTCGCTCCTGCAAACGCAGCGATCTATAGCAGTGGTGGAGCTACTTTGCCTACAATCGTACAAGACCCTGGTACTAAAGCTAACGGTGCAAACCGTGAAGTGGTGCCGGTCACAATTAAAGTTGACAATATTAGTCCTGGAGAGCTTCTTTTTACTAGATACGCTCTTAATGGTACTCCTGCGCACAACAACGCAACTGTATCGATACTTGCAAACGGTAAATTACTCGTATCTAACGTAAATGGTTCATCTCTTCAAAGTACTAGCCAAAGAATGCTTGTGCTTCAACCTCCATCTGGATCTCAGTTCGTTGGTTTAGGTATTGATGGATATCTCAGTCCAACTCACACTGTTGGTAACGGTAACGATCTTACTCCGCGCTTCGTAAACGTAAGTGGCGTAGGTACTAGCGATACTGTTATGCCTGGTGGTACTTCTGATGATGGTGCTAACGTAATTCTTGCTGGTGTTCTTACTGAAAATGGTCCAGCATCTTACTTTGGTTCTATCGTTCCAAAAGGTAGTATCGTACTCCATCCAATTACTTTTTCTGCTGTCAATGAAACTCACACTGGTCCATTGATCGCTTTAAATCTTAATAATTTTGGTTTAGTTGCTGATCCATCTGGTAACACTACTCTTAGTGGTTCACTAACAGCTACCAACTTCACTCCTACTGGCGCTTCTCCTGCTACTACTAGTTCTATAACTCTTACTAACACTGGTCTTACAGTAGCTACTGCTACTACAGCTCCAGCTGGCGGTAAATTAGAAACTGCTAAATTAGCGGCTGAAGATTCAGAACCTAATGTAGTTTTAGCTTCTAGATTAGCTTCTGGTAGTACTACTATTAAGATTGGTCCTGGTCTAAAAACTAGCACTGGTACAGGTCTTACTACTCTTAATGTTGATACAGACGCTATCATCATCAGAGCAAGAGAAAGAGCAGAATCTACTGCATCAGCTAAAGCTTACTACCAGACTCCATTCGCTACTTCAGCGTTTGTACCTGGTCAAACTTTAAGCGCTAACGGTGCTACAAGTATCGCTGTTCTTAATACAGCTCTTACTAACGCGACCAAATTCCCTAATACTGATAATGCTCGCATTACTGTAACGTTTAAGGCTGTTAACCCTACTACTGGCGCTGATTCTGATGCGACTCTAGTAGTTAATGCTGTTAACGTTTCTTTATACGGTGATAAAGCTCTTGACGAAGTAAGAGATGTTACTGGTAACGAAACTACATCTGCGGCTCTTGAAGGTTGGTTAGGTGCTTTATCATTAGGTACTAATGGTTCTGCGGCTGCTACTAACTACGGTCTTGGTGTAATTTATAACGGTACTAGCGCTGCTTCTGCTCTTGTAGTAAAAGACGCTACTCCAGCTGATTACTCTGTTCAGACTGCTAAAGTTGGTATCTTGGCAGCAAGCAATACTTCAGTTCCTGCACCTAACGCTAATGCTCCAACAGCAATTGCGAACGGTACTACTTCAGTTGGTATCTTCCCTGGTTCACTTGTTACTGATATCAATAACGGTAATAATGCTTCAGCATGGAATATTGTTACAGTTGCTAACGGCTCAGGAGCTACTCCTTTCAGCTTCGCTGTTGAAGGTGGAAGCTTTGCTGCTGCTGTTAATAATGGTGCACCTATCTATACCCCTGGTGAAGTTACAGCTAGATTGTTAAGCGGAGCAGCTAATGCTTGGTTTACTATTTTAGGTTCTGAATCAGGTACTAACATAGACGATGGTCGCGACCTAACAGTAGGTTCTACTAATTTAAGTGCTGTAGCTCCTAATAAAGCTCCGGTCATTAATACAAATGGCACTACTTACAACGCAGCTAATAACGCTGTTGTCGTTGCTAACTTAACTGACAAAGTACTTACAATCCTTCCTCTAACTAATAGATATGATGGATTGAGAGATGCTCTTTCTGTAAGACCTGAAATGACCCTAACTCTTGGTACTAACTCTAGAACTCAAGGTGTTAAGATCGTTGCAGTAATCTCTGGTGGAAACATCGGTACTTCTGAAGAAGTAGTTGTAGCTGAAATCCTAGCTGCTGGTTCACTAAGCACTAGCTTCACTCTTCAAACTCTTCCAGTTCATGGTGATCTAAACAAACTTATGGCTGAAAATGGATCTAACGCGAGTATGAATAGAGCAGCTGTTGATTTAACTGGTGTTCTAGGTACTACTACTGCTAATGATTCAATTTCTGATCTTGTATCGGCTTTAGGTACTAACAGAGCTCTAGATACTACTGTTCCTCCGTTATTCTGCGGTGGTACTGCTGGTACTGGTAAGTTCGGTCCTAACAAGGTCATATTCCAACCAAAAGCAAGAACTGTATTAGTTACTGAGTCTGCTGCTGATCAATTCAAAGCTATTTCTGACTTGAATACAGCGCGTCTTAGAATTACTCTTCCTGCTGGATGGGATTTAAATGCTTATAACGGTAGCTTAGCGGCTAGCCAGATTGTGGGCTTAATTACAACTGGTGGTAGCACTTTTACAGTAGCTCCTTCAATTGTAAGAATCCAACCACGTAATGTTAACGCTGGTAGCACAGGTACTGACGCGGCTTTCATTGATATCAATGTAGGTACGCCTGGTACTACTACTCAAGCTGTATTAAGATCTATTGGTCTAGTATTCAAGCCAAACGCTCTAGTAGCTCCGGCTGGTACTACTGATTTCAATGCGACTGTTACAGTTATAGACGCTGGTGCTGCTAACACTAGAGGCGCTTCAATCGCTGATGATACTGTCCTATCTACTGTAGGTACTGTATCTCTAGCTTCTGCGTGCTCTACATTCCTAGCTGTTTCATACTGTCCAAGTGCTATATCTTCATATCAAAAAGATAGCGGTACTTTAGCTAATAAGACTCAAACTCAAGCATTAGCTAACGGTGCGAGCCTCACTAGCTTCTCTGGTACTGTAGGTGGTGCTGTGAGATATGTAGGAAATGGTTCTACTATTTCATTGCCTGATATCTGTATCTCTGAAGGTAATGCAGACGCCTTCCCAATCGGCGGAGTAACTGATGGTGTTCCTACACAATTCGGTGCTGTTGCGATGGGTGCTACTGCTGGAACAGGTGTACTCCATATAGCTTCTTCGTTTAATGGTAGTACCTCTGATGACGCTGGAATTTCCGCTACTGGAACCTCCCTAGTTATCTTCTCTGATAATTCAATTACAAACGGAAGTGCATTGGCTGGTACATCTAACGATGTTTCAGTTTCACTAAAAGTTGGTTCAGGTACTACTAGACCATTCGCTGCTACATCTACTGTAAGATTGAGAGGCTTAACTATGGATGGTTCTACAGGTACACTTCCAGCTGCGCAAGATTTCATTGCATGGTTTGAGGCTGTAACTGCTACTAACAATTACTATGCAATTGGTAATTCTGTTGCTAAGTCAATCTTTGCTGACACTGTAAACGGTTCTTCTTATGTTTCAGCAGCTACTGCAGGTAGTACTGATGAAGAAGAGAAAATGGCTGCTAACTACAGAAACGGTGATGTTATAGATAACGTTGCTCTTACTGTAACTCATCCAGTTCTTACAGCTACAGCAGATTTGACTACATTCTTTGCTAACTCATCAGCACCTACTATTGCAAGCGCGGTAGTTAGAACTCTAGATACTTCAGCAATCAAAGTATTGACTGAAGCTACTGTTCTTGCTGTCTCTGTAAGCAATATCACTGGTTCTACTGACAAGCTAGTAGAAGTATCAGCTAAAGCTGGTTCTCTACAAGCTGGTACTGTAATCACTGCTACTACTACCGCTACTGGTGGTACTGCGGCTGATACAGTATTAGTCCCAGTTCTTGCTGATGGCTCATTTAAACTAACTGTAAGATCTACCGCTACTGGACTTATCACCCTTACTCAAGGACCGGTAAGCGCGGCTACTAGAACCCCAGCTCAAGTTACTAGATATCTTGAAGTTGCGGATCAAAACGTAGACCCAGCGATCACAGCGGCTGTTGCTCAGGATATCGGATTAGGTACTGTATCTGAAAAAGGTAAAGTTCCAGTCGTATTCCAAGTAACTTCTACTGGTAAATCTGGTGGTTTAGATTTCGTTCCTACTGCTAGTCAATTGACTCTCGGTGGCGCTCCTGTAACAGCGGTAACTGGAAGCACTAACAAGTTCATCGGACTTGTTGACTTCGCTAAGTCTAACGCTCTAACCGTAGTGTGCACTGTAGGTTCAAAAGTATCAACTGTCGAGCTTACTGAGTTAGATTCTGAAGCGGCTACTAAATTAGGCGCTCCGACTTTAACTGGTGTAAGAAACAACACTGCAGGTTTCATCGTTCTTAAAGGTCAACGCCTAAGAAACGGTCAAACTTTCGGTTTCGTTCTTAACGATGGTACTTTCCAAGCAGTAACACTTCGCAATCAAACTAAGAACGAAGTGAAGACATTAAATCGTAGATCAGCTGCAGCAGAGACTATTCCTGCTAACGCTACATACGCAGTCTTCAGCGTTCCAGATCGCGGTGTTGCTTCAAAAGCAATTGTTACTGAGTAGTAAAATACTTAATTAATGTAAAAGCAAAACCCTCGGCTAATCACCGGGGGTTTTTTTTCGCTCCAAAAACAAAACCACCCTTTTGGGGTGGTTTTGTCCGTTCATTTATGGGAGGGTGGGAATTGTCAGTATCTTACCCTCTAATCAACCAAGATCTGGGGGGTGATCTTGGTTGTTAGAATCTTTTATTAGCCGCCTATTAGACTTAAGGCTATTTGCGGCTGAGAATTAGCTTGTGATAACATAGCAGCTGCAGATTGTTGAAGAATTTGGCTTTTCACTAGAGAGCTACTTTCTTTTGCTATATCGGTATCAAGGATTCTAGACCTAGCTTCAGAAGCGTTTTGATTAGCTATATCTAAATATTCTACTTTTGACTCTAGAGCGTTTTGCATAGCACCCAAGTAAGATCTCATTCTTGAGACGTTATTGATCATCTTGTCCATGTCGTCTAGTGTTACTGTAACTTCGTTAGCTTGTGTGGTATGAACTGCTCTAACTTTCATATTGGTGTCATCTTTATCAAGATGGATTCTATCTAAAGCAAATCCGGTCGCAGCGATTCCCTCTACTAGTGTTCCATAGTTATTTGCTGCCGTGGCGCTTACTGCATAAGAGGAATCAATGTCTATGCCTGTTTGCTCTGCAACTCCTCTATTAAAATTGATAGTGGTAGTTTCATCATGATTAGCACCTGTTTGAAGAACAATATCACCATCATTTGCACCAGTCGTATTATTGTAGATTAGATCTTTGCCATTGAATTTGACTGATTGAGAAATCGAATTAATTGCTCTTATCCTTTCATTAATTTCTCTCTGGAGAGCGTCTTTTTCGTCTGAGTTATTAGTACCGTTTTTACCTTGGACGACTAGTTCTCTAATTCTTTGGAGGTTGTCTTGGATAATTTGTAAGCCACCCTCTGCCGTTTGAATTAGGGAAATACCGTCAGAAGTGTTTTGCTTAGCTTTTTCTAGACCTCTTATAGTAGTAGTCAATTTATTACTAATCGACAGACCAGCGGCATCATCAGCGGCTTTGTTAATTCTATACCCTGTAGAAAGGTTCTCTATATTACGCTTGAGGTTGTTTGTATTCAAGTTTAACGCTCTTTGCGCAAATAAGCTCTGTGTGTTTGTGTTTACTACTAATGCCATAATCTAATCTCCAAGTTTTCAGCTCTGCTTGTGTTGCATGCGCTGACAATTATTTGTATCGGAACTAAAACGCAATTTCCAGTACTTTGATAAACCTAAATTTATGAGGTTCCTGAGTTTTTTGTATTAGTCTTTTAGCTTGGTAAAAGCGATAAAGCGATTTGAGGTTGCGAGTTAGCCTGAGCAAGCATCGCTGAAGCTGTCTGCTGAAGAATTTGATTTTTGACTAAAACACTGCTTTCTTGAGCCACATCTACGTCCTGAATTCTTGATCTTGATGCTTCTGCGTTTTCTCTTGCGATATCCAAGTACTCAATTTTTGATTCTAGAGCATTTTGTTTAGCTCCAAGGTAGGATCTCATTCGTGAGATATTATCAATCATTTTATCGAGATGATTTACGGATACTGTTACATTCTGTCCAGCAGCAGGATCCAGGGTTTTGTCTAGTGATTGTACATTCATTCCTGTAACTCCAAGATGAATATTGTGAAGACCTTTATTTGCAAAAACAACATCTGTTATTCCTTCAACTAAGCTTCCAAAATCGGAGTTAGTGCCGGTTCTTTCATAACTTATATTGAGATTAATACCCATATTGGCTTGTAAGCCACCTGTTAATTCAATCGTCGTTACCTGCCCGTTTTCTGCACCAGTTTGTAAAGTTTTATCGGTAGCGTTGATGAGTAAATCTTGCCCATTAAACTTAGTAGCATCAGCGATGTCACTAATATTGCGAATACGCTCATTAATTTCTCTTTGAAGAGCATCTGCTTCGCTGGGTCCATTGGTTCCGTTTTTACCTTGGACTACTAGCTCACGAATTCTTTGTAAATTTTCTTGAATTACTCCAAGTCCGCCTTCTGCTGTTTGGATCAGTGAAATACCGTCACCAGCGTTTTGTTTAGCTTTTTCAATACCTCTTATTGAAGTCGTTAGCTTGCTACTGATAGATAAACCAGCGGCGTCATCTGATGCTCTATTTATTCTAAAACCTGTAGAAAGCCTTTCTATATTGGCTTTTAAGCCAGCTGTATTATTTCTTAATGCTCTTTGAGCAAATAAGCTTTGTGTGTTTGTGTTTACTACTAATCCCATAATGAACTCTCCCTCTGACAATATTGAATATCGTCACAGGATAAGAGCCCTGAGATTGGCCGTTTGATGGATTTTTTTGCCAAGACTCAATCAGCTGACCTAAATCAGCCAATTAAATATTGTGTGTATTTCCCAATTGAGATTTAAAAAAGAGGAGTCTAGGTGATAGACTCCTCATATTTCATTGGGGGGGGTGTAGTTACGTCAGGCACACCCTTTTAGTCAAAAACCAACCGAGTGGTAGTTTTTGTCTAAAACTTTTTATTTAGCTCAATCATGAGCTAATCTTTATTGACCAAGAAGACTAAGAGCTATCTGTGGTTGTGAATTAGCCTGCGAAAGCATTGTGCTTGCAGTCTGTTGTAGAATCTGATTTCTTACAAGAATACTACTTTCGTATGCGACATCTACATCTTGAATTCTTGATCTAGAGGCAGAGGCGTTTTCTATAGCTATATCCATGTAATCAATTTTTGATTCAAGAGCGTTTTGGCTAGCACCTATGTAGGACCTCATCCTTGAGATGTTACCGATCATTTTATCAACATCATCTACTGTGGCGATAAAGTTAGTACTATGTGCAGCCTGAGAAGTGCCGTTTTTTGTATAGCCGTCATACCCAAAAGAATTTACAGTAGCTCCTTCTAATTGAATTCTATCAAGTGCAAAATTGGTGGCTGTTCCTTCAATGAGATGCCCTTGATCATTACCGCCACCAGAGATTTCAGCGATATCTATTTCTACACCAGTATTGTTTGTCTGTTCTGAGCGAAAAGACAAGATGGTTTTTTCACTTCCACTGGAACCAGTTTGAAGTGTTATATCAGCATCCGTACCGGTATTGTTATAAAGCAGAGATATACCATTAAAACTAGTTGCTTCTGCAATATCATTAACGATTTTAACTCTCTCGTTTATTTCTCTTTGGAGTGCATTTTTTTCTTCCGGTCCATTAGTGCCGTTAACACCTTGCACCACCAGTTCGCGAATTCTTTGTAAGTTTTCTTGAATTACCGATAATCCGCCCTCTGCTGTCTGCAAGAGTGATATACCGTCTGATGCGTTTTGTTTAGCTTTTTCTAGACCGCGAATCGTCGTGGTTAGTTTATTACTAATTGACAAGCCTGCAGCATCATCGGAGGCTCGATTGATTCTATAACCTGTTGATAGGCGCTCTATATTGCGTTTTAAGCCATCTGTATTTCTGCTTAGAGCACGCTGCGCAAATAAGCTTTGCGTGTTGGTATTGACGACAAGTCCCATGACTAATCTCCCTTTTAACGTTTTGTTTTTTTGGTGCTTGCTTTGGGGCAAGACTTTGTACTGACGATTGTGTTTATCGGACTTCAGCCAAGCTTCTAGGTAGTTTAAAAAGTCGATTTTTTTTAATAATCTAGGTCGAGCGGATGCCCCGAGGATGAGGTTTGCAGGTCTGAGCCGCAATTGTAGTATAATTAACATCTATGAGTTCAATAATTGAAGGTATTTTAGCTAGAGAAATTCTTGACAGCAGAGGTAATCCCACTGTCGAGGTTGAGGTTTATTTAGATGACGGAGCCTTTGGTAGAGCGGCTGTGCCTAGCGGTGCAAGTACTGGAGCTTTTGAGGCTTGTGAATTACGCGATGAAGATAAATCTCGTTACCTTGGTAAAGGTGTTCTTAATGCCGTTGAAAATGTAAACGGTGAAATCGCAGAAGCATTGGTGGGTCTAGATGCTACTCAGCAATCAGAAATTGATAATTTATTAATTTGTCTAGATGGTACCGATACTAAATCCAGACTTGGCGCGAATGCTATTCTGGGAGCGAGTTTGGCGGTGGCTTGTGCGGCGGCAGAATCCTCAGGCTTGCCACTATATGCCTATTTGGGCGGACCTAACGCGCGCACTTTACCGGTGCCGATGATGAATATTCTAAATGGCGGCAAGCATGCGCTTGATTCAGTGGACTTACAAGAGTTTATGGTGATGCCAGTCGGCGCTAGAACTTTTGGAGATGGCTTGAGAATGGGCACTGAAGTTTATCACGCTCTAAAATCTGTTTTAAAAGCTGCGGGACACTCTACCAGTATCGGAGATGAGGGCGGTTTTGCTCCTAGCCTAAAAGCTAATGAAGAAGCTATTGAAGTAATTTTAAAAGCTATCGAAAAAGCTGGATTCAAGCCAGGCTCAGATATGATGCTTGCTATTGATGCTGCGTCTACAGAGCTTTTTGTGGATGGTAAGTATGATCTAGCCAAGGAAGGCCGTAAGTTAAGCGGGACTGAAATGATAGATTTTTACGAAAATTGGATTAGACAATATCCAATTATTTCTATTGAAGATGGTTTTGCTGAAGAAGATTGGGCGACTTGGAACCAAGCTACTGCTAGATTGGGTTCTAAGGTACAGTTAGTCGGTGATGATTTGTTTGTTACTAACACATCAAGGTTAGTAAGAGGAATTACCGAAAACACAGCTAATAGTATTTTGATAAAAGTTAATCAGATCGGCACTCTGACCGAGACTATGAACGCTATTGCTATGGCTACTAAATCTGGTTACACTTCTGTGATTTCGCACCGTTCTGGTGAGACTGAAGATACTTTTATTGCAGATTTAGCTGTCGCTACAAACGCTGGTCAGATCAAGACTGGCGCGCCATGCAGATCTGATAGAGTGGCTAAATACAATCAACTTTTGCGTATTGAAGAATATCTAGGTTCGCAAGCTATTTACCCAGGTACTTCTGCGTTTTTTAATCTAAGAAAACAAAACGGCAAAGCCGTCTGCGCATAAGGGTCACAAGGATTACACAATCCCGTTTTGCTTAGCTATTTGTGAATAATAGTGATAACTTGCTTTTGGGGTTCTTGCGAAGCTTGAATGGTTTACATGCACCAAACCGAATCTAGGATTCATTCCTAGCGCCCACTCAAAATTATCAAGTAAGCTCCAATAAAAATATCCTTTTAGATTCACTCCCTTGCTTATAGCTTTATGCAAGTAGACCAAATGATTTCTGATGAATTTTATTCGCTCAGGATCTTCTAAATCCTCAGATTCTTTCTCGATTTTACAATAGCCATTCTCAGTAATAAAAACAGGTAGATTACCAATCAAACGCACGAGAGCCTTGTCTGTCAGAGCTTTATAAAGCCCTTCTGGATAAAGCTCCCAGCCAAGGCTATTGAATTTGGATGTGGAGTTTTTCTGCTTAGCACGGTCTAATAGCTCGCCCCAGAAAATACTAGGAGCTTGAGGATTAATAGCGTCAGGCGCTTGCGGGTTTAGCTGATAAGAAAATCTGGTATAGTAATTTACTCCAAGAAAATCTAATGCTTCTAAATCTACGCAAGATTCAATAAAAGCGTGATTATGAAGCTGTTTGCGCAGAATATTAGGGACACTATCTAAAGATTGCCAAGGATGAGTTACGAGATCTTCATCAGGAGGTTCGTAGCAATATAGATTTTGAGCGATGCCGACTTGCGCCTTAGGATTATTTTCTTTTATTACCTTGTATGCTAGTTGGTGACCCAAAACCAATCCCTGATAGGCTTTTAGATACCTATTCCAGTCGTTTTGGAAGCCTGGAGGCCAAATACCAGATTCATAACCAAACCCCAAAAATATATTTGGTTCATTAAAGGTAATCCATTGTTTTATTTTTTGTCCAAATCTCTTTACAAGATACTCAGTAAAGTTCTTGAATTCATGAGCTGTTTTAGGATTCTCCCAGCCACCTTGCTTGGCAAGCCAGTTAGGCAGCACGAAATGCACCAAGGTAGCAAAAGGCTCAATGCGATTTTTAGTATTAGCAAGCTCATCAAGAAGTGAATCATAAAAGCGCGCTGTATTTTCATCAAACTCACCCGGAGCGCGGTGTAGACGAGCCCAATTAAATGAAAATCTATAAGCGTTATTGTTCAAACCCTTAATTAGATTAATATCCTCAATAAGATGTTGATAATGCTCGACAGCCCTGCCATTATTAGTGGGTTTTAGGACTTTGTCCTCGCGGTCTATCCATTCTGACCAATCAGATAATTTACCCAGGTATTCTTCGGGATGACCTTCTATTTGGAATGCCGCTGTTGCAGTGCCCCAGTAAAAATTGTGCGGAAATTTTAACATCAATCAATTTTTATTATATCCTCATTTCTAATCCAGCCCAATTGATCGTTATAATTGATTTGAGACCAAGAATCTTCTTGTTTTTTTATCTCTATGACTTGACCATCATTCAGTTCAAACAATTCAGCGAAATCCTCACTATCACCGGAATACACTTGGGTCGAGATTTTCTGCACCACACCAAATTTCTTGCAATTTTGCTCGAGTGTTATTAAACCAAGATTTAATAATGAAAAAACAAATAATACTAAAATAATATTTTTTAGAAATTTATTATTCAAGAATTTTCGGCTCAATAAGAAAATAATATTTAACAATATGCATATTATTAACGCCTCAGATAAATTCATATAGCTATGAAAAAACATAGGCGGCTGGATAAGCTTAACTTGATTATTTATTACTTTTAGATTGTGACGCAATTCAGGCATGCGCGGGGAGATTTTTTGAGCTGAATAGAGCTTGGCAAGTGCTTTTCCGATGTTTTGTTCTTGGAAGTCCTCGTTAGACTTACCTACTAGTAGGTAGGGATTTTTTTCTGGGTTCATGATTTTTTTGAACCTCCTTTTAGTGCTTTGATGATTGCAAGAGCTTTTGATTTGAAGTAATCCAGCTGTTCTTCCTGGCTAGCCTGGCTCAGCTCTACGCTAACGGACCCATAATTAATGCGATCACTCTCAGAAAAGAAATTATCAAATTCTAATTTTACACTGTTAAATTGGCTTGGTTCTAGCTCTTGACTGAAGCTTCTTAAAAACATAGAAAGCTCAGCGATAGAACTTGCTTGTTTAATGGTTTTGCGAGCTTGAGAGAATTTCTCCGGGATTATAAGAGAACTATGTTTGAATTTCCTTGATAGATAAAAAATTAAAGCAATAAAATTTATAAAAACTAGAATTAAAAACAAAATAAAAGGTTTTTCGTAGATTGGCAGTTCGTAATCTTCTATTTGTTTTTTAGAGATATTAATTATTTCATACTCGCTAGAATCAGTTCCTGATTGGCTTTTAGTTAGCATGCTTGCGGTGCTTGAATTAGGGTCCTGGGTCAAGCTGGCTCCATTAGTGTTTATGCTGATTTCAAAACTTTCATTACCGTGCTCTTCGTATTTGCCGGTGCTCGGATTGAAGCTAATAAGGGGTTTTACTTCTATGATAATTTTCCCAGAATTGTAAGATGGTACAATCGCTGTCGAGACAAGGGTTTCAAAGTATTGTTTAGAACTTTCGATTTGCTCGTCGATTTTATGCTTATCTTTAAAGGCAGTATAGAGCCTAGAGTTTTTCACTAGATCAAATTTGAGATTTTTGGTATTCCCGGTTCCGTAGATTTTGGTTTTTAGTGTGATCGCTTCACCAGGCATGGCGACTAGGCTTGAGATTTCATTGTTAACAGCGAGTTCTCCGACATAACCACTAAAATCTTTGGGCGCGCCAGGCGGTAAATCTTTTATTTTAAAACTTAGGCTATTAGTTTTTATGGTTTTTTCTCTATCTACCAAAAAGGGATTCATGATTCCAAAAGGATCAAAAAAATTAGATGGCATCACAGCATCCTCCACTAAGGTCGCTTGAATTTCATGCCCAGGGATAGTCAGTGAACCAGACTTAATAGGAAAAGCGATGAAATTTAGCTCGTAAACCAGGTAATCAAGCCCGTTGTAGGACTCTTGATATTCTTTTGCGGTGTCGTCCTTGCGGATTATAAAATTATCGACATTGAGCGGGGCGATGTTTAAAGTGCGCAAATTACCTCTGTGATAGATTTTGAGCTTGAGATTGATTTGTTGGTTTTTGTAGGGATTGGTGTTATTCGTCTCAAGGCGTGCAATGATACTTTCTTTATAGCTGCGGCTTGGGCTTGCTGATCCGCTGCGTTGCATGCTTGCGCTTAAAGCCGCTAGAGCGCTAGCCGCTGAGCTAGGACTAGCTTGCTGATTGGTTCCTGAAGCTGCAGGGCTTCCTGCACTTGTGTTAGCGGTCCCGCCAGCTGATCCACGCACATTTACTGTGATGGGCTCTGTTTGCGCGGTTTCTACTCCATCGGTCATAGTCGCTGGTGGCAGAGTTATAGAGCCTGCGTGTTTTGGAATAATAGTAAAAGTATAGGTTTTGTTTTGGGAAGTAACACCATTTATGATTTGAAAACTGGTGCTACTTGAATTTGCGACCACCTGATAATCAGTGGTATCAAAAGGAAAGCTAAGATTTTTTAGCTTGAAATCATCGACAATAATCATCAAATTTAGGCTCTGACCGAGATTCAGGTCGGCGCGATCTACTTGGGATCTCAGGCGCGCGCTAATTGGCTGGGCACACGCAACAGCAAGCAAAAATATAAGCTGTAAGCATCTATAATAAAAAATTTTAGATTTAGAGACTTGCATCGTTGATTTTATTAATCGTCTGCGTGCTTGATTTACCCTCAATCAGGCTTATAATCTCTATTTTACAACCTAAGAGCTGTGCTGTTTTGTATTCTGGCCAATTTTTTAATTCATCAGGGCTGTAGTCACCGCCCTTGGTATAGACATCGGGCTTAACTTGTTTTAAAAAATTACAAGCATCTGTTTCTTCAAAGATAATTACAAAATCTACAGGCTTAAGTCCAAGCAAAAGTTCGGCTCTGTCAGCTTGGTTATTAATCGGTCTGGATGGACCTTTTAGGGCTTTTACGCTTAAATCTGAATTTATTCCTACGACAAGTAAATCTCCAAGTTTTTTGGATTTTTCTAAATAACGCAGGTGTCCGATATGCAAAATATCAAAGCAACCATTTGTCGCAATAATACGCTGTCCAGCTTGGCGAGCACGTTCTATTAGATTTAAAATTTCATTTTCACTCATCTGCTGGAAAACATTTGTCGATTTGGCAAGCATTACCTGGAAGCGGGCATTCTTGCCTATCTTTCATCTTATCCCATTCTCGTGAAAAGCACTCGCGCGCTCGCACATAGCTATAGAGTAAATCAAACATCTCCCCTGGATCTCTTGAATGCATCTCACTGAGGGCTTTTAGAGAATAAAATTCCTCGCTATAACCAAGAGCAAGGTTCATATTAAACATTCTGCGACACAGGGG
>Ga0315901_10003192_pt1 | contig 21536 bp, 15 predicted proteins | sample LakEriMetagenome_10_FD_203761 | JGI IMG/M metagenome (GOLD analysis project Ga0315901, IMG submission 203761) | Freshwater fungal communities from buoy surface, Lake Erie, Ohio, United States - Buoy 2 MA116 | ecosystem: Environmental > Aquatic > Freshwater > Lake | place: USA: Lake Erie, Ohio... | reverse complement strand
TTGGCGCTTATTTTGGGTTTGCAGCAACTGACACCCACGGCTTTGTCGGGTTCCGGTGCGTCTACATGCCACCCTGAGGATGCACTCGTTTACACTCCACCATTTCGGCCAGATGGCTTCGGCAGATCTTGCCGATTTTTTTTATTATTTTGACAATCGGCAAAACAAAAATGCCTCTCATTCGCGCACCAGATGACGATACTCTGAAGAGTGTTTGTGGAGGAACGTCAGATGCTGTGCTTGTGGCAGACCTTGAGGGGCTCTGTGCGGCAAAAAAACAAGCGAATCGAATTTTTAATCTCGATGCTTGTTTGGTGTCTGGCGTCTTCGTGCACACACACAATCACTTTGCGCAGCGATCCTCCGGCGGCAACAGTGTTTCCGGTGGATGCGGAAGGACGACGGGGAGCGCCTTTGGGAAATACTCCAGTGACCTTTAGCGCGACCCGCTTAGCAAAATACACAGCTGTAGAAATCAAGCGTGATGGCTATGAAGCCAAGGCATTGGTCATACCGGCCATCAACGCAGACAATATTGAAATGGGCGTTCGCTTGACACCGATTGATGAAACATGGATCCGACAGCGATTTCAAAAAGAACAGGCGCGGACACTCAGCTCACAGTTTGTTGAACTGCTGAAGCTGCAGAACGCCATTTTACAGCGCTCCGATAACGAAGTGGAGATGCTTGAAGATGCCATGAAAAAAGACTTTTCCGAGATTAGTGCATGGCACTCAATGCTCGGAAATCACTATTTCTTGAAAGGAAACAAAGCTAAAGCGCAAATCTACTATAAAAGGGCATTTGAATTAGATCCCAACAACAATGAAGCAAAAGTGATGTTGAGAAATCTAAGGAAAATAGAAAAATGAGTGGCCGGATTTCTAATCATAAGAACATCAACTTTGAGGGATTTTCATGAAAAATCTCCGAGTGGTGTCTTTACTTAGAAAAAATTTATACGGTGCACGTGTTTTGGCCTTAACGTGCGCAATTTTTGTTGGCGATGCTTTTGCGGCCGGAGAAACAACTCCCGGCAACCCATCCAAATCGTCAGCGGCAGAACAGCGAAAAAATACCAGGGCACGCTCCCGACAAACGATGTTTAACGAAGAAACCTTGGCCTTGATTGAAGAGAAAACCGAAAGTTACCGGTCTAATCTTGAGGAACGCGCAAAAAAGGCTTTGAATCGAGATTTCTTGGATGGCCGCTACATCGTTATTGTCTCTGTCGCTCCCGATTTTGCAGCATTGAAAAGAGCAGCAGCCAAAGATGGGGCCGTGGCGTTGAGTACCCTCCCCACGGGGGTTTCCCGGGGCAAGCTCGAAAAATTATACATAGAAAACATTCCAGCAGCTGCATTCAAGAATTATGTAAAAAATCTCTCCGTCAAGATTACTGTCGACAAATCAATCCGCGAATCTCAACAGAAATTAGCTGAAAATCTTGTGCGAACAGCACTGAGTCTTGCACCCACCGCGCGAATAACGGTCACGACTGAGGATCTGGAAAACACCCGCGCCACCGCGGCCGTCGTGGCGGTCAAAGAACAGATGAATCAAGCCAAGGAACAAGTCAGTCAAGCCAAAGAACAAGTCAGTCAAGCCAAGGAACAAGCCAGCGAAGCCAAAGAACTCGCGCGCACAATCAAAGAAGAAAAAGAGCGTCTTGCAGATGAAATTCGCAGCTTAAAATCAACCACAATGGCGCAGGACCTCAGCCTACAACAAATCCGCCAAGAAAACGAAAATTTAAAAGCGAAGATCAGGAGTGCTGAAGATCTTATCAAGAAAAAAGAAGAGGAAATGAGCGTCTACCAAACGCCATTGGGTGAGGTCAAAAAACTCATCAAGGGTCTTGAGCTTCCTTTAACAATTCTGCCCCTCGCCGTCATTGGACTTGTTGTTGTGCTTATCGCTCTTGCGGCCATGTCCTCAGCGAGCAAGCGCCGTGCCGGAATTCTTAAGGAAAGTGTTGAAACAATCTCTGCAGCTCTGTCGAAAATAGGTTATAAATCCGGCAGATCAGGCAGTGATATGCCTCGTGAATTATCTCAAATGCTGGAACAAAAGCAGGCACAGTCACCACCGTCTGCGGGAGCAAATTTTGGGGCAGGCTTGGCCATGTCGGGCGGCCTTGCTGCCGAAGAGGCTCTTCTTTTAAAACGTGATGCTGAGTCGGCTTGGACAGAAATTTGGAAACATTCATTTTGCGCCAAGTGTGAACTGCGAGAATGGTTTTCCAGCGGTGCCGATGGACGAGCCCGCTTTTTGTCGTTGGTGAGTGCGCTGAATTCCGTCGATGCAAACATTCTTTTGGAATCTTTTGATCCAGCCGAACTGCGCGAATTAAAGGATGTTGTCGTTGATGTAAACGTCAAGATTATGGGTTATTCGCATATTCTTTCGCTGCATCGGGCTGTCTTGGCGGCGATCGGAACAAACCCTCTTTTATTGAATGCAGAAAATCTTAATCTCATTGTCTATGCCTCGGATCCGCTGGTAGCCAAATCTGTCCAGCAACTTCCCGCACCTGCCATAGCGTCTGTGCTCGTGTTTCTTCCGACCAACCGGTGGTCAAGAATCCTCGAAATTGCTGCCGCTAGTGCCGATATCAACGCAATTTCAAATATCATCGCATTGATGACCTCAGCCAAGCAGCCGACCGTTGCCGAAAGAGAAAATGCGATTCAACTGGTGGAAAAGAAACTTGAGCAACTGCTCGCTGACGAGCGAAATGCGCGTGCCTCGGTGATTGATGATCTGATTTTGAATCTGGACTCATTTGGACCAAGAGTGAAATCAGCTCTAGAGCTGGCACAAAGTCAAAATGAAAAGCTGGCTCAAGAAATTACGAGCCGCACGACAACATTTGAAAATGTCCTCCGACTTGAGGCCGACATGATCAGCGAGCTCATAGAGCCCTACGATACAGAGCAGCTCGCACAAATTATGGTTGCTTTGAATAACAACCAAAGGAATCTCTTATTTCGTAATATCAAAGGCCGCATGCGCAGCATCATTGAGTCTGATTTCCGGCGCATGACTGCGTCTCAATCCCTGAAACGCAAATCCGCCGCGTTGGGCAGACAGTTTATGGATGAAATCGTGACGCGTCTTAAAGAAATGGCAGAGGCAGGAATCGTTGAAATTCCGCGTGTTGCAACAACCGCGACCGCCAAGACGACCTCGCCAGCGGCGAATGCAACAAATAAAGATCGGAAGACCGCCTGATGAGACGGGCTATGGCAATGACAGACTGTTTGGGTTGTGCAACGATTGATTTGCGTGTGAGTCAACGCCTTTGCACGATTTATTTTTTACTGCTTTCTTTCCTGAGCCTTCTTTGTACTGGTCTTTTTTCTCCATCCGCTTGGGCGTGGGCAAAGCATGATGTCAGCGCGGGAGTGGCACCTTTTTTTGGAACGATCTCTGCAGATGGAGAAGTCCGAAATTTCCGTTCAGCAACCGGAGTTGCAGCGAATTACTCCTTTTATCTGTCCCCTGATTTTGCTGTAGAAAGCGGCTACGAGGCTGGCTTGGTGGAAAGCGATCTTGCAATTCATGGCCCTGATTTTGGTGCGACTTATATTCTTTATGGTGCGCGGCCCTTTTCCTTTTCCGAAGAGCCTCTGTATTTAAAGGTCACTCAACCTCTGTCCATCTCAGTCACAGCAGGTTCTTGGTATCGGTTTTACAACCTGAAGAATTTTTTCCCCCCCGAAGTCAGAACCCTCGAGCAATTCGAAGAATTAGTGAAACCAGGGGGCGCCCTTGGAATGAGCGCATCGCTCAATTTTCGCCTTCAAATGGCCGACGCCATCTGTGCCTTTGTGCGAGCCCGCTATGCAACAGGCCGTGCATCTGAAATCAGAAATGGAACATTCACAGTGCTATCAGCCCAGTTTGGAACCATCTTCGCTTTGTAGTGCACGTTGTTTGATTAAGAATTTTCAGCACCAATTCAGACAAGATACTCATCCGTTCACACAAGACACTCCGGCATGTCGTATCCTCCAACGTCGCATATTCAGTGCTCCGCGGATCAATTCATCAAGACCCAATGCAATTCCCACACCCATTATTCCCCACCCACAGGTCAGCCCCAAAAGTGCAGACATAGGAACAGACATCCCCAACATAAAGATGCTCCCAATCCACGCTGGATAACGTGCATCACCAGCAGCCTTCAGCGCGGCTCCCACGACAATGTTTGATGCACGTCCACATTCCGCAGCAGCTGCAATCCATAACAGCAGCTGCGCCTGCTTTGAAATGGCATCGTTCATTGTCAAATAGCGAAGAATTTGCGAGGACAGCGCTGCAATTGCCAGCGCTAGAATAAAACTCGCGATCATTGAAGACTTCAGACAAGTTTTCACGGCATGAATAGCTGACGACCGGTTTCCTCGAGCGAGTTCAAGGCTCACAAGATACTGCGCTGACTGACTCATGGACACGGTCCATAAAAAACAAAAAGCATAAAGACTGTGGGCATAATTTTTCGCCGCCATGGCCTCTGTTCCCAGCCGTGTCACAACCATGCCAATCATCACTTGCGCTGACTGATAAGAAAAAGGTTCAAAAACAATCGGAAAGAATAAATCAAGGATAGAAAAAACATATCTGTGTATTAACTTTCTCGGATGAGAAAATCTGATTTGAATCAAAAATTCGCTCACAAGAAAATTCCAAATAATCATCGTCAAATGACCGCAAATGGCGGCGATAGCGACACCGTGAACACCTTTTCCGTTTGAAACAAGACTGTAGCCAAGCAGAGCATTCACGACGTTTCCCGCAAGTGATCCAGGCAAGGTCCAGTAGGGACGCCCAGAGCTTCTGATAAAGCCAGACAACGCCAGCGCAAGGCTTTGAGAGACGAAGCTCCATGCGGCCACACTCATATACTCTGAAGCAATCTTCAGTTGTTCCCTCTGAAACGAATACAGACCACTTAACAATTGAGTTCCAAAAACACTCGTCAAAAGCGCACACAGTAAAGAAAGAACGATCATCATATAAACGACTGCCCAACGGTAGCGTGCTGCCTTGCCTGCCTTCCCGGTGCTCAATGCATAGGTAATTTTGATATTTGCAGCCTGAGACAGTGAGACAAAAATCATCATCACGAGCGAAAAATAGGTCGATAATACTCCCACCACGCCGGCAGATGCGTCAGAGATTTTTGACAGCAAGAATGCATCCACAATCTGAATGGCCATCTGCATGGCCAATTCAATAAATACAGGAAATGACAACCAGAGGACTCTCTGCCGCATCGAGAGTGGAGACAGGGCTTTCTGTGAATCCGAGCCGGAAGTTGTCAGGCGGATGACAGAACCACGAGTATAGCTTTTAAATTTTTTAAAGATTTGTGAAGACTTAAGCATTTCTAAAAAAGCCCTTCTCGACGAGTTGTACTCTATAAGACTACACGTGAGTCGTATACAGCAATACAACAGCAGTCAAGACAATTTACGGCGCCAAAATGCGCAGCACGCCGTTACGCCCTCACATTTGAAAAGAATTCAGTGTATAAATCAGCGATTATGGATTTTTTTCGTGTAGTGAACGAATCAGGATAGATGAATCGACAGGATTTCGTCCGATCTTTTCTTCAATTTTTGAAAGGTAAATGTCGTGATGGATATGCTCGGAAATAATTTTTACAAATAGTGAATGGGCAGAACCAATTCCAAGAAAAGAACCATCGCCCATAAAACCACCGGAATGCGCGTAAGCCATATCAGTGACGCACATCATCCGAGCACTGGTCACATGGCTCTCCGGAAGCGAATGACGCACAAATGTTTCCAACCCTTTAAAAACTTTAAGGCCACAGACGATGGACTCTTTTGCGGACGACTGCTCCTGAGCTGAAAACGTAAAAAGAATGACGCGAACCTTCCGGCGCACTGCTGTCCTGAGCGCGTGGTCCAGAAATCCCAAATCCCGACAAGCGGACAGGTAAATTTCTTTCTCAGCAGATTCAATTTTCTCGATGACATCGGATTCGAACTGACGAATATCTGTGAAATTCAACACATGATAACGGCCAGACGGTTCAGGTAATTCATCGAGAGTTTCAGAAATAAAGCTCAGATTCTCCTGCGCTTTTTTTGCAAAGTTTTTGGTTAAAGCTCGATGAGGAATTGCTTCAAATCGTTGTGGCTGACCCGGAATAATACGAACAACACCCTTGTCTGTCAGTTTCTGCAACGTCGTATAGACTGAAGCACGTGTCAGATTCTGAAGACGAGCCAACTCAGAACCATTGAGCGCTCCTTGTTGAAGAAGAGCAACATACAGCCGTCCTTCCAATGGAGTCATTCCAAAAAATTCAAAAGCCGACTCTAAATCCATGACCCACCCCAACTCTTCAATAAGAACCAGTCTCACAAATCTTGATTGTGGATCTGAAAAACTCGCCCACTCACCGCCCCTGCTGCCGCAGGTGCGCTGCCCGCAAGGTATTGAGCAACAGCATTGCAATCGTCATTGGACCTACCCCACCCGGAACAGGCGTCAGAAAAGAGGCGCCCTCTGCCACGTCGGGCGTCACATCACCTATCAACTGTCCATCGGGGAGCCGATGCATACCGACATCAACAACAACCGCTCCGGGCTTGACATACTCACGGGTCACAAGCCCTTGTCTGCCAGCGGCAACAACCAACACATCGGCATCACGGCACACATCTTTGAGGCGTGAAGTTTTGGAATGCGCGACAGTGACCGTTGCATCTTCATGCAATAGCAGCCCCGACATCGGCCGCCCAACAATCCCACTGCGCCCAACAACAACAGCATGTTTTCCGGCCAAAGGGATGCCATACAGTCCCAACAAAACGATTATTCCTGCCGGCGTACAAGGTAACAACGCATGTTCCAGACGCCCTTGATGCAACAGACCAACGTTTTGACTGGCAAAGCCATCCACATCTTTATCTGGACGAATTGCTTCAATGATCCGAGTCTGTGACACCCCATCCGCCAACGGCAGCTGAACCAAAATTCCATGCACGTTCGGATCATCATTGAGTTGACAGATCAGCTCATGCAAACGGGATTCGCTGACCATATCCGGAGGGACTTCAATGAGTGACGAACTCATTCCCGCTTCTTTAAACGCTTTGATTTTATGATTGACGTAAATTCTGCTCGCAGGATCGCTGGACGCAAGAACGACGGCCAAATGAGCAGGTCCCCATTGCTGGACCTTTTCAGCACACAAGTGACGAACCCACTGACCGGCAAGACGACCATCCAAATTCAAGCAGTCCGACACCGGATAACCGGATCCTTCAAGAAAATGCTTTGCCGACAGAACACCGGATTTGAATTCAAAACCATCCTTTTGCAATGCCTGAAATAATTTCATCGAAAAACCTCTGTTATCCGCAGTCCTCACCGATCTCTTCTGCTGTTTCAACCTTGACTCAATTCATGCTCTGAACGGTCTCATGAACGGAGTCAATGAGGTTTCTCCATGATTCTGGCCCAAAGGTGAAATGATCTCCCAACGAATACCATCCTGCTGGAGCCATTTTGATCTCAGAGATGGCAGGCAGCGGTTCATGCCGCGGCAAATTAAAACCCACCGGCCACAGCCCAATTCGTTCCCTCATCAAACGAATGCCCGGAGCCGCAGGACGAGCCTGCTGCGCCGCTTTCATGTGTGGTTCGGACAAAAGTCGAAGGGCCGCCTTTCGACAACGATTGAGGGCCTCACGCACCGATTGCGCATGCAACGAATCTTCAAAATCAATCGATGTGTAAAATCCCAACCGGCCATGGCTCAAGCACAGGCCCTGCACGCGCTCCACAGGACACACCAAGCGTCCCCCCGGCTGCAATTGATCATTGAATTGTGCAGAGACCACAGCCTGCCGCCAGTCATCATATTCAACCCACACCACAGACCGAGGGCGGTGCCTCGCCACAAGACGCGAGTGCTGCGGGTGGAGCTGTTCTCGAGCAAGCACAGACAATGTTTTCATGAGCGGAATGGCAAAGGCCAAGCTCCGGACGGTCAATTGAACGGGTGATTTTGAGTGGAGTTCAGCAACCTGAATCCGCGAATAGTCGCCCTTTTTTTCCGGAGCAAACGCACGCACCAACTCTGCCTGCGTGTGAACACGAACTCCGCGCGCCAGCAGCACCACTTCCAACGCAAGTTCAAGCCGCGACCTGCGAGCCATCCATGGAGAAAGAATTGACCGATGAGATTTCACAAAGGCCTGAACGGTGCTTTGCACAACAGAAGCAGGAGTGCGATCGAGCGGCCAACCCAGCAATGTATCCAACAATGGCGTCAGTGCCTCTTTTTGAACTTTTGGTAAAGCCGTCCAAAATCGGCTGGATTCCAATGGTCCGTCGGCTTCAGATTTGGAATCGTTCTGCAGCGCATGGCTCGCATTCTGGGCGCCGTCAGTCACACCGTTTGTCGATAGGGCCATCAGAGTTTCGGCCTCTTTGCGCGTCAACATTTCGGATGATCCTGACAGAACATCGCTGAGAGGGGTCATTTCTTTGCGCACAAGAAATGTATTGCGCTCCAGCTCATCACCGGCTGATCCAACAGCAGGCCCTTTACCTGCCGCAGCAGACTGACTCCGTTCTTTCACAAAGCCATCAATAAAATCGATCTCATCCTCGCTCAGATTCATCCGCACATGACGTTCAAAGACATCAAGCGCCACGGGATCAAAAAGCTCAAAGCCCGGCCCGCTGCTCTGCTGCAAAGCATCCGTTGCAAACTGTGCCGCGAGCGCTTCAACACGCGACTGTCCCGGGTGCGAGGGCGGAGATTGAAATGGCCGTCCCCCTAATGTGCTTCTTGATTCCAACAACACAATCGAAGATTCGCGTCCCGGACGCTGGCGCGAAAGTTTCAGAGCGGTCAGCAGACCGGCCAATCCCCCTCCGACAATAACATCGCAGGGTTCACGATCAGAGGCCAAATTTTGCTGGGCATGGCAGGATGCTAACAAGGTATTCAAAGATTGTGCTGAAGGACTTGCACTCTGCAGCGATAACCAATCATCGCGGGTCAAACTCATTTCCATCAATCCTCATCCTGTTGAACATCGTGAGCCTGATCGATGTCAGCCACAAAACCGCTCTCACGCAATTTTTCATCCCGCACTTGGCTGCGGGCTTTGAGATCGGCGATCACTTCAGCCTCTGAGGCATCCCCCTCTCCTTCGCGGAAAGAAACACCCTTGAGGAGACCCATAAAACTTCGATAGCGTTCCTGCGAAATTCGGCCATCAGCCAACGCCTCCTTGACGCCGCATTTGGGCTCGTGGTCATGCGTGCATTCGCGATAATGGCATTTCAATCCCCGAAATTCAGGAAAACATTGACTCAACGTGATGGAGTCAAATCCATCCACCGAAAAAGATCGCACCCCGGGAGTATCAATGGCGTAGGCACCAATCCCTAATTGCAACAAGGAATTGTAGGTTGTTGTGTGACGACCTTTATAAAAAATCTCGGGATTATCATCCACAATCTGTTCAAACTCAGGCTTCATTAAATTCAAAAGACTGCTCTTTCCGACACCGGAATGACCGGCAAAACCAATCAGCCGCCCTTTAAAAAATTCGCGCAAACGCTTCACTTCTTGCATCGTTTTTCTGGGATGCAATGCACAAATCTCGAAAACGTCATAACCAATCTGCCGGTAGATAGAGACGCGCTTTTTATAACGCTCTAAAAATTCCTCTGTCGCCAATTTGGGATTATTCAGCAGATCAACTTTATTAAGAACGATCACTGCCGGCAGCGATTCCAACTCCGCTTGCACCAAAAACCGATCGATTAAACCCCAACGCACTTCGGGATGAAAGACCGAAGCAACAATCACCAGCAAGTCGATGTTGGCCAGCATGACATGATCCCATTCGGGATTGAGCGGATCACGGCGCGCAATGCGACTGTGCCGTGTCCACGCGTGCTGAATCACACCACGCGGCAGATCACTATCCACAGGCTGACCCTCTGCATCCAACGCCTGTTCAGCATCCGGCTCAAACAAAATCCGGTCGCCGACAACCACAAAGTTTCGTTCTTTGTGGGCACGCTGAAAATGTCTTTTGGCCACTGAACACAACCACAAAAGCTCGGTGCGCGGCTTGCCTTGATCATCTTCTTCGGCAACAAACACATTTCTTTTGTGAACTTCAATCACACGCCCGCGCCGCTGACCACCGGCAAGTAATTGCGACAGCCGAGTCTCAAACTCTGCCTCGGTTTCAATGTGACTTTTCAAGTCTCCATCTACAAGCCAGTCATCAGTTGTCCGCCCACGCAAAGAACGCTTTTGCTTTTTGATTTTCTCGATTTTCACAAGGCGATCCCGCCGATGGGAGTCCGACTCGTCGAGATACTTTCGCCAGTCTCTTGCCATTGAGGATGTTTCCTTTATTTCTGGCATGATTGAGTTTTGTCCATGCTAATCAATCCTGAACACTTTGTCGCGTCCGACAGGCTTGGACAGACTCTTTTTCGGAGTTCCGTCAATGACACATCCTAAAGATTCTTCCAATGTTTCAGCGATTGCCGAAACGCCCTCAAACGCATCCCCGTGGAGCAAAGATGCTCTTCTGAGCGATGCGTTGGAACGACTTGAATGGACGCGACTCACCGATGCACTCGCCGAACTGGCTGCTCTTCAACATTCAAAAAAAAGACTGAAAGCATTGACTCCTTGGCTGGCGGCCGAGGAACGCGAGTGGTTTTTGCGGGCGACTGAACGCTTGCTGCAACTGCAGATCGCCGGTGATGCTCTAATATTGCTTCCCTTTGACGCAACTTATTTTATCGATGCTCTGAAGCACGGGGCTCTTTTGAACGGCCTAGGCCTGTTTCATTTGGGTGTCTTTTGCTCACAAATTGAACGTCTGGGACAAAAAGCACGCAACGAACTCAAAAAGAGTGGTGGAGGATCGCTGGGTCCCGAACTGGCTGAACTGCTCTCTGGGCTTCAGCAGCAGACTTCGCTCGCACGCCGGTTGGCACTTGCCGCCGACGAAAACGGGCGATTGCTCGACACCGCATCTGCTGAGCTCAAAGACGCGCGACAAAAACATGAAAATCTGACCCGCAAGATGACCCACAACCTGGAAAATACGCTCAAAATTCCTTCGGTCCGCGATGCGCTGCAAGACACTGTGTGGATGATCCGTGATGGTCGTTATGTGCTACCTGTCCGAGCCGACCGGAAATCTGATGTTGCGGGTATTCCGCGCGGTGTCAGCGCCTCAGGCAGCACATTATTTGTTGAACCCGCCGGGCTCAGCGAACTTCAAAGCCAACTCAGCGCTGCCGAAGCTGATGTCATGCTCGCAGAAAATCGTGTTCTGCGAGCCTTTTCCGACGAAGCCTACAGCCTCCGCGATGAACTCCTGCAGGCCCTCGACATTCTCGAAACCTTTGATTGCGTTTCAGCGCGTGCCCGTCTGGCGTCTCGTCTGCAGGCCGTCAAACCGTCCTTTCATAACAATCCAAACGATGCACGTTTTGAAATCTACGATGCGCAGCATCCGCTCTATGTGCTGGAAGACAAACCCTGCGTGCCCAATAATCTTTTACTCCAGCCGCGAGACCGACTGTGTCCACGCGTGTGGGTGCTCTCGGGTCCTAATGCCGGTGGAAAAACCGTTGCCATGCGCACAGTGGGTCTGCATTGCGCCATGGCTCTGGCGGGATTGTTTATTCCAGCGCGCAAAGCGCATTTTTTTGAATTTGATTCCATTTACGTCGAAATGGGTGACCGGCAAGACCGACGCGAAGACCTATCGACCTTCTCGGGACATTTGATGCATGTGCTTAAAATCTGCGAATTGGCTGATACGCGGACAATGATCCTTCTCGATGAGGGATTCGTCGGAACGGATCCCTCCATTGGCTCGGCGATGGCGCAGGCGACGCTTGAAACACTCGCTGAACGCGGTGCCACAAGCATCATCACGACACATTTTTCGTCATTAAAAGCCTTGGCCGATAAGCAACCAAATGTGTTTGCCAATGCCAGCATGGAGTTTGAGCCGGAGCGACTGAAGCCGACCTTTCATCTGCTCAATGGAGTCCCGGGACAGAGCTTTGCCGTGGAGCTGGCGCGACGACTTCAATATCCTGAAAATATTCTCCAGCGTGCTATCAAATACCGCGGGGAGCGAGAGATAGAATTGGAAAATCTGCTCGCCGAATTACAAAAATCCCGCCACGAACTGCGAGTCGAATTAGATAAAAACAAAAGGCTCAATGAACAGCTGGAAGACGAAGTCTCAGCTCTCCACGCTCAGCGCAAAGACCTTGAGGGACAGCAGCAATCACTGTTGAACGAATTCACCAGCAAATTACAAAAGCGATTCAATGCCTTTGAAAACCGACTTGAGACACGCACCCGCCAATTCGAGCGCGCACAGCAGCAAGCGCTTGCCGAACAGCGCGAACTTCATCTCCAACAACAACAACAACAAACAACGCCCGAGTCACCGTCGCATCCTCTTCCGACCCCGGTGAGCACACGTCAACAGGCACCTCTCAAAAAAGAGGAAGGCGACAAACGCAAAGGCATGAGCTTGAGTGATTTTTCACAGCTGGCGCGGATTAAAATGGAGCTACCGGCAAAAAAAGCAGACTGGGAAGAAGCTGAAGACGAAAGAGCTTGGCACAAAGAGCGTCGCCCGCAAAAGCTTTCTCAACGGGATTTGCTCGATGAAGCACGTGAAAGTCTTGATCTCATGCAACGCGCTTTCGACAAGGCGGGTCAATCGTTCGAAGAAAGACGCAACGAACTCTCCGGAGAAGTCAGCCATACAGTGAACAAAGCAGCCGATCTTTTATCGGAAGCACGCAATGCATCAGCTCAACGTCCCGCGCAATTTTGGACGACTGGGCAGCGTATCAAGACGGCACAATTCGATAAACCTGGGTTGGTTCTGCGAGCGGCCGACAGCAAAGGATTTGTCGAATGCCAGTTCGGGTTCATTAAAACAAAGTTGCACCACAGCGCGCTCATGACAATTGAAGAATCGGCTCAAAAACCAAAATTCAAATCTCATTCTCATACGTCCCTTCGTCTACAGGACAACCGAAAAGACAAAAACAAAATGGATATGAGCATTGATTCCGTGCTTCCAACACGTGACAACACGGTTGATGTGCGTGGGCAACTTGTTGATGCAGCAATTGAACATGTTGAACGTTTTATCGACAAATCCTGGCGTGAAGATGCTCATACTGTTGTCATTGTCCACGGACATGGCACGGGCCGTGTCAAGGCGGGCATCCGGGAATTCCTGCAAACGTGCAGCTACTCGTTGCGCTACCGGCCGGGCTCATCCGGCGAGGGCGGTGATGGGGCCACTGTTGTTATTTTGGACTGAAGCAGCCTGAAGAACCTCTCAAGTTCTGTCCAGCTGAGTCTTGATCACTTATTTCTGATTCATTTCGAAGCCAACACGCTCTCGTCTGCAATCACTGCCGCACATCTTTGCGCATCGACAACGAACCACCCTCATCAAATTTCAACAATCTTTGGAGTGCGTGAAGACTTGCAAAGTGTTCTCCCTTGCAATTTTCGCCAGTACATCTGAACGAACGATTGCAACTGCGCGCTAAATCCCACTCCAAATCTAGTCCACCCCCCAAAAGCACACCAGACACTTCACCTGTCAGCACATTCAACACAGGCGCACCTGACATTCCTTGGGCAGCATCGGCGCGTGCGGAAACGATATTCCTATCAATTTCATTCATCGAACTCTCGAGCGGAGATGCGATAAGAGACATTCCAAACGGATGCCCCAATAAAAACACTTCACTGTTTTTAATTTGCTGTGTCAATAATCTGTCGGCGGCCATACGGAGCGTGGTGCGATCATTTTCAAACTCTCTGTCCAGCTCAATGAGAGCCAAATCACCCCGATCTTTTGCAAGTGAAGAGACGACATTTTTACAAGCAAAGACATCACGAGCGGCGAATCTGTTGTTCATCGGTTTGTCGTAACCAAAGACAATAACCCTGTCACGGCATGACTCCGGTGTGGGCATGCAGTGCCTCGCAGTTACGAGTAAATTCTTACCGATCGCAAACCCCGTGCAATCTCCCAAAATGAATTGATCCTGAAATGGTTCGTCAGGACATAAACCGAGGACATCAGCAGCAGGAATGGGTCTCAATACTGTCTCATCCGTCGTTCGGCTCTTCACTTGAGAGACTTTCGTCAACAATGCAATGGCACTAGAATAGTGACCGAGCTTTTCTGTTTTGGGAAGAACAGCCACGCGCCGATCATCATCATAAATCGTCTGCAAGGCAGCATTCGACTGCGTGCACGAAGACAGCGACAGACAAACAAGAAAACATAAGAGGAGACGCGATTGTTGGGTAGCGATGAACACAAACAACCTCCGCGGGCTCTGGCGACTGTGCAAATCAAATAACGCGCGTTAACTTTGGTCACCCTCGACATCTAAGAAGTCGCTCCCGCCCCAAAAGACCAGGAGAGTCACGCATCTAACTAAAAGAACATCTAAAAACAATCTTTTTTTAATCATATATGCCTTGAATTCTGAAAAGCGGAAGATGAGGCCCACAAAAAAAGTCAAGCTTGTTTCATGCATGCTTTATCAAGAAAAGCGATTGTTCTTTTTATCGCTTTTTATATTCCATAGCTGTCAAGATCGGCTGAAATTTGGCATGTAAACCATCGCGAGAGTCTGATAATTTTTAAAAGCGCCCTCTGCCCAGATGAGCAGACGACGGACAACACCTTTTGGGAGACAACTCATGCAGCGGAAGGTTCTTTGGGGACTGGCTTATTTTGCTCTTTGCACAACAGCCTGCACAGCTCGAAAGTTTAACAAGGATGAACTCTCCGACCCCTCCTCGGATAAGCCGACAGGTTCATCGGGCCGCCCAACAGCCTCCAGCGAAATCGATCCTCTGCACTTTAATGCCCTGCCCCGCTGGCAAAAGGTCGAGACGAAGGCACCTGCTGATTATCCGGAGGGCTATGAAAAACGACAGGGCCAAGTTCTTCCTGATGATGTTTTCTACATTGACAGCGCAAGAAGCACTCTAGAGCCTAAAGCCACACAAGGCGCGACCGCAAAGAAAAATCTTCTCATTTATGAACTTCCTGATCGTCCGGCACTGACTTTAAAGTTTTATAGCGGCGGCCCTAAAAACCGCACCCACGCCGAAGCAGTCAAGTTTTGCCAAAGCAAAAATCTGCGCCTGCCCACAGCACGAGAGATCCTGGATTTCTTTAAGGCAGGCTCAGCTGAAAATAAACAAAAAGTCAGAGATAGTTTTGGAGAAACTCCGATTGGCTACTCACAACCGGAACAAGTCTGGACGGCAACTTTGGACGCGCGCGACGTCAATTTCGCATACGTCTTTAGCTTCAAAAACGCTGGCGGAAATTTAGCTGGTTCAAGTCGGGGCAATACAAACTGGCTTATGTGCGTGGGACCAGATAAGCCGTTGGACAGCGACCAGTAAACAACCGCCTGGTTCTTTTTCTTGTCTTTTATAGCCAACTAAAGCCTCTTTTCCCACCGAAACGACTGAGTGGCAAAAAAAACCGCAAACAATGTAACTAAAAACGATGCAGCCACGTATCAGTGCTGGGCTGGTGCGAAAATTCGGCACAGGAAAGATTGCTAATTACGAGAAGATCTCAAATTCGGCTGCATAGCTTATCGAGAATCGGGGAAGTTGATGATGAAAATTGTAATTATTGGGAATGGTGTGGCTGGTGTGACCTGCGCCTTCAGGCTCCGTGACCTTAACCCGTCTTGTGAGATTTTAATCGTCAGCAAGGAATCGGAATATTTTTTCTCGCGCACTGCCCTAATGTACGTCCTGATGAACAAGCTCAACAGGACTGATCTGGAGCCTTTTGAGCGAGAGGTCTATAGAAAAAAGCAGATACAACTGCTCAAAGCGGAAATTACTGATCTCAACTCCCATGAAAAGACAATCACAGCCAACAAAGACACTGTGATACCGTACGATGTTCTTGTGCTTGCCACAGGCGCACGTCCCAATTTCTTTCCTTGGCGTGGTTTAGAATCAGACGCTGCCAAAATGAATGGCGAGAGCAGCGTCGACTCTGGTATTGTTCATTTTGTGAGTATGCAAGATCTCGATGCCTGTGAAAAGCTGATTCAAACAACACGCAAGGCGGTTGTAGTTGGAGGCGGACTCATTGGCATAGAGCTTGCCGAGTCGTTGCAGCACCGTGGCATCGAAGTCACGTTTTTGGTTCGAGAAAAGATCTTCTGGCCCGTCGCGCTCGGCGAGGAGGAATCTGAGATTGTTTCGAGAGAGGCTAACAAGCATGGCGTAAACCTGGTGCTGAACGATGAGCTGCTTGAGGTCGAAAAAGACTCCAAAGGTCGTGTGTCAGGAATCAAAACGGCAAAAGGTTTGTCGATAGATTGCGATCTTTTGGGAATCTGTATCGGTGTTCGACCCAATGTTGATTCTTTCAAGAGCGCAACCACAGCTCCACAGATTCGCCGTGGCTTCATAGTGAATGAATATTTGCAGACATCGTTGCCCAATGTGTTTGCCTGCGGTGATTGCGCAGAGATCTGCACATTGGAGAGCAATGAATTTGATTTGGTCCCTGAGACTCCTGGTCTGATCGAATTATTTTGGTACTCTGCGAAACGCCAGGGCGAGGGTGTGGCAGAAAATATTTTTCTGAAACCTCGAAAATACAGTTCTCCTATCTTTTTCAATAGCTCTAAATTTTTTTCAGTCGAATACACAACCGTTGGTGATTATGCCGCAGCAGCATCGTCCAACGCATCCTTGGTTGTGCGCGGCAGCAGAAAGAATGCAATGCTGAGGATTGTCTTCAACAATAAGACACGCAGAATTTTGGCTATCAATGTCTTGGGTGCAAGAGTCGATCACGAGCAGATCATGCAGTGGATTGATTCCGGATTGTCGATAGAGTCATTTTTTCAGCGTTTCAGAGAAACCCAGTTTGACGTTGAGTTTGGTCGAGTTCGCTTCGAAGGTGTGGCTCTTACCCAAGCTCTATCCACAGATAGCGGTTTTCATAACTAGTAAATGTTGATTGTCTGTATTTGAAATGAAATCCCCCCGGAGCCATCAAATTATGAAAAGCACATCGAAAGACCTCTTTCTGCATAGTCTCAAAAACAGGGGAGTTGCGGGCTGGATAGTAACACTCGCTTTGTTCGCATTTTACGGAATTTTGTATTTTGATCATCGGATACTTCCCCAAGGAGAATTCGATGCCTTTGCCAAGAAGTTCTTCTTCTTTCTGCCAGACAATGCAGGTGTTGGAAAGTGGACCTTTTATGGTTTTCTCTATTCCATTGCAGTCCTTCTCGGTGGAATTCATGTCATACAAAAGTATCGCCACAACAACTACCAGGTTGTTCGCACAAGTGTTGTCATCTTTGTTCAGATAAGCTTTGGTTTCTCGGTTCCCATTCTCATGAAGATTATGGGGCAGCCTGACTACTACTTCTCTTACTTCTGGCCACTCAAATTCGACTATTTTCATCCCTCAACAATTGCTGCGCAGCCGCTACCATTGATTGTTTATTCGTTTGTTGGGTCTCTTGTCGCCGTGCCAATCATGACCCTTGTTTATGGGAAGCGCTGGTACTGTTCGTGGGTTTGCGGCTGTGGCGGTCTAGCCAACACATTTGGGGAGCCTTGGCGGCACTTGGCTTCAAAATCGTCTCGTTCTTGGAAATTTGAAAAGTTCTCCATTCACGCTGTTCTCGCACTCTCTCTCGTTACAACAGTGCTTTATTTTTTGCCGCTCGTTCAGGATCTATCGCAATATCCTAAATTTTCAGCTCTCAGCGGATTTGTTCGCGAATACTATGGAATCGTGGTTGTGGCTATATTGAGCGGTGTTCTTGGTACAAGTCTTTACCCCATCGGTGGAACACGGGTCTGGTGTCGATATTTTTGCCCCATGGCTGCTTTGCTCGGCATGATTCAAAAACTCGGTCGATTCCGCATCCGGGTCAAGAAGGATATGTGTATCTCATGCGGTATGTGCACCAAGTATTGCGAAATGGGAATTGATGTGCGTTCATACGCGCAGGCTAATAAGTCCTTTACACGAGCCTCATGTGTGGGTTGTGGGATGTGTGCGGAAGTTTGTCCACGAGGTGTTCTACGTCTGGAAAATGTGTCTCCTCTGGATCCGCAAGAGATCAATTTTATCGACGTCCTCAAAAAACGACAGGCCGGGAATCAGTTCTCGATTTAACAAAACGCTGAGACCGACAGAATTTTATCGCGCTTTTAAGTGAGGGGACTTTGTCTGGTGAGGAGGTTCACCACCCCCGCCGTGTCAGCCAAAGCGGCACCAACACTCCTTGAGAGAAGAAAACAAGGGCAGCAAGCCACTGTTCATAACGGCTGCTCAGTGTGCTTAATCCTAAGAGGATCAGAGCCAGCCCAATCACAGTTGCTTTATCCCGAAGATTCATTGAAGTTCTTTTGCGGGCAACGGAATGGTTTTTGGGCGTACGATGAAAGACGAGCCCTGATTTACTCTGGCACGAATCAAAGAGGCCACGTAAAAAACTTTCGAGCATAAAAACCGAAAGGTATGGACTCGACAAAAATACAATCACACCTCGAGAGAGTGAAGGTATGCCTCGTGAAAAAGTGCTTCTTGGTCTTGCAGTAGAATCAATATCGCTGATTTTTCCAGATCGATTTGAAAAGAACGTAAAGAAAAGAGTTCCAACAGCAAGCCAGAGGGCAAGCTCGCCAATCCGATAAACATCCATGCTTGAGGTTGACCGAATCCATCGATTGCGTTCGATAACCCAAGCAGGTGCAATAACTAAAGTGCTTGCCACCACAAGCGAGATTGAATACGAGTTCAAGTGAAAAAGCGCATCAAATTTTTTCGAAAACGACCAGCCCTGTTTTTTTAAGACCTCGCGTTTCACCTGCCTGAGAACCTGAGCATGACCGCGTGACCAACGTCGTTGCTGAATTAAGAAGCTATTGATCGAGCTGGGAAGCTGTGAATCACAGAACAATGAATCCACATAGCGCACTCGCATTCCCATAAGCTCGGCTTTGTAACTCAGCAACAAATCTTCAGTCACTGATGAGGCTGACCAGCCACCCAAAGCATCTAGAGCGGCCTTGCGCCACATTCCTGCCGTCCCATTGAAATTGACAACCCATCCTCGCTCATTCCGACCATAATGATCGTTGTGAAAGTGGACGTTTAAAAGTGTTTCTTGAAGACGGGTGAGGAGCGACTCTGAACTGTTTTCGTAACTCCATGCAGACTGGACGCAGGCGATATTTGTACCATCAGCGAATTCGGCATGGAGACGGTCGAGAAAATTTGGCTCCGGGCGAAAATCGGCATCAAAAATGGCAAAGAACTCTGCGTGAGGACACTGTTTCATGCCTTCATTGAGTGCTCCGGCCTTAAAGCCAACGCGTTGGGTTCGCCGAATGAGACTCACGTTGAGGGTCGGATACTCGGCTCTTACCTGACGCAATGCCTTTGCAGTTTCGCTCACGCATTCGGGATCATCTGAGTCATCGAGCAGCTGAATTAAAATTCTAGCATGCGGCCAATCCAAGCGCGCAATGGATTGCAACAGATCGTGAACGAGACCGGTTTCATTGTACAACGGCAACTGGACACAGATGAAGGGGTTATCCTTTTCAGAATGACCTTCCTCGACCTTGAAACTGCGGGGGCGAACAGGTTCTCGGCATGCAGCCAGATTATGAAGGGAAGAGTGCTTTCTTCCTGGACGTCCCAACCAAATTCGATAGGCCAAAGAACCAGCAAAAAATAATTTCACTGCGGCCACAACGGGAAGAATGATGTAATGCTCACTGATTCCGCTCATTAAGGTTTACTCTTTTTTTCATAGAAATTTCTGAGATTTGTGAGGTCAGTTGAGTTGCGAAGGTAGCACAGAAAGGTTCTGCAGTTGATGAGAATTTGCTTTAGGCTGCCCCTATGCCGGTATCGGCGGGCACTGACCTCAACCAACGACTTGAACCGATGAGGTCGCCCAAAGCGTGCGTGCAACTCGCGATTCGCGAAAAGATCTTCCAAGAAAAACTTTTGAGGAAAGCATTCCGGAAAATGATCAGTGCGAACAAAAAAGAGATTGGTCCAGCAATGAAGGCCCAAAATGGGTGCAATGAACCAGTTCTGCAAGAGCGAAGAGACGAGCAGAGGCGGGTTGGATCGATCGTAGCGCTTTTTGAAGACACACCATTCTACGCTGGTGACTTTGTTATCAGAAAAAAGTGAGTGTATTTCGCGCAGGCCTTCACGTGCGATCGAACAGTCGACAGGGCAGATCAGAACGTAGCGACTCTCGATTGGCTTGATAACTCCGAGCTTGAGCGAGCCTACGACAGAGGGAGAAGCACCTCCTCCCTCAAAGATCTGAACGACAACGCGAGACGACCAGGCCGCTGTCATTCTTCTCAGAGAGTCGACGGTCTGCTGAGATTCGCTCGAAGTCCAAACACAAAAACGAAACTCAATCGTAAAACTTTCGTTCCACTCGCTCAGAAAATTCCAGTTTTTCTCAAAACAGCTGTTTATGAAGTCCAACTCGTTGAACAGCGGCATTAAGATGGTGAGCAATGGCTGATTCATGACCTCTATCAATCCATTTCAAGGAGCTTTAACAAACCAAAGTCGGTTTATCCGATTAAGGATCAAACGACCATCAAACAAGAGCAGAACCGAAATCACCACATACACACTCACCCTCACCAGAGGGACGTCGGTCATTTCGAAGTAGTAAGTGTAGCTCAGGGGAGCCAGTAGTGGCCAGACCCAGACGACTTTTAACAAATGCATATAACGAAAACCCACAAGCAGAACCGACAGCAGGTACCAGGGATGCAGTGTTGGGGACACCATGAAGAAAAGAATTAAAATGAGAAGTGAAGCCAACTGGAAGGATAATTTACCCTTCCACTGCATCCAGAGAACGAAAGCACACGAAAGCACAAACGGCGCTGCAAGCAACACCTTTGCATATTGGGCGTGGTGTCCATGAGCGCCAGAAAAAACAAGAAGATCCATTATAAACCTGTGCAGGAAGCCAAAGAAATACCAATGCTCGGCGTAAGCTTTTGGTGAAGAGAACATGTTGCCATTCGAACCCAACCAGAAATAAAAAAACAAAACGCCGCACACGCTCGCTATTGTCAAGAACATCAAGCCAGCTGACCGTAAACCTTCGCGCCGAAGGATATCAATAACGGTTGCTGGGATAAAAAGTGCAGGAAGCCAGCGCACAAGAAATGCAGCTGATAAAATCAAGCCATGTGGTGAGAGGCGAGTCAGCTGGTTTGGAATGAAAACCAAAGCCAACAGTGGCAGCATCAAAGCATCCACATGGAGGTTTGCTATGGCTGTCAAAAAGACCAACGGATGGAAAAGAAGCAGATCCCATCTGAACTTTCGTAAGATAAAAACAGTTCCTGCAAGCGCAAAGC
>Ga0315901_10003191_pt1 | contig 21538 bp, 13 predicted proteins | sample LakEriMetagenome_10_FD_203761 | JGI IMG/M metagenome (GOLD analysis project Ga0315901, IMG submission 203761) | Freshwater fungal communities from buoy surface, Lake Erie, Ohio, United States - Buoy 2 MA116 | ecosystem: Environmental > Aquatic > Freshwater > Lake | place: USA: Lake Erie, Ohio... | reverse complement strand
CGACGAAGCCTTCCGCCTCCAGGACGGTCCGTCGCGGCCACGGCTCGTCGGCGAGCAGCAACGCCCTCCGCACCCAGACCCCGGCCGTGGCCGGCGCCAGGCCGGCGACCACCGCGACCGTCGCCATCCCCGCGGTGGCCGCGGCCGCCAACAGCGACAGCCGCCGCTGCCGGAAGATCCGCCGCCGATCGACCTGTCCGACGAGCTCCGCGGCCTCGGCCGCCGTGCGGGCGAGCAGCCGGGGATCGACGTCGTCCCGCGGGTCGCCCGCCAGGCCGATCGCCGTCGCCAGGCTGTCGCGAAAGGCGGGATGGCTGCGCTCGACGATCACCGCCAAGGCCTCGTCCCGCAGCGGCACCGCCAGGCGGATCACGAGCCGATCGACGAGCACCCACGCCAGGCCGCCGCCCGCCAGCGCCAGCGCCACGCCGCGGACCCACGGCGGCGGCTCCACGCACCAGTCGAAGGCCAGCGACGCCCAGAACGCCGCGCAGGCGACGATGGCCAGCCAGGCGATCGCTTCGACCCAGATCCAGGCCCGGGCCCGGCGGCGGACGTCGGCGAGCAGCCGGCGGAGCGGCTCCAGCCCCGGCGACCCCGGTGCCGGCGCGGCGGCGGCGTGTGGCACGGTCAGGCTCATGGCAGGCTGGGCGTCTCCATCAGGCGAGTTTCGCGAGGCGGCGCACGATCCATTCCACGCACAGGCAGCCGACGCCGATCCCCAGCAGGGTGGAGTTCAGCCGCCGCTTGAAGTCGGCGTCGGCGGCGCCGGTCTCGTACTCGCGCCGCGACCGGTCCGGGATCGCGGCCGCGAGCCGCGCCGCATCGGCGGCCGTCCACGCGGCGTCGGGGAAGGTCGCCGTGCCGCCGCTCGCGGCGGCGACCTGTTCCAGCAGCCCGCGGTCGAGCCGCGGCTTCGCGAGCTCGCGGTCGGGCAACTGCACCTGGATCCGCCGGGACGACTTCTCGTCGCCGGGGGCCTCGATCTCGATCTGCCAGCCGCCCTCGCGGGCGGCGACGAATCCGCCCTGCAGCGAGCCGGGCCGGCCCGGCTCCGCCGTCAGCACCAGCGGCAGGCGGGTGCCGTCGGGCCCGATGGCCCGGCAGGTGACGCCCGCGGCGGACGCGGCGTCGGCGAGCACGACCCGCACCGCCACGTTCGCGCCCAAGGGAAAGCGGTCGCGATCCACGAGCAGCCGGGCGCGGCGACCGCCGCGGAGCAGGCGGCCCTGCGACACGTGCCGCACGAGCTGGGCCGCCAGCCGGTCGTAGGCGGCGTCGTCGATCGCCCGCAAGCGCCACAGCTCGCCGCTGCCGACGTACAGCACGCTGCCCGCCCCGTAGAACTGCCCGGCGAGGTAGACGGGCCGCTCCGCTCCGGAAAGGGCCTCGCCCGCCCGCGCGAACACCGTGGCCCCGGGCTTGACGCCGCCGCTGTCGTGGCAGGCGTACACCCCGGGAAACTCCGCCCACACCGTCTGGCTCGCCACGCGGCTGCCCGCCAGCCAGAGAAACTCGGCATCCAGCCCGTCGCGGGTGAAGGCCAGCCGGGCGGGTTCCGCGGCTCCGCTCGCGCCACCGCCGAACCGCGGGCCGCGCCGCACGTCCACCGGATAGAGTCCCAGGATCGGCGCCGTGTGCGCCGCCGCCGGCCACACGTCCGTGTACAGGCCGCCCGCGAACGCGAGCAGCCCGCCCGACTCGCGAGACACCCAGCGTTCCAGCCGCGCGACCGCCGGCGGGTCCAGCAGCCGCCAGTCGTAATCGAAGGCCACGACGGCGTCGTAGCCGCCCAGCGCCTCGTCGGTGGCGGGAAACGCGGCGAGGATCCGCCGCGCGTCCTGCGAGATGCCGGGGGCCGCGGTGCCGAGCAGCACGTCCACGGCGAAGCTCTTGTCCCGCTGCAGCACGTTGCGCATGAACTGGTATTCGCGGCTCGGTCCGCTGGCCAGCAGCAGCACCTGCGTCACCTGCTCCACCACCTCGAACTCCGCCTCCTGCGCGTCGTCGGCCGGTGTCCGATCCGCGACCGGCGCCGTCACGCGGACGACCGCCGTCCGCCGCCCCGGCGCCGCCAGCCCCGGCACGTCGAACCGCACCGCGACGAGTTCACCGTCGTCGCCGAGCACGACGTCGGTGGCGTCGATGCTGCGCCGCGGCGGCCCGGCGTCGGTCGCGTCGGTGGCCGGGCCCTCGAAGAGCTCGACGCGGGCCGTCTGTCCGGCCAGGCCCGCGGACTGCAGGTGCGCGGTCACGGCGAAGCGGTCCCCCGGAAAGACCCGCGCGGGCACGACGAGATCGGCCACGCGGACGTTGGCCGGCAGCTGATCCGAGCCGATGCCCAGCGGATGGATGGCGACACCCGCCACCGCCAGGCCCGCGGCCGCGGCGGCCGGATCGACGCCGGCGTTGTTGCCGCCGTCGGTCAGCAGGATCACGCCCGCCAGCACGCCCGGCGGCTCCTGGTCCACGACCCGTTGCAAGGCCTCGCCGAGCCGCGTCTCGAAGCCGCGCGGCGTCAGTCCTTCCCGCCAGTCCCCGCCGTCGGCGGCCGCGCCGGAGCCGCTCGCCGCGGCATCGACCGGCAGCGTCACCAGCCGCTGGGCGTCGGCGTCGAACCGCCACACCGACACCTCGTGCCGCGCGGCGACCGCCGCCAGCAGGCCGCCGCCCTGGAGCAGTTCGCGGCCGCGATCGGCGCGGCTCGGCGCGGTGCCGACGTCGTCGAGGGTCATGCTGGCGCTGGTGTCCACGAGCACGGCGACCCGCGACGGCGACACGATCTCGTGCTCGGCCGTCCGCTCGAAGTCGAGCAGCGCCACCGCCACGGCGCCGAGCGTCGCCAGGCGGAGCGCGGCCAGCACCCAGCGGACGGCCGGCGGGAGTTCGGCGCCGTCGCGCCGCACCATCCACACGGCCAGCCCGGCCACGAGGGCGGCTCCCGCGATGGCGGCCGGCATCTCCCACCAGTCGGAGAAGCCCGCCAGGAGGCGGCTCGAGACCGTGTGCCGCACGCTCTCCGCGGCGGCGAACAGGCACGGCGTTGGCGACGGGAAGCGCATGGTTCGTCAGGCGGGGCGGCGGCCGGCGGCTCCGGCGCGGGGGTGGTAGCTCGCGGAGAACGCCAGGATCTGCTCGGCGGCCAGCGCCGCGAGCAGCGCGGCGAGCAACGGCCCGGCCAACGGCGTGCCCGCCGTGGAAACGGACGCCGGCTCGAGCGCGTCGGCGGCCTCGTAGCGATGCGGGATGCCTGCCAGCGCGTCCGCGAGCCGCTCGCGGCCGACCCGCTCCAGCCTGCCCTCGGCGGGATCGACGTTGACGGCGAAGATCCGCTCCCGCTCGCTGCCGTCGAGCCGCCGCCAGCGGGCGACGTAGCCGCCCGGGGCCTCGGTCGTCGGCAGCCGGGCCGCGAACTCCTCCGCCGTGACGGTGGCCGCCTGACGGATGACCGTGCCGGCGGGCGGCACGATGAAATCGACCTCGGGATCGTCCGCGCCGCGGTCGAGTTTCACCACCAGCGGATCGCCGACGACGACCGGCGCGAACGGCCGCCGGCCGCGGGCCAGATGCCGCTCCAGCTCCAGGAGCACCACCACCCAGCTCGGATTGCTGCGGGCCCAGTTGTTCCAGGTCGGGGCGGCCGTCGTCAGCACGGCCGCCACCATGCCCGCCCCGCAGGGCCGCTCGACCACCAGGGGCGGCCCCGTGCGCAGCGACAAGAGCCGCCGGACCCGCGGATCGGATTCGTGCCCCCGGGCCACCGCCATGAAGCGGCCGATCTGCACCGCATCGAGCAGCGGATTCCTCTGGCCGGCGAGCACCGCCACGACGGGGTGCGGCTCCACGACGACGTCCGGCACGGGGTTGGCCGCGGCGTCGGGCAGCAGATCGACCGCGCCGGCGAGGGGCACGGGAAACAGCCCGTCGCCGCCGCGATGGAGCGTGCGGTTGACCGTCTCGGGATCGGTCCGCGGGCCGACGAAGAAGACCACGCCGCCCCCGGATCGCGCGTAGGCCTCCAGGGCGGTGATCTCCGCCGGCTCGAGCCGCTCCACGTCGAGCAGCCAGACGCCGTCGAAGGCCGAGAGGTCCAGCGCGGCGAGGGCCCGCGGCGGCTCGATCCGCGGCCGCAGGCCGGTGGCCGCGGCCGCCCCCGGCGCGAGCGCCGTGGCGACATAGAAGGCGTCGCCGCCACGGCCCGCCCCCGGCGCGGCCCCGTCGATCACCAGCACGTCGATCCGCTCCGCGACGTCGATCGCCGCCGTCCGCCGGTTGTCGGCCGCGACCGCGTCCGGCGGCAGCCCCGCCTCCACGACGTGGCTGCCGGCGCGGGCAAACCGGGTCTCGAAGCGTCGCGTCACCGCCGACCGCGGCGGAATCTCGTCGATCCTCAGCCCCGGCCGGGGGCCGCCGTCCTCCCGCAGTTCCACCTGCACGTCCCGCACCGCCTCGGCGGCGAAGTTGCGGACCGTCACGTCCCAGGTCAGCAGCACGTCCGCCGCGGCCGTGCCTCCCGCCGGTTGGACCGCTTCCACGGCGAGGTTGACCGCCGGATCGGCCGCGCAGTCCACCAGCCGGATGTCGGTGCCGGCGGCGGCCTGCCGCAGGGCCGCGCCGGTCTCCTCGGCCGCCAGCCAGTCCTTGGCGCGAAAGTCGCTCAACACCCACAGCACCTTGGCCGACCCGGACTCCGCCGCGAGCAGCGCGGCGGCCGCCGCCAGGGGCGCCCGGGGCCCGGTGCTGCGGGTGGTCGCCAGGAGCCGCTCGAGTTCGGCCCGGGCGGCACGCACCGCTTCCGGCGTGGCCGCCTCGCGGGGGATCGCGAACCCGTCCGCGGAGCCGGACGCCAGCCCCGAGAAGGTGCCGACCATGAACTCCGCGGACCCGCGGCCGCCCGCCAACCCGGCCAGCACGGCGTCGGCGATCCGCCGCGCCCGGTCGAAGGCCGTCGCATCGCCGCGGATGCCGGCCGCGGAGGCGTCGGTCATCGAGAAGCTGTCGTCGAGGAGCAGCACGTGCAGCGTCCGCCCGCCGCCGAGCAGCCCGCCGAGCGAGTGCGCCCAGCGCGGCTGTGCCAGGGCCAGCACGATGCCCGCCACCACCGCGGTCCGCAGCGCCAACAGCAGCAGCTCCTTGAGCAGCACCCGCGTGCGATACTTCCGCTGGCTGGCGAGGAGGAACTCCAGCGCCGCGAACCGCACCCGGCGGTGCCGGAGGAGGTTGATGAGGTGGATGACCAGCGGCGCGGCCGCGAGCGGCAGGCCCCACCAGAGCAGCGACTGGAAATCGAAGGAGGGCATCGTGTCGTCGCCTCGGCCCGGCCCGGTCAGACCGCCAGTCTCGCCCGCCGCGAGAGAAACTTGATCAGCGCCCCGTCCACAGGCTCGCTGGTGCGGACGAGCGCATAGTCGCAGCGCATCCCCACCGCCCGGCGCCGGGCGGACGCCAGAAACTCCTCCACCGCCGCCAGGTAGCCCTCCCGCAGGGCCCGCGGATTGCAGGCCACGTGATCGGGCAGCTCCAGCCCCTCGAACCGGGTCGGCCCCTCGAACGGGAAATCCAGCTCGTCGTCGTCCATGACGTGCAGCAGCACGAGATCGTGGCCGCGCCTGCGCAGCATCCGCAGCCCCTGGAAGATGCCGTCGCGATCGCCGAGCAGATCGGTGACCACGGCCACCAGGCCGCGGGGCGGGAGCGTCTCCGCCACCTCGCGGAGCACCGGCGCGAAGGCGGTGCCCCGGCCGCCGCGCGGCCGCTCCAGCACGTCCACGACCTCCGCCAGGTGCGACCGGGCCGTCCGCGCCGGCACGGCGGCCCGCAGGTGGTCGTCGAACACGGCGCAGCCCACGGCGTCGCCGTGCGACAGCGCCAGCCAGGCGAGGCTCGCCGCCAACGTGGCCGCCTGGTCGTACTTGCCGAGCCGCCCCGTGGCCGGCCGGTCCGCCTGGTAATCCATGCTCGCCGAGCAGTCCACCAGGAGCGTGAGCCGGAGATTCGTCTCCTCCTCGAACTCCTTGACGGTGAGCCGGTTCTGGCGGCCCCACACCTTCCAGTCCACCCGCCGCAGGTCGTCGCCGCGGGCATACTCGCGATGCTGGAGAAACTCCACGCTCTGCCCCTTGAAGGGGCTCTTGTGCAGGCCCGCGAGCACTCCCTCCACGACGGCCCTGGCGCGCAGCTCCAGCCGCGCGATGCGGGCGATCGCCTCAGGACGCAAAAATCGTCTGGAACCGCGGGTCACGCGTCAGCTCGTCCTCTCTCGCCGGGGTGTGGTCGATGATGCGGCGGACGATGGCGTCGGGGGTGACGCCCTCGCTCTCGGCGGCGAAGCCGACCACCACGCGGTGCCGCAGCACCGGCGCGGCGAGCGCCTGGATGTCCTCGGCGGAGACGTGGCTGCGGCCCTGGAGCAGGGCCCGGGCCTTCGCCCCGACGACCAGGAACTGCACCGCCCGCGGCCCGGCGCCCCACGTGAGCTGGTCGGACACGAAGTCGGGAACGCCCGGCTCGCCGGCCCGCGTCTGCCGCACGAGGGCCAGGGCGTAGCGGACGAGGTGATCGCTCACCGGCACCTCGCGGACGCTCCGCTGCAGGGCCACGATGTCGGCGGCCGACAGCACCGGCTCGGCGTCCGCCGGCGGCAGCCCCGTCGTCCGCCGCGCGATCTCGAACTCCTCGTCGAACGTCGGGTAGCGGACGAACACCTTGAACATGAAGCGGTCCTGCTGCGCCTCGGGCAACGGGTAGGTGCCCTCCTGCTCGATCGGGTTCTGGGTGGCGAGCACGAAGAACGGGTCGGCGAGCCGGTGCCGCTGGCGGCCCACGCTCACCTGCCGCTCCTGCATCGCCTCCAAGAGCGCGGCCTGCGTCTTGGGGGGCGTGCGGTTGATCTCGTCGGCGAGCACGACGTTGGCGAACAGCGGCCCCTCCAGGAACCGCACCTGCCGCGCGCCCGTGGCCTTGTCCTCCTCGAGGACGTCGGTGCCGGTGATGTCGGCCGGCATGAGGTCGGGCGTGAACTGGATGCGACTGAAGGACAGGTCGAGGCTCCGGGCCAGGGTGCTCACCAGCAGGGTCTTGGCGAGGCCCGGCACGCCCTCCAGGAGGCAATGCCCGCGGCTGAACAGGCAGATCAACAGCTCCTCGATGACCGCCGACTGCCCGACGATGACCCGCGCGAGCTGCTCGAGAATGCGGTCGCGGGCCGCATGCAGGCGGTCGATGGCCGGGGCGGAAGTCGTCATGCGGAACTCCGGGGGGCGGATGGCGGGGGCGGGCGGGCGCCCGGCCGACGCCATCGTCGCATCAACGCTGATAGATCGGAAGCGCGGCCTTGTCGAGCTGGAGAATCGCGAGGTTCGTGGCCGTCGTGTAGACGGGCCCGATGTAGCCCTGCGGCCAGAACATCCCCTCGCGGTCGCGCTGGGCCTCGGCGACGAGCCGCTTCTCGACCTGGCTGCGATAGGCCTCCCACTTGCGGCCTCCTTGTCGATACATCACCTGCGCGTAGTAGTGATGCGCATAGTGCCAGTGGCCGAAGCTGTGGTTGGCGACGGACCCCAGGTGCTTCTCGGCGTAGGCCAGCATCCGCGGCACATGCGTGTCGTCCTCCTCGCCGGCGTTGAACAGACAGGCGATGGCGGCGGCGGAGATGGCCGGCCGCCCGCCGCCCCCCTTGGAACTGTACTGCACGCCGCCGTCGGGCAGCGTGCAGGCGTGGATGTAGGCGATCGCCTTGGCGATCACCTCCCGCGGCACGGGAATGCCGGCGTTGCGGCAGCCGCGCAGGCCCTGCACCTGCGTGATCGTCGTCGAGCCCTCGTCGAAATCGTGACCGTCCTTGGCGCTCACGTAGCCCCAGCCGCCGTCCTTGGTCTGCGCCCGCCCCGAGAACTCCACCGCCTTGGTGAGCACCCGCACCAGCTCCTCGCGGCGCCGCTCGTCCTCCTCCTCGCCGAGCACCTGCGAGAGGAAGAGCATCGAGAATCCGTGGCCGTAGGTGTAGCGGTCGTCGTTCTTGGGATCGCCGATCAGGCCGTTGGGCCGGGCCCGGCCGACGAGATAGTCGACCGCCTGCCTCACCGGCTCGGCGTAGCGGCCCTGGGTCGTCGTCGATCCCTCCATCAGCAACGCGGTGCCGGCCAGCGCCGTCATCGCCGTGGGATAGCGGCCCTCGTTGGCCGACCAGTTGCCGCGCCGCGACTGCCGCGCCGCCAGCCAATCGAGACCCTTGCCGACGACCTGCTCGACCCGCGGCTCGGCGGCCGGTGCGGTGCCGATCGTCAGCCCGCCGCAGCAGGCGACCAGCAGCGCGAGGCTGCCGAAGGCACCGGGCCCGTGGATCGGCGCGGGGAAGCGGACGCGGTCCCGACGGCATGGCGGCATGGGGATCGTGCTCATGGTTCGCGACCGCGCGGCAGGGCTCGTTCCAGCATGCGGTTCAAGCCTTCCATGATCCCGGAGGCCGCGGCCGGGCGGCCGGCGGCCTGGTGCGGCGGCCGGGGAGGCGTGGGGCCGCCGGTGAACTCCAGCGTCACCCGCTGGGGATCGCCGCCGTGCTCGCGCAGGCTGATCGCGTGCCGACCCGGATCGCCACTCACGGCACAGCCGAAGAGCAGGTGCGGCTGGGCGGGAATGCGATCGTCCTCGAACACGGCATGGCCGGTGCGGGTGTCGAGCGCCAGCACGCTCAAGAACGTCTGTTCGCGGTCGTGCTCCTGCTGGATCTGGCGGGCGAAGACCAGCACCGGCAGCCCGGCCGGCTGACCGGCCAGCAGGCAATGGCGGCGGACCGTCGCCGGAGCCTGCCAGAGCACGTCGCCGGACACGCGATCCACGGCCCACACGCTGAAGTCGAGGGGCTGGCTGCCGACGCCGGCGATCAGCATCTGCTGGAGCGGCGAGATCGCATTCCGCTCCGCCGCGTCGTCCTCGGCGGCGGCCTGCCGCCCGACGCACACCACGAGCCGGTCCGCCCATGCCCGCACCTCGAGCAGGTCGATCGCCGGCGGCATCGCCGGGAGTTCCGCCTGCGACACGATGCGGCCGGCGGCCACGTCGAGGATCGTCAGCCGGCCCCGCGGATCGACGATGGCCGCCATGCCGGCCGCGAAGGAGCAGGCCCGCGATTCCCCGGGAAACTCGCCGAGCGGCGTCGTGCTGCGATCCACCACGTCGAGCACCTCCAGCCGCACCGTCTCGGCCACGCCGTCGCCGATCGGCCCCGCCGTCTCGCCGATCGCCAGGATCCGGGACCCGCAGGCCAGCAGCCGGCGCCGCCTGTCGGGCAGGTCGATCTCGTGGAGCAGGCGGCCATCGACGAGGGAGAACACCGACCCGCGCCGGCCGTCCGCCGTGCCCAGGCAGACGACGCGGTCGTCGTTCCAGACGTCGGTCACGGACGGCAGACCATGCCGCTCCCAGAGCACCGCGCCGGTGACGGGGTCGAAGACGGACAGCGTCCGACCGTCGACCACCGGCAGCCCGGCGGTCACCGGCACGCCCCACGCGGCCGCGGCACCGACTCCCGGCTCCACGATCCGCATGCCCAGGGGCACGCCGCCGTTCCGCGCCGCCATGATCGGCTCGACACGCACCCGCCGTCCGCCGGCCTCGGCCGGGTTCGGGTTGACCGCGGACCACAGCCGCCTGTGCCCCCGGCTCGAGAGCTCCACCGCGGTCACCGTGCCGCCGGACCACACGTAGACGACGCGTCCGAGCGTCCGCGCGCCGATACCCGCTTGATCGAACGCCGGGATGCCGAGCCGCATGCCCTCCAGCACGGCGACCGACTCGCCGAACCGCCGCCCGAAGCGATCCAGGAAGGCCAGGCGGGACTGCTGCACGTCGCAGGCGGCCGCCAGCCCCGTCACGAACGAGCCGCCGGTGACGTCGATCTCCAGCGGCAACAGTCGCGACCGACCCTCGTCGTTCGCCCCGCGGTCGGCCCCCGACCGCCGCACCTCCACCCGGCCGAGCGGCCAGGCCGTGGCGGGATCCTCTGCGGTCGCGGCATCGAGGTCGCGGCGGATGCCTGCGATCGCGGCCCGGGCGGACGTCCTCTGCGGCTCGTCGCCGGCCGCGGCCAGGTCGAGCAGCAGCAGATCCCGCTGCACTGCGACCGCGTGGGGCGGTTCGCCGTGCCGCCCGGCCGCGTCGAGGACAGCGGAGAGTGCGGCGACGAGTCGCTCGCGGGCGGCCATGCCGACGGCCATCTGCCCGGCCACCGCGACGACCCCCTGGATCGCACGCACGCGGCGGGCCGCGTCGCCATCGGCCGTCGCGGCGTCCAGGTCGGCCGCCAGCACGGCCTCGATCTCGGCCCGCAGCGCCGCGTCGCCCCGCTGCCAGAGCCGCTCCAGCCGGCCCCGCAGCCAGCGCCGCTCGGTGACCACGCACCGCCGGTCGCCAGCATCGGCGAAGGCCGCATCGTCGTCGCCGCCGCGACCGCGGACGAAAATCTCGCGCCAGGCGGCCCATGCCTCGGGGAGATCGCCGGCCGTCAGGCAGCCATCGACGACCGCCCGCAGGGCGAGACGGCTGGCGGGCGTCAAGCCCGCCGCCGGCAGGCACTCCCGCCACAGCGGCAGCGCCGCGGCGAAGTCGCCCCCGAGGCCGAAGGCCAGCGCCGCGGCCAGCGCGTCGGGGGGCACGCTCCGCACCTCGGCCCGGGCCGCGTCCCGCAGCCGCTCGAGCCCCGCCCGCACGTCGCCGCGATCGATCGCCAGATGCGCCCGCCACACGGCCGACCACGTCGGCGGCCGCGGCTCGCGGCCCGCCCGCTCGATCCGCTCCTCGAGCGCGGCCGCCTGATGGAAGACGTCGATGGCATCGACGCCCAACGAGATCACCTCGCCGCGATAGGCGATCAGATTGCCGGGCACCGCGCCGCCGCGGGCCGGAGATCGCCCCACGACCGCGCCGTCTGCCAGCGCGAGTTCCACGACTTCCGGCGTGTCGAGGGGCAGGAAAAGCCGGTCGGCCGTGAGGATGCCGCGGCCGCTGGGCCGCACCCCCGCCGCAAGCTCCCTGCGCCACAGCCGCCGGCCGCCGTCCGCGGCGAAGGCCTCGACGCAGTCGCCGGATACGACGTACACGCGGCCATCCACGACGCCCGCGACCTGGAGCCGACCCGCCCGCGGCTGCTTCCAGAGCAGGCGGCCGTCCCGCAGGTCGAGGCAGTGGAGTTCCTCGGAGTCGCGCGGCGTGAGCAGCACGCGGCCCGCGGCGATGACGGGCCCGTCGTCGCACCAGCCGGCCCGCCGGTCGTCGGCGACCACGGCCTGCCGCAGGCCACCGGGCCTGATCACGGTCACCTCCGCCCGCGTCGCCGGACTGCGGTCGTACGCATAGGCCCAGAGGAGCGTGCGGTTGGCCAGATCGACCGCCACGACCGTGCCGATGCCGAGCGGGCAGACGAGCACGCCATCGCCCAGGGCCGGCGTCAGCCCGGCCAGGCGGCGGGCGGTCGCGCCGCGTCCGGCAACGGCTTGCTGCTCGTCCAACTCCGCCAACGGCTGCGACCATGTCCCGCGACCGTCGGCGGCATCGAGCACGTCGAGCCTGATCTCCGCGTTCTCCTCCACGATCACGTGCAGGCTGCCTCCCGCCACCAGCGGCGGCCCGGCGAACCAGGCGGCCGACTCCAACGAGCCGGGGGGCGAAGCCGACGCGTCGCCCCGCTGCGCGGGCAGCCGCCAGGCGAGCCTGCCCGCCGCGGCGATGTCGTACGCCGACAGGGTGTTGCCGCCCCGCCAGGCATGCCCCATGCCGGCCGCATCGAAGGCGTTGGGAAACGACACGCGGCCGGAGAGCACTTCCGGGTGGCTCTCGACCACGAAGGCCAGGCGGCCGTCGCTCGCCACGCCGCCGCTGGTGAAGTCGGCGAACGTCCGCTCCCCGGCGGGCCGCTCCGCATCCTCGACCTCCGCGACGGCCGCGGTCCGCGGTCCCGGCTGCAGCCAGATCCTCTTGCCGGTCGCGAAATCCACCGCCAGCAACCCGAGCGGTGAGCGGGCGAGGATCGTGCCCGCGACGGCCAGGGGCGTGGCCGCCGGAAACTGCGGCCCGCCCCGATCGGCCAGCTCGCGCCGCAGCTTTTCCAGCAGCCGCGCCTCCTCCGGGTGATGGGTGAGCGGCACGCGGTAGCGGGAGACGAGCAGCGGTCGGGTCGCCACCGCCAACGCGTTGCGACCGGCGTCACCCCGGGGCTGGAGCCAATCGTCGCCTCCCGCCTGCCGGCCGGCCGCGCCGCACAGTTCACGCAGCCACTCCAGCCCGCGGCCGGGCGGAAAAGAGACCGCCACCTCGCGGCCGGCGATCCGCGCGGGTCCCCGCGCCCGGGTCCGGGCACGGTCGAGGATGGCGGCGGCGCCGGCCGCATCGCCCGCGCGATCGCGGGCCAAGGCCCGCATCACCGCCAACTCGGGATCGGTCGGCGGCTCGACATCGGCCAGCCGATCGAGCCATGCGGCGGCCGCGAGCGGCTGTCCCGCCTCCAGCGCGTTCACGGCGACGAGCAGCGCGGCCCGTCGCCCGGCCGGCGTGGCGAACCAGCGTCGAGCCACGGCCACGATGGCGGCGGTGTCGTCGGCCGCGATCGCGGCCGCAAGCGCCCTCTCGGCCCGGGCGCGAAACTGGAGCTCGTAGGCGGCGCGGCCGGCCGGCGGCAGGCCGCCGATCACGCGCATGGCCTCCGACTTGACGCTCGCCGACGTGCCCGCCGCCGGCCCGCGCCGCGCGATGAAGAAATCGCGGTCGGCGCCGAGAATCTCGTCGAGCGACGTCGCGGCGTCGCTCCACAGGCCCTCTGCCACGAGCCGCCGGGCACGATCGAGCAGCCGCTCCTGCTGACGATCGGTGGGCAGCGCGACGCCGCTGTCGTCGTCCGTCGCCGCCGCCTCGGGATCCTGGGCGACGAGGACGACGGGCGCCAACACGAGCGCGACGCCTGCCAGCAACCCGCCGCCGACGGCACAGGAGACCGCGGGCCGCGCGCGGCCGATGGCCGAGGCGACCCGTCGCGAAGCCGTGCCGACGAGTCGTGCGATCATGAAGGGCATCCCCGGCGAGCGCGGCGGGCCGGGCGGTTTCCGTGCCCGTCCGACGAACCGATTTTACGGTTGGCAGGCGGGGCCGACACGCGTTTTCGACCGCCGGCCCATCCGGCCCGCCGGCCCCGAGAACCCGGCCAGCGGCCCCGAAAAAGCGGCTGCCACGCTGAAAACCTCGTGATTCCAGCCTGGAAACCGAAGTTTTCGCCTTGCATTTTCTTTTTCCGAAAGTCTAATCAGCCTCGCGTTCGGCGAATTCAGCCGAGTTTTCGAGGCGCGGTGGGCATCCTGCCGCACACAATTTTCCTTTCCGTTTTGGAGGAGTCGGCGATGGCGAAGAAGTCGGGTAGCAAGCCCTTGACGAAGACCGAGATCTTGCGAAGCATCTCGGAGACGACCGGTCTGCAGAAGAAGGACGTCGTGGCGGTGTTGGACTCCCTCACCCACGAGATCCACAAGGCCCTGAAGGGCTCGGGCATCGGGGTGTTCTCGATCCCCGGCCTGGTGAAGATCGAGCGGCGGAAGGTTCCGGCCCGCCCGGCGCAGAAGGGCGTCAAGAACCCCTTCACCGGCGAGCTGCAGGATCGTCCGGCCAAGCCCGCGAGCGTGAAGGTTCGCGTCCGGGCCCTGAAGAACCTCAAGGCCATGGTCGCCGGTTGAGCGGCCGGTTTTCAGACGAGCAATTCGGCGGGCGGTGTCTTCGGACACCGCCCGCTCGCTTTTGTACCGCTCGCGCCGCGGCGGCTGGCAGCAGGGCTACTTGCCGCCGGGCCCCTGGCCGACGGGCTTGATGCCCGCGTAGGGATTCGGCTCCCTGCCGAAGCGAACGTCCCGCATGTAGGCGTCGTACTTGGCCTTTTCCTTGCCGAAGAGCTTGCCGTTGCCGTCCTCGTCGAACCTGGCCATGATCTCCTTGTCCTTGGCGGCCATCTCGGCCTGCACCCGCATCATCTCCTGTTGCTGGCGCTGCATCTGCTGCTGCATCTGCCGGATCTGCTGCTGGCTCGGGCCCCGCGACCGGCCCCGTTGGGCTTCCGCCACGTCGGCACAGGCCAGGCACCCGATCCCCACGGCCACCGGCAGCGCCCACCGGCCCAGCCACCTCGCGTCGCGGTCCAACATGATCGGCCTCCCGTCGCCAGGGATGAAAAGCCGGCTCCGATCGGCGCCGGCTCCCGAAATTTTAGCGGCCCCGGGCCGGCCGAGGCAATCGGTCCCGGCGGCCCCTTGCGCCGCTGGCCCAAACCGCTCTCGCCACCCGTCCGCCGCGCGGATACCCTCCCGCCCCCATGCTGCTCCGCCCCGCCCAGCCCGGCGACGAAGCCGGCCTCGCCGCCCTGTTCTCCGCCCTGGTGGCGGCCGGGGAGGACCGCCTCTTTCATCCGCACCCGCTCACGCGGGCGGCGGCCCGCACCGTCTGCGGCCACCGCGCGACCGCCTCTGCCGCGGCCCACGACGAGTATCACCTGGCGATCGCGGAACCGCCGATCGGCGGCCGGCCGTCGCGGCCGCCGCAGGTCGTCGGCTACGGCATGCTCCGCGGCTGGGTCGAGGGCTTCGCCGTGCCCAGCCTCGGCATCGCCGTCCACCCCGGCCACCGTGGCCGGGGCGTCGCCCGGGGGCTCGTGGCCCATCTGCATCGCGTGGCGGCCGCCCGCGGCGCCGCCACGGTCCGCCTCAAGGTCTACCGCCACAACGCCGCGGCCGTGCGGCTCTACGAGTGCCTCGGGTACGAACTCCGACCGCTCAACACGGAAGAACTCGTGGGCCGCATCGCGGTCATGGAGACGACGGCCGCCTGAACTCGCCGCAGACCATCCCATGCCGACGCGCACGATTCCCATCTCCATGCCCGACCTGACCGGCAACGAGCAGGCCTACGCCGCCGCGGCCGTGGCCAGCACGTGGATCTCGTCGCGTGGCCCGTTCCTCGACCGCTTCGAGCGCGAGTTCGCCGCCGCCTGTGGCACGGCCCACACCGTCGCCACGTCGAACGGCACCACGGCCCTGCACCTGGCGCTGGCGACGCTCGGCGTCGGCCGGGGCGACGAGGTGATCGTGCCGGCGCTGACCTACGTGGCCACCGCCAACGCCGTCACATACTGCGGCGCGACGCCCGTGTTCGTGGACGTGGATCCCGAGACCTGGTGCCTCGACCCGCGGCGGATGGAGGAGGCCGTCACCCGCCGCACCAAGGGCGTGATCCCGGTCCATCTCCTCGGCCACCCGGCCGACATGGACGCGATCGACGCGGTGGCGGCGACCCACGGGCTGTGGGTCGTGGAGGACGCCGCCCAGGCGACCTTCGGCCGCTACAAGGGCCGGCCCGTGGGGTCGCTGGGCCGGGCGGCGACGTTCTCCTTCTTCGGCAACAAGATCATCTCCTGCGGCGAGGGCGGCGCCGTCACCTTCTCCGATCCCGGCCTGGAGCGTCGCATGCGGATGCTCCGCGGGCAGGGCATGGATCCGCAGGCCCGCTACCACTTCCCCATCGTGGGCTTCAACTACCGGCTCACGAACGTGGCCGCCGCGATCCTCTGCGGCCAGATGGAGCGGCGCGAGGCGATCCTGGCGCGGCGGCGGGAGATTCTCGCGATCTACGCCGCCGAACTCGCCGACGTCCAGGGCATCGGCCTGCGCCGGGACGCCCCGTGGGCCGAGGCGGCGCCGTGGCTGGCCTGCTGCCTGGTCGATGCGGGGCGTTTCGGCTGCCCGCGTGACGACCTCGCCGCCGGCCTCGCCGCCCGCGGCGTGGAGACCCGGCCGCTGTTCATCCCCCTGCACCGGCTCCCGCCCTACCGCACGTCGGCGCGGAAGCGGCGCACCGACCTGCCGGTCACCGACCGGCTCGGCGCGATCGGGCTCATGCTGCCCCTGCATGCGGGTATGACGGACGACGACGCCCGTTTCGTCTGCCGTTCGATCCGCGCGATCGGCGCGGAAAGGATGCGGTCGCGGAGGGCCGCGGCGGCGGCCCGCATCGACACCGCCAACCCTCTGCGACGGCCCCGAGCCGCCTGAGGGCCACGGTCAGGCCCGGCCGCCGACGGCCTCGCGCAGGACGGCCAGCCAGTCGGCCGCGACGTCGGCCCACGACCGGGGCGGCAGGGCCGCGAAGGCCTGCTGCTGCCGCCGCCGCACGCCCTCGCGATCCGCGAGCAGGTCGAGCACCGCGGTCGCGATCGCATGCGGCGATCGCGGATCGAAGAGCGGCACCGCGCCGCCGAGAGGGGCGAAGGCCTCCCGCAGCGCCGGGATGTCGCTCGCCGCCGCCGGACAGTCGCAGCGGATCGCCTCCAGCACCGGGAACGAGCCCTGCTCGTAGAGCGACGGCACCACGGTCGCCGCCGCGGCCCGGTACAGGGCGGCGAGCACCGGGCGGTCCACCGAGCCCACCGCATGCACCGCCCCGGCGAGGCCGTGGTCGGCCACCATCCGGGCCAGGTCCGCGGGCAGCGGCCCGGAGCCCGTGAACACGACCTGCATGTCGGCGTGGCCGCCGCGCCGCACCAGCGGCAGGGCCTCGATCAGCCGGGCGTGGTTCTTGTAGGGCCGCCAGGCGGCGGGGAAGAGCAGGAACGGCCGGGCCGCCGCCGGCACCGCGCGGATCAGGGCATCGTGCCCCACGGCAGCGCCGAGATCGTCGGGCGTCGCCGGCGGCACGACCCGCACCCGCTGCGGCGGGCAGCCGAGCAGGCCGGCGACGTCGGTGTCGCGGATCGTCCGCGACATCGTGCCCACGAGCGTCGCCTCGCGGGCCACCAGGTGCGCGCGGCGGCGAAACGATTCCTGGTCCACGGCCCTGATCACGCCCGGGAAGTGCAGCGGCACCATGTCGTGCACGATCACGACCGTCGGCGTCGCGAAGGGCCGCTCGACGGCCACGTGGGGCAGCAGCCAGACGTCCCGCGGGCCGCTGCCGGCCGGCTCGACGATCCGCTGCCGGGCGAAGACCCGATCGATCGACCGCTCGGTCGCGCCGCGGCGGGCCGCGAGGTCCGCGGCTCCGGGCTCCGCGGCGAGCCGGTCGCACAGCCGCCGGTGCCGCCGCCGCAGGGCCTTCCACCGCCAGCGGTCGAGCCAGGCCTGGCGGTGCAGCGTGGCGACGCGGATCCGGCCGCCGCCCGCCGCGACCGTCGCCGCCACGGCGGGCTCGTCGCCGGCGTGGATCAGCAGCTGCACGTCCTCGACGTCGGCCAGGCCCGCCAGCCCACGGGCCAGCGCGTGCGTGAACACGCCGATGCCCTCGGTGGGCGCGAGCGTGCGGCCGTAGGCACACCAGATCCCGATCCGCATCGGCCGCTCGCCTCCCCGGCCCGCCGCTACCGCAGCAGGCCGATTTTCCGCAGGAAGCGGCGCGGGCCGCGGAACCGGCCCGTGCCCAGCCAGCGGCCACGCGGCGCCGGTGCGGCGCGTGGACGGTAGCCGGCCACGGCCTCGCGGAGGATGGTGACGGTGGCGGCGGCGATGTCGTCCCAGGTGCGGCCGCAGCCGCGGTTGCCGGCCGCGCGGGCCCGCCAAGCGGCCGCGTCGTCGCAGGCGTCGTCGAGTGCGGCCGCGAGTTCCGCGGGGCACTCCGGGTCGATCCAGCGGATGGCCGCCGAGCGGGCGTCGTAATGCTCCCGCAGCACCTCGATGTCGGAGCAGATCACCGGCACCCGGGCGTCGATCGCCTCGTGGATCGGCAGGCCCATGCCCTCGGCCCGCGTCGGCATCACCAGGGCCGTGGCCCCGCGGAGCAGCGTCGCGGCCGTCGGGTCGTCCACGTAGCCGAGGCTCGTGAAGTCGCGGCCGGCGACGAGCCCGCGATCGCGGATCAGCCGATTGACGCGGTTGACGTGGGCCGGCTCGAAGAGGCCGGAGCCGCCGATCTGCTCGGTGCCGTAGCCGTAGAACACGACCGGCACCTCGCGCCGCCGGCGGCGGGCCAGCGCCCGGAGCAGCGTCTCGTGGTTCTTGTGCTCGGATGCGTTGGCGGGATAGACGAGGTAGGGCGGCCGCACTCCCCAGGGGAGCACGTGTTCCGCGGATGCCGGTGGTCCGGCCGTGGCCGAAGCCGCCTCCGGCTCGCTCGCCATGTGCGGCAGCACGCTGATGCGGTCGGCGTGCCCGCTGCCGGCCGTCTCCAGCATCCGGCGCCGCGTGTAGCCCGAGGTCACGATCACGTGGTCGTGATGCTCGACCACCTCCCGCAGTCCCTGGGCCATCGACTCGAGGAAGCCCCGGGTCGCGTGGCCGCCGAGGGCGTCGAGGAGGATCGTGTCCTGGAAGACGCAGACCTGCGGCAGCGGCGCCGCGGCGAGGGGCGTGCCGTGCGGCCAGGGGACATGGGCGACGTCGTGCCCGGAGGCGTGCTTCGCGAGCGGCTCGTCCGCGTCGATGCGGACGATGCGGGCACCTGCGGCGCCGAGCGGCGCCAGGGCCGCGGCCGCGTACCGCCGGTTCACCGCCAGCGTCAGCGACTCGACGGCCGGGTGCCGGGCCAGCGCGGCCACCGACCGGCGCAGCACCTGCAGGCCGCCGCCGAGAACGAACACCGGCTGCCAGACCAGCAGCTTCATCCTGCGGCTCCGCCGACGAGGGGCAGGAAGTTGGCCCGCCACGCGCGGACGCAGCGGTCGTGATCGAAGGCCGCGAGGATCCCCCTCTGCCGCGTGCGGATCGCGTCCCGCAGGGCCCGGTCGCCGCCCCGCAGCCGGGCGATCTTGTCGCGGGCCTCGGCGTAGGTGCGGCACAGGCCCGGCTGGTCCGCGCCGCCGAGCGCCTCGAGCAGGCCGCCGGCCATGAACACGAGCGGCTGGCCGGCCACGATCGCCTCCAGCGGATGGTAGTGGAGATGCCGCGGCTCCTGGGAGTGGTAGAACAGGCACACGCACCGCCGCATCAGTTCGTCGAGCCTGGCCCGGGGCACGTAGCCGAGGATGCCGTCGTCCTGCGTCGTCAGCGGCACGTCGACGCCGTCGAGATCTTGCCGGCCGGCGATCCAGTAGGGGAAGCCGCCGAGCTCCTCGCGGAACCGCAGATAGATCCGGCGGTAGTAGTCGATCTGGTCGATGTTCGGGCAGATGAAGAGCACCCGATCCTCGCCGCCGGTCCAGGTGTCGGCGGCCGCGAGCAGCCGCTCGGGCAAGGCCAGCGGCATGAAGACCGCGCGGGCCCGGAGGAAAGGCCGCTCGTGGTCGATGATCTGCTCGTAGGCGGCCGACAGGTGAAGCCGGTCGCGCACCCGGAGCATCTCCGCGGTCACGACGTTGCGAAACTCGGGCCGGTCGCGGCCAGGGAGCCGGAGGCGGGCGATCAGCCGCCCGAGCCGCGTGGCCGGCGGGGCGTACGACGTCTCGTCGAGCGTGTGGAAGGGGATCGTGGCCGTGGCCGACTCGTAATCGAAATCGCCCGCATGCCCGAAGGCCCGCATGAAGATCCGGCCGGAGAAACACCGCAGCAGGTAGTAGAGGCCGGGAAAGATCGAGGCGGAGATGGCGATGCCGAAGTGCCGGTTGATGGTCTCGGCGGTGCGGCGGGAGAGCGGCGCGTCGTAGAAGTTGACCGAGTTGAGGTGCTCCAGGTCCGCGGCGGGGATCGTGAGCGACGCGTCGTGGACGTCGGTGACGGTCGCGGTGCGGCCGTTGGGTCCGACGGGCAGCACCTTGGGCACGAAGACCTCGAAGCCCTCCGCCCGGAGCATGGGCACCTCCCAGTCCATGAGCGTCGTGTGGTTGAGAATCCACAGCACCCGGCGGGGGCGTGGGGCAACAGGCGCCATCGACCGTCCTACCAGAAGAGGCACCGAAGGACGCGGCAGGTCGAGTTCATTCCCGAGTGGACGGGGCCGGAATCGAACCGGCGACACACGGATTTTCAGTCCGTTGCTCTACCAACTGAGCTACCCGTCCGCAGCCCGCGCCCCGAGCGGGGCCGGGCGAATTTCGCCGTTCTTCGTAGGGTGCGGGCGGGATCGTGTCAACGCGCCGCCGCCGCCAGCGGGCCCCGCGATGGTCAGCGGCCCGGCCGGCCGGCAGCGGCCTGCACCAGGAAGACCGCGAAGCCCGCGACGCCTCCCAGCACCACCGGCGAGGCGAACCCGAGCGCCGCGTCGAACCGGGCGGCGTCGAGGGTGCGGACGAGTGCCATCACGCCGCCGAAGCCGATGCCCACGAGCGCCGACACGCCTGCGGCCCACGCCATGCCGCGGGCCCACTGGCCGAGGGCCGTCGCGGCCGCGAGGATCTGCGACCCATCCCACGGACTGACCCACGGACCCTCGGCCGCGGCCTCGGCGTCGGCTGCCGCGGAGCGGGCGGGCCAGGCGAGGGCGGCCCCCGATGCCTCGCCGGCGGAGGGCCAGCCCTCGTCGCCCGGAGGCAGCCCGCCGCGGCTCGACGACCCGTCCACGGCGGATGAATCGCCGCCCGCAGACAGAGGCGGAATCGGCGGGGGCAGCGGGGCCGAGCCGCCTGCCCGGCGGTCGCTCGCGGTGACGGGCGTGCGCGGCATCGGCACGGGCGTCCGCGGCGTCCACGGACGCAGCCGCTGCATGACCTCGGTGGCGGTGCCGATCCGCTCGGCGCTCGACTTCCGCATCATGTCCTCGACGACCCGCCGCAGTTCCGCATCGACGTGCGGGACGAGCTGCGAAAGCGGAGTCGGCATTTCGGTGAGCTGCCGCTGCGCCTTCTCCTTGCGGGTGCCTCCCGGAAACGGCACCTGCCCCGTGAGGGCGAAGTACAGCGTGCAGCCGAGTCCGTAGACGTCGGCGGCCGGCCCGACCGTGTCCGGCGACCGGATCTGCTCGGGCGCCATGTAGTCCATGGTGCCGACCACCCGACCGGTGGTCGTGGTCTCGGCGTCGAGGAGCGAGCCCGCGAGCCCGAGGTCGAGCACCTTGACGCGACCGTCCTGGGCCACGAGCAAGTTGCCGGGCTTGACGTCCCGGTGGACGAGACCCTGCTCATGGGCGTACGCCAGGCCCTGGGCGGCCTGCGCGATCACGGAGGCGGCGGCCAGCTCGTCGAGCGGCCCGTATTTCAGGACCTGGTGCCGCAGATCCAGGCCGGGCACCAGCTCCGTGACGAGGTAGTAGACCTTCGCATCGTGGCCCGCATCGAGCGCCCGCACGAGGTTCTCGTGATCGAGGCGGGCCAGGACGCGAATCTCCCGCTGGAACGCCGCCTCGTACTCCGGCGTGGACTTGGCCCGGGGAAGCACCTTGAGCGCCACCTCGCGGCCCATCATGGCGTGCTCGGCCCGAAACACCTGCCCCATTCCCCCGCGGCCGATCTCGTCGAGCACCGTGTAGTGGCCGAGCCGAAACCGCGTCCGGCCCGCCAGCAATTCCCGGGCCTGAAACTTCGTCAGCAGCCCCTTGGCGACCAGGCTGTCGGCCACCGCCCCGTCCCAGTCGGCCGGCGCCTTGTTCCGGTCGATGCCCGCGATCCGCGCCTCCGCCTCGGCGGCCTCGAGTTGGTCCGGCTGGAGGAGCCGGCTGG
>Ga0315901_10003190_pt1 | contig 21543 bp, 39 predicted proteins | sample LakEriMetagenome_10_FD_203761 | JGI IMG/M metagenome (GOLD analysis project Ga0315901, IMG submission 203761) | Freshwater fungal communities from buoy surface, Lake Erie, Ohio, United States - Buoy 2 MA116 | ecosystem: Environmental > Aquatic > Freshwater > Lake | place: USA: Lake Erie, Ohio... | reverse complement strand
ATTAGGATCCTATCAGAAAAATGCTTATCTTTAAGTATATTAAAAAATAAGAGATATGACAAATGATTTTAGTTGGTTAGACGGATATAAATCCTGTTACAGATTGTGGGCCACATATTCCGTAGAGTTGTTGCAAGCCATCCGCGCTGAGAGTGTAATTTATGAGCGATGGAATGAAATGAAAATTATTGATAAAATAATTGCGCAAAAGGTTGGATCGCATTGATTTATTCCTTATATTTAAGTATTAATTTAAAAAGAGAGAAAATGAGAGAGTTTAAGATTGACATTACCCTTGCCGCAGAAGTAGCACAATTTTTGGAAGGATTGCTTGAAGCTGAGTTCAATGAGGAATTGGATGCCGAACAGCCAGTAACAGACACTTACCTGGATCAATTTATGCCCAATGGCTTTGTGCCGAATGAGGAGCTTATCCAAGCGCTATTAGCATCTGGAATTGTTAAACCCGTTAATAAGTAAGTTATGGAAAGGGAATTCACAGTTGGAAAAAATGGATATGGAGATCCGAGACTAGAAGTAACGGTTGATACAAAAGGCCGAGTAACGCTTACCGAGCGAGATCCTCATAACGGAATGCGAGGCAAAAGCATTATGATTATGCCAGACGAGCTTAAAGCATTGTTTGAACAATGGGGTTTAACAAGTTAAACCTCAGGTAAACTTTTTTCAGAAAAAGGTTGACACGCACGGGTATTTTGCTTATCTTTATATAAATTAAAAAATAAGAGATATGTATAGTTTGAATTGTGATTATTACCAGGAAGAGTTCACCACGTTGGACCAGTTAATTGATGCCGTAATTTCCTCCGGGATGGATCCAAATTATGAAATTACCCGTAATGGGATCGGAATCCGGGAGACCGTAGCCGAGTTGATTGGGTTCTAAAAAAGTTTAAAAAAAGTTTCCAAAAAGGTTGACACGCACGGATATTATTATTAAATTTAAGTATAATTAAAAAATAAGAGAGATGGCAAAAAAAAGCACAAATTCCGGATTTGAAAGACAAGCAGCAGTATTAGGTCAGTTTGCAAGAGATGCAAAGGCACCAATCAGCCAAAGCAGTGCAGTAGCAGTAGCAATGCGAGGCACAGAGGAGCGCGCAGCATACCGAGCAGAGCAGCAACGCAAATTGGCAGAGCAACCACGTATGTCGTTTCGCTTTTAAGCGGAGCGACTTCCCCGGCATCATTAATACACAAGTTATTCATTAATTAAAAAGTTATAAGAGATATGGCAAAGAAATTCCACGTAAGCACAGGAGCAATAGTAGCAACCGCGGCAAGCACCAACCGTTACATTGCAGAGACAAAAAGAACCAAAACATTAACCAGAGAACAAGAAAAGGCATTGGCTGAAGCAGCCACCGGTGGAGACCGCACAGCCGTTAATACCTTAGTGGAAAGCAATCTCCGCTTTGTGATCCAGGTAGCCCGGCAGTATCAGGGAATGGGCTTGCCGCTGGAGGATCTTATTGCCTTTGGGAACATTGGCTTGTTCGAAGCCGCGGAGAGATTCGATCCCACTAAGAATGTAAAGTTCATCACATTTGCTGTATGGTATGTACGGGCTGAGTTACAAAAGGCTTTGAATGACTTGTCCCGGGTAGTAAGGATCCCATCACATAAGACAGCCACCGAACAGCAAAGCATTAAGAGCATCCACACTCCCGTAGGCGATGACGAGAACAAGGAAACCTATGCGGATCGATACCTAGCCGCGGAAGGCACCAAATCCGGGCGCGACACGGCAGATCTATTGTTTGACCTACAAAGAGCATTATCTCAACTAAAGCCTAAGCAGCAAGAAGCCGTTACCAGGTTCTATGGCATTGGCAGGGAGTATCCTCAGTGTATGGATCAGATTGCCGAAGAGATGGGAGTAACCGGTGAACGGGCTCGTCAGCTTGTTAGAGGTGCTGAGTTGGCGTTGGCTAAGCTTCCGGGCATAGAATTGCTAGAACAATACCTATAAACTTTTTTTAAACTTTTTTCAGAAAAAGGTTGACACGCATGGTTTTTTTGCTTATCTTTATATTATAAAATTAAGAGATATGAGAGATGTATTTGTTTTGTTAGCAGCCGGAGCGGGCGCAGTTTTATTAGCATTTGGGAATGACTTTGGAATCATTGGATTAATCCCGGCTATTGTTTGTTCAATTAAAGATCTTAAAAAAGCGTAATTATGAATCAGTCATTTAATATGATAGTATGCCAGGCCACATTAGCAATTGATGCGATACTTTATGTGGAATTGTATAACTAAAAAAAGTTTAAAAAAAGTTACCAAAAAGGTTGGATCCTATCAAAAAAATCCTTAAATTTAAGTATAATTAAAAAATAAGAGAGTATGAAAAAAGAAAATTTGATTGCACAGTTAGAGGGAGCAAAGGCATTGTCATCACAAGTTGACATTGACAAAGTAATTGAGTTATTGGGCCAGTTAGAGCCTGAGGTAGTGGTTGAGACCAAATTTGCAATAACACAGGAATTGGCTGATGAGTTGCAGTATCAAATTAGAAATTGCTTAGATTATAATTCAGACGGTCTGGTTGACTTAGACTCCGCGGAGCTTGAATTGGAGTGGAGCAACCAAATTAGGTTGAGCCGGGTAGATGTGAATGTTGATGATATTGTAGACCACATCACCAGTATAATAGAAACATATGTTGCTGAGGAAGAAGCTGAGGAAGAAGCTGACGAGGAAGGCATCTTAACAGATATCAATCAGGGATTGGGATTGGAGCCGGGTGGTAACCCATACTCAGATATCATTATCGATGTAACCGAGTAGAAATCATATCTCTCAATATAGTCCCCGGGCTGGCAGCGATGTCAGCCCTTGCGGACGTGAGAGACAATAGGTATAAAAAAAGTTTAAAAAAAGTTTCCAAAAAGGTTGACACGTATACTTTTTTTGCTTATTTTTATATTATAAAATTAAAAGAGAGAGATATGGAAAAAGTAGCAAATGCAGCAGTAGTAGCGATGGGAACATTAGCAATCGCAGGATTATTAATCATTGTCGGATCCGCAGTGATAGGCAAGTTAGATGTCAATAAATTTGATACAGTGGCGGTTGTAGCCGAGTAAAAAAAGTTTAAAAAAAGTTGCCAAAAAGGTTGACACGCATTGATTAATTCCTTAAATTTATATTATAATTAAAAAAGAGAGATATATGAAAGTTTTTGAAGCAGTAAGATTAAAAGGTAAGTTAGTAGCAAGATGTGTAAACACCGGAGAGATCGCTCCTAAGGACACTATCCGACACGTCCAGCTCCTAAGCGCTGAGAAGAATCGTCAGCAATTGTTAGTAGCTCCCAATGGCAGAGTAACTCGAATTGATGCGCCTGTAACCACTCAGGCATCGTCCCCGGCTAAGATGTCATTCCTCAATGTGATTGAGAAGCGCGATCCGGCTGTGATGTTCTCCAACCTGGAGCGTCTAACTAAGATGGTAGGGCGAGGAATCCAGCCGTCATTGGTATTGACAGGAATGGCAGGCGTCGGTAAGACTCACTTAGTTAAGGAGACCCTCAAAGGTATGGGCCTCACCGAATCCACAGACTTTGTTCACTTTAAAGGGCGCACCACAGCAGCCGGGTTGTTTATTACCTTATATAACAACTCCAATAAGATCATAGTGTTTGATGACTGTGACTCCGTATTCAAAGACGACGATGCAGTGAATATCCTCAAAGCGGCTTTGGATAGCTATGACACCCGTCGCATCAGTTACATCTCAAGCAAGCCGCTTAAGGATGAGTGGGGCAATCCGCTTCCAGCTCACTTTGAGTTTACCGGGCGCATTATCTTTATCAGCAACATCAACCAAAGCAAATTAGATGAGGCAATCCGTAGCCGTAGCTTTGTGGCAGACATCACAATGAACACCGTGCAAATGTTTCAAAGGATGGAGCAGTTAATGGATAGCATGGAGCGCACCATTCCACTCCCGGCTAAGCAGCAAGCATTGGAAATTATGAAGAAGTTGGATAGCAAGTTTGTCGGCATAGAAGTCAACCTCAGAAGCTTTATCAAAGCAGCAAGGATATGTGCAATGGGCTTTGACAATGCAGAGGAAATGATAGCCGAGCAAATCATAGCCGCAGAATAGAAATCATATCTCTCAATATAGTCCCGACCCTAGCAGCAATGTTAGGGTTTGCGGACGTAAGAAACGGTCAGGTAACTCAATTGGTAGAGTGGTGCCCCTGTATAGGAGCATAACGGTTGCAGGTTCGAGTCCTGTCCTGACTACAAAACATATCTCTCAAATACAATGGTAGGGTGTTGTAGGTTTACAATGCATGCAGCATCACAATGTGTCGGCGTCAAAAGCGCCGGCATTCTACTGTAAAAAAAGTTTAAAAAAAGTTACCAAAAAGGTTGACTCGTGTTCAGAAAAACCTTATCTTTATTTTATAATTAAAAAGATAGAGATATGAAAAAAGTAAATGTAAATGAGTTAGGAAATCAGTTTAGCATCTTTGGTAACAAAGGCAATGTGTGGAGCAATACGGCTCACGCTTATTTATCAGGCAAAGGCAACCTATGTGGTACTCCAGCATTAAGCAGCAACCACGCTAGGTATGCCGGCATAGAAGAAGTAGGTTGTCCGGAATGCTTGAAGCAAATAGCAATTAGCGGATATGCACAAGTCCCTCTTAACAGATAAGAGGGCAAGAGTAAGAGTAGAGTAAGTATAATATATAAACAGAGAGACATGACAAAGAAAGCAATGATCCAAGCAATCCAGCAAACCGAAGCCGCAATGTTCTTAGAGTTAAAGAAGACCGAAAGAGTGTGTGGCACCGATAACCCATTAACCACACAGCTCCGAACCCGATGGGCAGTGATGGATGAGTTGATGAAGACGTTAGGCATCGCAATGGACATCACACTGCCAGACAACATCGAAGCCACCAATATAATATGTGAGCGAGTGGCAGCCGGCATAGTGTAGCAGCACTAGACATATCAGGGTAATGAAGGGGGGTAGGTAGCCCCCCTATTCTACACCCCTATAGCCCCCCCGGAAAACAAGGGGGATGCCCCCCCGTAAATAGGGGGGTGGGGGAGGGTTTCATTAAGGGGTAGAACAGCCCCCGCTAGATGAGGGTGGTGATATATGTTTTTCTAGCACGGATAAAAATTTTGCTATATAGGTGCTCTATATTAAGATATGCGGTGCATATAAGTATTCTACCACACTCAACCCGACACCATATTAAAACAATCATCATATTTATTATTATATTAAAAGGATTATCATGGAAAGATCTTATCTGCGCGCCTGGAAACGGTATCTAACAGAGTCATCGCACCGCAATCGGTTCGCAGAAGGTACCATGTATTCAGTGTATGACCATGAGCGAGAAGAATGGCGTCACGCGGTGTTTGTTGGACATCATTCGGCTGACGATGAATATGTGTTTGTAACTGGCGGTAAAAAGGGCGGGGGCGATGTGATAGTGGTACCTGCGGAATACACTGAAACTGACACGAAACGAGTTAAGCGCGCAAAGTAACAGGCTGTGAATCGTTTCAAGCATTTATGCGGAAACAAATATATATTAATATGATACGACTACGAGATTTACTAACAGAATCTAACGCAGGTTCACACCAATTACCTAATTTAGCATATTGGGAAAATATATGGCATCTGTTACGCAAACAATCGGTCAGTTTCAACACACCCGATCACAACACTTTTGCATTCGGCGGACTATTTTTCTTTTTGGATGAAGACGAAGGCGTTTTGGAATTGCCTCCACAAAAATTATCGGATTGGCGTGATGTCCCGGACCAAGCTCGCACCGTGTTAAACAACTATGTGAAGCGCATTCAATCTGCATTGGTAGAATTAGATGATGATGTACGTTTAGAAGTGGATGCTGACTATAGCATGAAAATACGCAAGGCATAACATGATACGATTAAAACAACTTCTCTCGGAAATCTCTTTAGGCGGGGTGCAACCATATGCCACGCAGTTTACCTGGTCTCCCGAAGGGCAAGGTGTATTCGAATGTAACATTGACGCGGACGGACATCGCATTGTTTTTTCCATGGTGTTAACTGCGACTCGCATGGGACGTGAATATGCGTTTGCCATGTTAGCTCAAGATCGCAGCAAAGAGGGTTTCACCGTAGCACACCATCGCAGTGAGGCACGGGGTCAAATCAATTATCTGCGTTTGTTGAGCACGGCGGCAGAGGCAATTCTGGATTTTGTGAGTGTGCATGCACCGGTGGCGGTGGATGTTACCGGATCGGACACGCGAAGTCAAGAAAAAGATTTACAAAAGACTCGCATCTATCGGGGCTTATTAAGTGCAAATGCTGCTAGATTGGCGACTGCTGGATACACTGTATTAGATAGAAGCGGTAAGCTCTATATAGTGCGTCGTAGCACGGCGGATAGCACTGGTATAGCAGATTGAAACGGCCTGGAGATTCGGGTTATGCGAGATCTGTGCGGCCCGGTGAAGATAAACATGGCGATCGATGTGCGGCCCTGGAAGGGCGCACTTATATATAATCTGGTTACATCGTACTAACGTTCTATGTTGGTCTATATTTATACTAAAAGGAATAACGTGATAAAACTTAAATCAATACTTGGCGAAGGATTTGCCTGGGAACGTAAGGCTGATGGGTCTTTGCCTACGATTGCTGATACTACCGCGGCATATCAATCTAAACTACGAGAACAAGAAGAACTAGAAATGCCGGAAGAGGACGAAGAAGAACCAGTTGAAGAAGGTGCTAAGCCGGATTTTTTAGATTTAGATAAAGATGGTGATAAAGAAGAATCAATGCGTGATGCTGCTGCAGAAAAAAAAGATGTAAACGAATCGTTTCTTATATCGAAAGCAGGTGAGCAACAAATACGAAATCGCCCGTTGCTTGAAAGAATTACAAAAAATCTTTATGGTAATAAATAATATTCGACTGCTACCTTAGTCGTTTTAGTTAGAGTGCTAGCAGAAATGTTAGCACTTTTTTTATGCGCAATATTTATATAAAAATGTAAGAAACTATGCAAGTAAAATCACCAAACAAATTAAATGATGAGTCGTTCCGTATCTTAACGGCTCGTTTAGCAGATGAATATGCTGCACATTATTTTTATCGAAATGCAACAAATTGGTGTCAAGGTGTAGGTTATGTGAAGGCTGCTGCGTATTTTGCGGAAGAAGCTGAAACTGAATTGAAACACGCAGAAGGCATTCAGCGATACATAACAGATTGGAACCGATATCCACAGCTTCCTAGCATTAAACCGGTTATTTCATTTTCCAATTTAATTGACATTGTTAATAAAGCGTATGCAATGGAATATGCATTGTGGGAATCATATTGTTCAGATTCTAAACAATTGTTTGAGACGGATATTAATACATTTGATTTTATGACTGCATACCGGGTTTCACAAAATCAATCCGTAATTGAGTATTCAGATTTATTGAATGCAGCTGAGTTAGTAGATGTAGATGATAACTATCAGATTCTGTATTATGAACAAACATATTTTACGGTATAAATTATATTTATAATAAAGGAAATGATGAAAGCAGTTATAGGATTTTTTGTTGGTTGTGTCACATTATGTATCATTCCTTGGGTTTGTGTATATGAGTTAATAGTACCCCAGGAGCAAAACTATGGCAGCTGTGAAAAAAGTAAAGTCAAATAATGTTAAATTGCATATTAAAAAACCAAAAGTAAGACGTCCCGGTATTCATGCCAAGACAAAAACAAGTCGTAGCAAAAACGCTACTAATTATGCAAAACCTTATGTAGCGCAAGGAAGATGAGACATCAAAAAAACATATTACGAGAACAAGAAGAACCAAAAAAACTTCGAGTGTTATTCATGGGAGATTCGCAGACTGCGATGTCTTCTATTAGTTATGCATATAAACTGATACGAGATGGTGTTGTAGATGGTAATGTAGTAGCTAAAGGCGGAGCTAATACATCGAAAATATTATCAATGATGCGTAATGCTATAGACGATACATATGATGTTGTTTGTATTTTAGCTGGTAGCAATGATGCATGGCGCAAAACTGCAGATGTATCTGCAAAGAATTTATCAGCTATGTATAATTTAGCACATCAGAATGGTGCTTTAGTAATTGCAATAACAAATCCTACAAAAAGACACACCAAAGATCCGAGTAAATATCCAGGTGCTAACGTAATTGCTGAATGGATACGATCTCAAAATATATCTGACTTCGTCGTCGATGCTCATTTATTAACACAGGACCGATCGAATTTCTTAGGAGACCGTATACACTTCAATCAAAATGGGCAACGTATAATTTATGCAGAAGTAAAACAAATACTTAATAAATTGCAAGGTAGAAATACTCCGGAAACTGCTGAAGTACGTAAAACACAAGCAAAATTACAACGATTAGGATTTGATTTAGGTAAAGAAGCAGAGATTGGCGTAGCTGGCCCTAAAACAAAACAAGCTGTTGAAAAATTAAATAACAAATATCAAAAGGCAAATGCTACAAATTCATGGTCTGACAAGGCAATGATATTCGCTGGTGGTATTTTATCAGTAGGATTTGTAAAAGATGCATTAGGATATATTGGGGTTGACACACAAAAACTTCAACAACGATGGATTGGGGGTGAAACTTCTAAAAAAACTACTACTCCAGAACCAAAAACTTCGGTAAGTCAGCTGCCTAGTAGTCAAATGGGACAATATATTGTAGATTTTTTCAAGAAAAAAGGTTTAACAATGTCTCAATCGGCTGGTATTGCTGGAAATCTTAAATTAGAATCTGGATTTAAGCTTACTATTTTAGGAGATAATGGTACTTCGTTTGGATTAGCACAATGGCATAAGAATAGATGGGATAATTTAAAAAGTTGGTGTCAGAAAAAAGGATTGGATTATCGATCGGCCGACGGTCAATTGGAATTTTTATGGCATGAATTAAATACAGCTGAGCGAAATGCTTTAACACAATTAAAAAAACAAAAAAACCCAGCAGATGCTGCATATGCATTTGCTAAATATTTCGAACGACCATCTGAAATTTCACAAGCACGAATGAAATATGCTGAAGAAATATATGACGATGCTACTGAAAGTGTATTAAACCGAATTGTATAACATAAAAAATGATTTGACTTATGAAATTATTTAATTTTAAAAATCCGAGGCATTTGCAAATTCTTAAAGAAGAATTAAATCGCGCAAAAATGTTGTTAGAATACAACGAAGCCGAAGAATGGAAAAAAATGCCGGATAAACTACGTAGAGTTGCATTAATGTCAGCTGATACAGAAATGGGAAAAGATTTTGCAGAAGAATACGTAGATGCTAACTGGTTAGATATTCCAGATACCATTACTAATCGTATCAAATTATCCGATTTTGCATTGCCAAAAAAGATTTCTAAAAGTGCATTGGCAAGTTGGATTGAAACTAATCGATCTAAATTAGGAGATGGTGTATTATATCGCGGTACTGCTACGCATAAAACTTCAGATGTAATTAGATTTTTGCGTGAAGGCAATCCATCTCAATATTATATGGCTGAAGTTATTGCGTGCATACTAAAACGAGGAATTCCTATGAATTTTCGAGAATTAGAAGATACGTTTACCCCATCAGCTAATACTCCATTTATACCGACACAATCAGATCCATATAAAACCGTAAGTGGTCGACCATCGCGCGGCGGATGGACGGGAGATTAATGAGCTCATGTAAATTTATATCAATTAACGTGTACCAATCCGATGGATCATGCAAACAACAATTTATAAATTGCGCACATATCCAACGAATATTCGAACACGATGATATTATTTACATAGAATTAACAGATTATACAACGTTAGAAGTACACGACGAACATTTATTAAATTTTATGGACCGTTTTGTGTAATTAGATATTTATATTAAAATAAAAAGAGGTTAATATGACATCACAAGAAATTTATGAAGTAATGGAATCACATTGGTTAGCATTCAAAGAAAATCATGAAAGATTTACAGACAAACAAGTAAAAGCTGCTGGGGTACGAGCTAGAAAATCAATTAATGAATTAAAAAAATTGGCAAGCAAATATCGTTCTACACAATTAGCCGAATCAAAATCTGAATAATGAAACGTTTAGACTATATCATTGAAAATGCGATTATGAAGTTAATCGAACAAGATGTACCGCCTGAGGGGGGTGATGCCGCGGATGTTGGTAAAAAGAAAGAAACTGATAATGCTCCGTCGGATGCCGAAGTTTCGCCATTTACCCCAGCTGAAGAAAAATTTCTTGGAAAGTTTGATGCATATGGTACTACACACTTAGGAATTATTTATTCTCCTACTGATATTGGAATTCGAGAATTTTTAGGTAGATCGGGAAATGACTTAAATTGTACGCCTGGTATACTTTTAAAATTATTACGAAATAAAATTATTAAAATAGTTCCATATACCGGATTTGGTCGTAATACTGACTATACTATAGAATTGCAATTATCGTTAGACGATGTTAAGGGGTTAGGTAAAGAGGATAAAGAAAAAGCCGAAGCTGGTTCTAGTGCTAGTGGCGCTCCGGCTGGCGGTGGTGAAGCTGCTGCCCCTGCACCTGAAGTAGCGTGGTTTGTACCTAAAGGCACGTTAATCCGCGAAACAAATACCAATGAGTTTGATGAGTTTATTAAACTACTAGCAGAAGCTAAAGATACAGAAATTAAACCTGGTAAAGAAAAACAATATCTAATTAGCAAGTATCCTGGTATTGATCTTTATGTAGATAGAGCTTTGAATTTTTGGAATGACTCAGCACAGTATATACCGTCGGTTACCGTATTTGGTAAATGGAATTGGGATGAATCGGAGTTTACAAAGTCAGTTGATGATAATTTATTAAAAGGCGGACAGCGTCAGGCTATGTATATTGATGCAATTGGTCAAATTATTAAAGATTCTACATCGACTATAGATGACATTGCAGAACCAGCAGTAAAGTTTTTATTGCAGTTTCAAGGCAGTGATTATGATGTAGTATTGAATTTATCAGTGTTAGGTGACCGAGCATACCGTTTAAAATATTTATTTGATAATGAACTTTTATATAGTGTGTTTGATGATGATCCTAACTGGTTTAAAAAGTTTAAATCAGTAATACAATCATCAAAAATTGGTTATTTTACAGAAACTACTAGAAATATGGTTAGAAAAGATGATGGCGGTAAAGAAATAACATTTGCTCAACAATTCTATCCAGCATATTCAGAAGCACAGATTTCTGCTTTAGTTAATAAAATTTTAACTCCATATAAATTAATAATAAAACGAGGTAATAAAAAAGTTGATACAACGAAAATATCACTTCGAGATACCTTAACAAATACACAAATAAAATCGCGTGCTAAATATGCTAAGTCTTTAATCAATAAAGATATAAAAAAATATTTTACAGGATATAAACCTAAAGGACTCGAACTTGGGAATATGGATTGGCCAAACATCGAAGATATTCCTTTTTATAAAGGTGCATGGGTTGATAAAGATGGATTTGGATATGTATGGTTTCAAATTGATACTGCAACAAGTGCTAGATTATATCCATCTAAAAAAGGCGTATTAGCAAATACCAAAACTGGAAAAATTACAAAAACCGGTAAATGGAATTTGATATGGGATCGTAGTAAACAACGATGGGGTATACAAGTACAATAACTTTGAATCGAAAAATATATTTCTTATATTTATATAAAAGTTATAAACCAAATTAAAAAACAATGAGTTATTACGTAGCAAAAATTCAACTCCAACAAGAAGTTGATACGCCTAAAGGTGTAAAAATCAAAAAAATTACAGAAACGTATCTAGTAGAGGCTCTGTCAGTAACTGAAGCTGAGGCAAAGGTAATTACCGACTTTACCGGATATCAATTTGATTTTGAAGTAAAATCAGTAACTGCAAGTAAAATCATTAAAATCTTAGAATAATGGCATTTCGACCAGGAGACACTGTAATTGTTACAACACATCAAAAGAATTGTGTAGGAGTAATTTTAAATCAATTAATTGTTAATAAACAAGTTGTATATGACGTATTATTAGAAAGTAGATCTGCATTAACAATGGTTCCTACGGCTACTTCCAAGAATACTTATATTAATAAGTCATTAACTGCAAAACTTTGTGATACTGGAATTATTGAAACTACAGTGCCATACAAGACTTTGTTAGAACAAGATTTATTACCTATCTGTCGTGCTTAACATTTGATGTATGCAAACAAAAGATTTACAAACAAAAATTGAATCTGCTTTAAATAATTCTGATGCTGAATTTGACCGGTGGGATAACTTAGACCCAGCAGATCCAGATTATATGTTATATAGTCCTAAACCGGTAGGATATCATACAACGGCAGAACAACATTATTTGTTTCAGAATTTATTGGTAGGGTATAGTCCATCTAGTATATTAGATATCGGCTGCGGTCGAGCAGACTTATGCGATTTTATTACAAAGTTTTATAATGAACCAGCTGGTTATTATGGAATTGATCATAATCCGATTATGGCTGATGTGGCCAATCAAAAGTATGGCTTTGATATTACACTTGGTGCTTTTGAAACTACTAAGTTACCAACTGCCAATTGGGTAGTTGCAAGTGGGTTATTCACACAACGTCGGTGCAATACAGAAGATGCTGATCTAGTTAAACTGTTTGAAGATGTGGATCGTATGTATGAATTAGCTGATTCTGCAGTATCATTCAATCTATTATCGCCAATTAACAATAAACACCATGAAGGTTTCTTTTATGTGCACCCAGGCCTGGTGTTGGACATGTTAATTGAAAAGTATCGATATGTATCTTTGCGACACAATTATTCACCGGACGTATACACAGTAACAATATTAAAAATAAAATAACTATGACAACAAGTATTAATCATCCATGGGCGATCAGTGATAAATTCAGAAAGCGTTATGGAACTACCTGGAGTGAAATTGATTTTGTATTTCATTCTAAAATTTCAAAAGAAAACTTTAAAACAGAACCGATGGCTACATCAATTGGTAATTTGCAAATCGCCGGCCAAGAATTAAATATGCGATATCGAGACTTGCTTTCTTATGCAAAATCATTGGATGTATTATCAATGAATTTATATTCAGAGCGTGTTAGTAAAACCGAAACCTTCGAGGTTAATATCAAAGGCAGAAACTTCATGTTGAATTGTCAAGAAATAGCCCGGGTAGCAGAAACAGTAGCAGAAGCATCGACATCTGCATTAAGAGCATATGAAGTAGGCTTATATTTATAATAAAGAGCCGTATGAAAACATATGTGTATTTTTTCCGACGAGATGCTACACAGGAACCAATTGGGCGAATAAAAGCAAATACCGAAGTGGAGGCTCGAGAATTAATTAAGTTTCGAAAACAACTAAGTGACAATAAGTTTGATAAATTGTTTGAAATTAAAGAAGAGTCAAATCATGAAAACAACTTTTGATTACATAGCAGTTAATTATGCTGAATATAGCTATTTTATTAAATTGCCAAAACATGAAAAGATAGCATTCATGTTTGAAATATATGAAGCGGCCGAGATTCGGGAAAACGGACTTGATTTGTCTAAAGTATTTGGGATGTTTAAAGAATCTATAGATGAATATCCAGAAGATACCGAACAAGAAGTTACCGAATATGAATATGACGTCAATGATGTTGAAAAAGTAGATGTAATAATCGATGATGAAAATGTCATGATTGAATCTAATAGTTTAATTGCATTGCGTCATATTGTATATAAATTCTTTGAATCTGGATATATAATGATTCGTGATAAAAACACTGAGAAGATGTTTCGCAAAGACAAAGTAACTAAATACTTACGGGTATTTCGCATAGTAAAACAAAGTAATACTTTATGCACTAATTGATGGCAAAACGACAACAGATATCAGACAAATTACAAACCAAATTTAATAAGCCGCAGTTCCGAATAGGAGATGCGGTTTTCTTTTCTTGGTTAGGACAAAAACAATATGGACATGTTATACGTATTAAACAAGCTTCGTGGGGCATACAATACAGTGTGCAAGCAGCTTCAGGCACTAAGTACCCGTGTGGTATTCAAATTCAGGGGCAAAAGACCCCATATAACACAGGTTACATCTACCTTGAAGACACAAGAACCATTGGCGCGGAAGAGTTGGAGAGACGCATCCAAACCGATGTCAACGTACCCAGATCTACAACAGTTGTTAGAAACCCCGTACGGGAAACGAGTGAAAGCCGAGACAACGATCCGGGTAGCAGAACAAATGATGCAAAGCATAGTGATACGACTACACCAAACCGAACCAAGCGACCTAGCAAATCAAATGCTAATGCATCTAGCACTGGAAGAAATGGTACAACTAGTACAAAGAAACGAAAAGATACTACAAAGTCAGAGTTAAACAATGCAATTCAAAAGCAACGAGATTTTTTAAACGGATTTGTTAAAAAAGATTAGAGGTTGGTTGGATATTTTCATAATTCTTCTTATATTAATAGTATAATAATAGTTATTAATTAAAAAGTTAAAGAGTTATGAAAAAGTTATTGTTTATTGCTATTCTTGCATCGGTTAATGTTTCTTTTGGTCAATTCAAACACGATGTACAACTTCCACAAAATAAAAAATTCAAAAAACTAGGTTATTGGACAATTCACGACAGTTTAAATCTAAATCAAACTGGTAAAGTTCAATTGGAATGGGCTGAGTTCCATGTATCAGTATCTGAAATGAGTAATATGGATTCATATATGGGAACCGTAGATAATGTTTCTGATATTTTAACTAAATTTGGACATCCATCTTCTGATATCGTAGTTGGGGCTAATGTTAAAAAGTTTCGCGGATTATCAGGTTTTTATTATTGTGTAGTTATTCCATCCACAATCAGTAAAAATGATGCACGAAAGGATCCAATATTATATATTGCATATCCCCGTACGGATGTAATAAAATTTTAAATGTTTTAACGAACAAGAAAAAAGGGCATGTAATAATGCCCTTTTATACGTTTAAATAAATTATTTATTGTTTTGTCGGTGCTATTTCACCTTCTTTACCAGTAATCGATGTACTAGTAGATACAGCTCCACTTACAGCACCAGATCTGGACGTAGTATTACTATATAGTATAAATAATTTATCTGTTGCTTCTTTTGTATATGTAGAAATATTTTGCGTTTTTGAATATGAATTAATCAATGCATTTAATGAAGTTAATGCATCTAATGGAACTCCAGCTGCCTCACAACGCATTGCAATATATTTTTTAAACTTAGATACAAATCTGCTAATCCATAAACTAAAGTATATTCGACAAAAACTTTCTACTGCGGGTTTAGCTGCATCTGTATTATTAATTCGCTTTCCGTTGTATTGAAAAGTTGATATATCTATTGGATCCATATTCTGAAATACCGAGTCTTCTTCAGTTGTTATATCTGCTATACTAGGTCTCGCGGAGTATCCGAATATACGAGAAATTTCAGAAATACCTTTAGATCTACGTTCCATCCCGGGTTTCACTAATGATTCTTCATTTGTCGCTGTAGGTTGTAATGCTGCTGATGCAATCATTGTACGAATCACATCACTTCCAAAGTCATTTGCCGCATCTTGAAATCCAGTTTTAACATTGAAAAAACTAGCAATAACTTTGGTTGTGTTCAATGTAATTGATAGGCCGGAAGTAAGTGTTAATCCGAAACGTTTCTTTTCAGAATTTGCTGTAACTGCTCTACCTAAAGCAAATATACCATTACCAGATGCTTCGATTGATTGACCGACTAAATCGGCAAATGTAATAATCATCGATGATGGAGCAGTACCACTAATTACTTTTTCTCCAATTTTTAAATAGTGAGCCTCATTCACTGTTTTTGGTCCGACTGCATAAACTTTCGCAGTTGCACCAGCTGCTTTCTTGATGCAGGTAGTTGATGAAATAGTACCATTTACAGTATAGCCAGCTTTTATAAATGCAGCAACTGCAGCAGCATTAGTTGTGTTTGATTTAGTAGCACCAACAACTGCGCAACCATCGGTTATATTTGCTAAAGCGTCTTCAGTTAATAATTGCAATGCATGTTTCTGCGATTCAGTTAAATTCTTTACTCCAAATCTAAGTAAATTTTCTGCTAAAATATTTTTCATTATTTCCTTTTATTATTTTTGTCCGCTAGCACCTGTAATTGAGCCTTCTTTACCAGCAATAGATGTGCTAGTAGCTCGAGCACCAACTGAACTTCCGGATGTTACGGTTACGTTTGTATATATAAGACTTGCTGCTTTCACTGCTTCATCAGTATATGTGGTAATGTTTTGTATTGTTGCATATGAATCGATAATTGAATTCAATGTAGCCAAAGCATCTACTGGCACGCCGGCTGCTGTACATTTTAATTCAATATACTTTTTAAACTTAGCAGCAACACTATTAACATATTGTTTAAAATATCGGTTACAAAACGCAGTAACATATGGTTTTGCAGCACTGAAACTATTAATTTTTCGTCCAATATCTGGATCGGATGAAGAATCAAATGATCCAACTGTTTTTATAGCTTCTTTGTCAGCATCTGTCATATCCGATAAAGAAGGCCTAGCAGTGCTTGAAAATATTTCTGAATTTCTAGCGGTACTAAATTCTCTTCGCTTCATCCCGGGTTGAATTAAAGTAGACCCGGTTCCGGTAGGTTGTAATATAGAATATGCAATCATTTGTCGAATAACATCACCGGCAAACCGATTCGAAGTGTCTTGAAACCCGGTTTTAACATTAAACATACTAAGCATAACTTTACTTGTGTTCAATGTAATTGATAAACCAGCTGCCATAGTTAAACCAAATTGTGCAGCAGATGATTTAGCTTTGAGTGCCCGTCCTAATGCATATATTCCGTTACCAGCTGCTTCGATTGCTTGACCTTTTAAATCACTAAATAAAATGATCATGGATGATGGAGCAGTTCCTTGTATTATTTTATCTCCAATTTTTAAATAATGTGCTGCATTCACTGTTTTTGGGCCAACTGTATATGAATTAGAGATTCCCCCGGCAGCTTTCTTGATGCAGGTAGTCGACGAAATGGTACCAGCAACTTTATATCCGGCTGTAATAAATGCTTCTACGGCACCTGCATTTGTTGTGTTAGATTTAGTAGCACCAACTACTGCACATCCATCAGTTACTCCTGATAATACCTCTTCGGTTAATAACTGTAATACTTGTTTCTGCGATTCAGTTAAATTTTTTGCTCCAAATCTAAGCATGTTTTCTGCTAAAATATTTTTCATTGTTTCCTTTTTATATTCTTTTTTATTATTTGGGTTTAATTGGTGAAATTTCACCTTCTTTACCACCACCGGCAGCACCACCGGACATTGCACCAACCGTTGTTCTAGTACCGCCAGCAACCTTTTGTGGAGTGAAAAAGTATTCTTTAACAGCTTCGTTAGTAGAAGCTAAATATGTATCTTGTTTCTGTGAAGCAACCCAAGAATCGATATATGTTTTAATAGGAAATGCAGCATTTGCTGACATTCCATACGCAACTGCTTGATCTTCACACCATTTTTTAAATCTTTCGCCCAATGAAGTTATCCACGTTTTAAAATATGTATCAGTAAATTTTTTCATTGATGCAGCTGCTTCAGACTGTGTAGTAAAATTTTTCCCGGCATCTTGAAATGCAGATGTATCTGGTACTGGGCTAACTGATTCGTATTTTGATTGATCAAACCCCGATGTACTAATCTGCGGCATTGCTCTTCTATTTAGTAAACTACCACCAGTTCCTTTAGCTTTAAGATTGTTTCCAATAGCATTGGATTGATTATTAAAATTATTTGGTTTTACAGCACCAATTGCAACTAACGTAGCAGATGCTGCAAATGCCCATGATTGAATTGCATTTTGAAATCCGGTGTCAATTTTAAACCAAGCCCCTCCAACTGGTTTAGGAGCATTTAATTCAATTATCAAAGCAACATTAGCAAATTTCATGCCTTGACCTTTCATTGCCGATCTAGTAACATACGCTCGACCTAAAGCAAATATACCATTTCCAGCTGCCTCAATTTCTTGTGATTGCAAATCTAATGGGGTAATTCGCATTAGTGATGATTGAGTTCCTTGAATTATTTTATCACCGATTTTTAAATAATGCTGTTGATTAATCGATTTAGCTGCAGGAACATATGGTCCATCACTACCAGCTGCTTTTTTAATGCATTGTGTTTCAGTTACAGTTCCATTAACAGCAACGCCAGCTGCTTTAATTGCCTCTACAGCTTTAGCAGTACTTGTAAAAGTTTTTGATGCACTTGCGAATCCGGCGCCAACTATAACATCGGATATTCCTGATTGTTGTTCTGCTAAAAATATTTGTTCTGCTAAATGTTTGGCACGCAATTTATCTTTTTTAGATAATTTTTTACTTTGACTAACAGAATCTAATCCTTCTGCTAACAATTTTGATAAACGTATCATTTAAAAATCCTTTTTAATAGATATAATTCTTTCATATAAATATTAAGTTCATAAAAAAACACAGATTTTGAATTACGAATAAAATTTCTTATATTATAAAAAAAATCCTATGATTAGATTCGGTTATTGTTGTATCAATATGCAACTATCAAAGCAAAGCATCCGTACGGGTCGCACTATGATTGATCGCAAATTCCGTCAAGGCGGTATGCAACTTGCTTCAGACATTTCATTGGCTAATGCCCGTGACTTGTTAACTATCTTGCAGTGGAACGAGCAGCAAGGCATTCGTTTGTATCGAATCGGTAGCGAGATATTTCCTAGGTGGAATCATTATGAGCTAGCAGATTTACCTGACATTGCTGAGATTGCTAAGCATCTTCGAGCTGCCGGTGACTTTGCTCGTGCACACGGTCATCGTCTTACTACTCATCCTGGCCCGTTTCATATCTTAGGTAGTCCAGATCCTGTAGTTGTAGAAAATTCGATTGTTGGTCTTGAACGGCATAGCGAGATGTTCGATCTTATGGGCTATGCTCCTAGCTTTGACAATCTTATCAATATTCACGTTGGTGCTACCTATGGTGATAAGATTGGTACTACTCAGCGCTGGATTCAGAATTGGCATCGACTATCCGATTCTCTTAAGTCCCGTCTCGTGTTAGAAAATGATGACAAAGCATCTATGTATTCGGTGCGTGACTTGTATGAGTTAGTTCATTCCGAAACTGCTGTTCCTATTACATTTGATTATTGGCATCACACTTTCAATACTGGTGACTTAACCGAACGAGAAGCATTCTTTCTAGCTCGCGGTACCTGGGAGAAACACGGTGTTACTCAGTGCACTCATTACTCAGAATCTCGCCGACGCGAGCAGCAACGACTTATTGAAGGCATTTGTGCCAATCATGGCATCCCATTCGAAGATCTTCCCAATTGGCCTACTTTTGCTAAGATGTACAAAGAGTTTAGCAAGATCAAAGAGCAGGCTCATGCTGACTATATTTTAGCATTACCTGACACTTACGGTGTAGATAATCTAGATGTCGAAGTAGAAGCTAAGGCCAAAGAACTAGCAATTCAGAATGTTGGAATTGATTGTTGGGCGGGCAATACAAATAAGCAGTTAATTTTATAGTAGTATATTTATTATTAAATAAAATAATATTAATTAATAAAAGTAAATTGTTATGGCGTATTACAAATACAAAGCAAAAATTACCGATGATATTGAGGATGCTCGTGAAATTATCCGTAATGTAGGTCGAACCATCAATGAAGGTAAAACTGATTATCATTCGGTACTAAACAACTTAGCAATCGCTTTAAAGAAATTGGATTCTGCTCGTTATTATATTGACCGAGAATAAAAATCAATGAATCGTATTTTTCCGTATGTTGTATTAATAGCAGCATTTGCACTTGCTGGAAGTGCTGCCTATTATAGCGTGTTTGGACTAAGCAAATTATTTTCATCCCAAGCCGGCGCAATTATTATACTTGCTGGTACATTAGAAGCATCCAAACTTATTTCTGCATCGTATTTGCATCGTTATTGGGAACAGATAACTTGGACTATCAGAATCTATTTAATGATTGCGGTGTTTATTTTAATGTGTATAACTTCCCTAGGGATATATGGATTTCTAGTATCGGCTTATCAAGATACTGCTAACCGTTATGCAAATCAAGAAGTTATCATTGAAAATTTGCAAGATAAAAAATCTAGATTCGAAACACAATTAACACAGATTAATCAGGAAAAACAAACGGTTACTGATAATATTAATAAACTAACCGGGGCATTGTCTAACAATGTTATTCAGTACACTGACCGTCAGGGCAATCAAGTAATACGTACCAGCGCTGAGAATCGTAAAGCATATGAAATTCAATTAACGAATGCCAATGCCAGACTTGTAGATATAAACACAAAACAAACATCCTTATCAGATTCAGTTACTGCAATAGATTTAAAAATAACAGATTTACGAACTACATCAGATATTGCTGCTGAAATTGGTCCATTAAAATATATTGCTAAAATAACTAATTCTACAATGGATAGTGTGGTAAATTGGTTGATTATTTTATTAATAATAGTTTTTGACCCATTGGCAATCGTATTATTAATTTCAGCAAATAAAGCACTAGGATTTAGTAATACACCTAAAATACAGCAACCAGAGCCTATAATAGAAACTATAATCGAAGAACAGCCACAAGTTGAAATTATAGAACCAGATTCACCACCTATACCTGAGCCAGATATAACACCGGAACCACCTAAACAAACATTGAACCCAGAAATATTGTCTTATTGGAATAAAATTAGAAATGAACGTACGAACAAAAAAAGGTAATAAACCACCAGTTGGTTTTAAAAGATTGCAATGCAAATATTGTGATACTGTGTCAGAACGAGTAGATGAGAAAGCAACTGCAGTTACATGTTGGAAATGCACTCAAAAATTAGTCAATGGTGAAACATTGGAACTTAGAAAATAATACATTATATTTTTAATAAACTATGTTAGAAGCAGAAAAAATAAAAACAAACTGGGAAATGTATCGGGCTATTGTTAATACTACATTTCCTACCCGTAAAGATGCATTAAATAAAATGTATGATGATTTTGAAGATCGTATTGCATTAATGCCGGCTTCATCTATTGCACATTTTCATAATGCATTTGCCGGAGGTTATGTTGATCATATACTTCGTGTTATTGATTGCACTAAAGCATTGTATGTAACATGGAAGTCGATGGGGGCTGATATGTCAGGTTATACTGAGGAAGAAATGATATTTGCAGCAATGCATCATGATTTAGGTAAAATAGGATTTCCAGGCGATGGTAATGAAGTGTATCAAGTAGAAACATCGGATTGGCATCGAAAGAATCAAAACAAGATGTACAAACACAATGAAAACATTCCATTCTCAATGGT
>Ga0315901_10003189_pt1 | contig 21550 bp, 27 predicted proteins | sample LakEriMetagenome_10_FD_203761 | JGI IMG/M metagenome (GOLD analysis project Ga0315901, IMG submission 203761) | Freshwater fungal communities from buoy surface, Lake Erie, Ohio, United States - Buoy 2 MA116 | ecosystem: Environmental > Aquatic > Freshwater > Lake | place: USA: Lake Erie, Ohio... | reverse complement strand
TTGGTAATTTGAGTTCAGTTTAAAAAAAGGCCACTCTCAAAAGGGGTGGCTTTTTCTTTATTTAGCGTTACAATTTAACCATTCTTGAAAAGGAATTATCATGGCTCTGCAAACGACTATTTTGCGTGGAAACATCTCCAACGCATTCGTTATGGGCGTGGCGTTTACTGCTACAACCGTTGCCACTTCTGGCGCATCTAAGACTGTTACCGTTGCTGGCCTCAAGGTTGGTGATGCAGTTCAAGTGTCTTTACCCGCGGCTCAAACTACTGGTGTTGCTGTTGCAAATGCTTATGTTTCTGCGGCTGACACTTTGATTGTTCAGTTTGTCAATGCAACAGGCTCAAGCGCTTCTGCCGCGGCTGGTACTTACACCGTGGTTGTAAATCGCCCTGAGTATTTGCCCCTTGATTCAAACGCTGTTTAATCATGTCTAATACTACGGTCTTACGTCCTGTAGGAGTTACAACCGCCATTTCGGTGGGTGCTACTTCTACTGCCGCAACGCTGATTACTGCAAGCACCAATGACCAAGTTAACTACGCCTCTTTCATCAACACGGGTGCTACCTATGTTGCTGTCAGTCTTGGCGATGCTAACGTGGCCGCGGCTGTCTTGCCTGTAAGTGGCTCAACCACAGGGAACTTTGTGTTACCCGCCTCAATGACAGTTCCGATTGTCTTGGCAGTACCCGCAAGCCCTTACTACGTCCGCATGATTGGTTCGGGCGCTGGCCCATCAATCGTTTATGTCACCCCTGTGGGCGATCAAACCTAAGAGGCGCTATGTCTGACCCTGCACAATCCATAGAACAAAACATTCTGCCTGTTCAGGCGCTGTTTAATGTTGATAAAACTTTTAACACGTTTATTGGTCAGGGTCAGCCATTTTATGCAATTCCAAACCCTAACCAATCTGGGTTAAACATTACAAACAGCGTTATCAATAGCACGACTATTGGCGCGACAACACCGTCATCAGCGGCTTTTACGACTGCATCAGTCTCAACTGCCCCTGTAAGCGGTAACGATGTTGTCAATAAAACATATTTAGATTTCTTTGCGGCTGGCATTTCTTGGAAACAACCCGTTAATTGTGGAACAACCGCAAACATCACCTTGTCTGGTTTGCAAACCATTGATGGCGTGACTACAGTAGCTGGTGATCGGGTTTTGGTTAAAAGCCAAACCGCACCAGCACAGAACGGCATTTACTTGGCTTCTGCTACGGCATGGTCAAGAGCGCCTGACGCGGATACATGGGATGAACTGATTTCTGCAATCTGTTTTGTGGAATCAGGAAGCACGTTGGCGGGGTCTGCGTGGTATTGCACGATTCAGCCGGGCGGGACTATTGGCACAACCGCAATCACTTGGTCAAACTTTTCTGTTGCCGCAACCTATACCGCTGGCACAGGATTGACCCTTACTGACTACGTTTTCAGCATCACCAACACGGGTGTAACTGCCGCGGCTTATGGGTCAGCGTCTAAAACCCTGACCGCTACTGTCAACGCACAAGGTCAATTGACTGTGTTAGCCGAAACTAACATTGCCATTGCAAACACTCAAGTCTCAGGCTTGGGAACAATGTCCACTCAAGATGCTTCAAACGTAGCGATTACTGGTGGCTCAATCAACGGCACAACAATTGGTGCAACAACTGCCGCGGCTGTCAATGCAACCACATTTACAGGCGCAGGAACGGGTCTTACAGGCACAGCAACGACTTTATCCATTGGTGGCAATGCCGCTACAGCCACAAGCGCTACAACGGCTACAAACCTTGCTGGTGGTTCAGTAGGTTCTGTTCCTTATCAAACAGGAACTGGCGCAACCACTTTTCTAGCGGCTGGAACTGACGGGTTTGTGTTAAAGCTAAACGCTGGTGTTCCAACATGGGCGGCTTCTACATCAGGAACGGTGACTTCTGTCAGCGGTACAGGCACAGTCTCAGGCATCAGCTTGTCAGGAACGGTCACAAGTTCAGGCAATTTAACCCTTGGTGGCACTCTTGATTTGTCAGCGCCCCCTGCTATTGGTGGAACAACGCCAGCCGCTGTTACCGCAACAACTTTGGTTGTTAACGACAATTCAACTTTTGGTAGTAGCAACACCGACACAATCAATTTTGTTGGGCGTGTAAATTCTGATTTTGACCCTGCAACAGATAACGCTTATGACCTTGGTAGAACAGGACATGAGTGGCGTAATTTGTATTTGACAGGAACAGCCAACATTGACAGTTTGATTGCTGACACGGCTGACATTAACGGTGGCACTATTGATGCAACTGTCATCGGTGGCTCAACCCCTGCCGCTGGTGCGTTTACCACTTTGTCAGCCAATTCAACAGTTTCTGTGAATGGTTCTGTTGGCTCAAATGGTCAAGTGTTAACGTCTGCTGGCGCTGGTTCACCCGCTGTGTGGGCAACCCCTGCAAATGGAATCACGATTGCTGACGATACAAGCACAAATGCAACACGTTATTTGGTGTTTACAAGTGCCACAACAGGCACAGTTACCACACAAAATGTTAGTTCTACCAAACTACAATTTAACCCAAGCACAGGCGCTTTTACCGCCAATCAGCTAATTATTGCACCGTAAAGGAAAATCATGGGACAGTTAACTTTTCAAGCGACATTAGGCGGTGCGGTCAATTTGGCTGGCCCTAACACAGCGTCCACAACCACTTTTACGTTACCAGCGGCTGATGGCACAAGCGGTCAACCTTTGCAGACAAATGGTAGTGGAACACTTAGTTTTGCCACATTGCCCGTAGGTGGTGGCGGTACGGGTGCAACGACTTTAGCGGGTGCTAATATTCCTGTTGTCAATGTTGCTAATACTTTTACTGGCACTCAAACATTTTCTGGAACTTCATCAGCTACAGCCATTGTTTTAAACGATGCGGCTGAAGTGGCTACTGTTTCAGCAACAGCGGCTACAGGAACGATTAACTACGACATTACCACTCAGTCTGTCGTTTACTACACAAGCAATGCGTCTGCTAACTGGACAGTTAACTTTAGAGGCTCTAGTGGTACTTCATTGAATACTTTGATGACTACAGGTCAATCAATGACCGTGGCTTTCTTGGTTACTCAAGGTGCTACTGCTTACTACAACTCTGCCGTTCAAGTGGATGGCACAACTTCTGGGGTGACTACTAGGTGGTTAGGTGGTGCGCCTACTGCGGGTAATGCAAGCGGTATTGATAGCTACAGATATTTGATTATCAAGACAGGTAGCGCAACCTTTACAGTCTTGGCAAGCAACACACAATTTAAGGCTTAAACCATGCCATTACAAGCGACTTCTGGTGCGGCTAGTTACGATGCCTTTGGTGGTGGTGTTCCTGCTGTGCCTAATTACATTGAGGAAGTATTTAGCACTTGGCTTTACACAGGCAACGGCTCTGTAAACGGTATTTCAAATGGCATTGATTTAACCAAAGGTGGTTTGGTTTGGGTAAAAAACAGAGGGTCAGCACAAAACCATGTTCTGACTGACACCGCCCGAGGTGATGATAATTATCTAAGTTCCAACACAACAACAGCCGCCACTTCTGGTGGTGGTATTTATTTGGGAGATGGGTTTGCCGCAATTGGCTCATCTGTTTTAACAAATTCGTCTAGTAATACTTACGCCTCATGGACATTCCGAGAGCAACCAAAGTTCTTTGATGTTGTGACTTATAGTGGAAGTTCTTCAACTCAAAATATTGCACATAATCTTGGGTCTGTACCAGGATGCATTATTGTCAAGCGCACAAGCGGAGTTGAAGATTGGTTTGTTTATCACACAAGCCTTGGTAATACAAAATATTTGAAGTTGAACACAACTGGTGCAGAAGCTAGTGGTTTTGCGGCTTGGAATAACACTTCTCCAACATCAACACAATTTACTGTTTTGGGTGGTAGAACAGAAGTAAATGCGGCTGGTTCAGATTATGTAGCCTACCTATTCGCCCACAACGCAGGAGGCTTTGGCCTAACTGGTACAGACAATGTGATTTCGTGTGGGTCGTTCACGACTAATGCAAGCGGAATTGCAACTGTGACGCTTGGTTATGAGCCTCAATGGGTTTTGATTAAAAGAACAGATAGCCCATCTGAGTGGCATATGATTGACAACATGAGAGGATTTTCCCAAACAATAGATGCTTGGTTAAGAGCAAATAGTTCTGCCGCAGAAAATTCTACTTACAAAATTGCTACTCCTACTGCAACAGGTTTTGTTACTGACGGGACTAATATTATTGACCCGTCATCATCATTCATCTACATAGCCATTCGTAGAGGCCCAATGAAAGTGCCTACAAGTGGGACAAGTGTGTTTGCGCCTTTTTCAAATACAACATCAAGCCCAAGAACTTTAACAACTAACTTTGTTTCAGATTTAGCAATTCAAGGTTATGTAAATACTACTGCATTTGATGGAAACATTAGTTCACGTTTGCAAAACGAAAACTACATGAGAACAACAAGCACGACTGAGGAATACACAGGGTTTCAGTTTTTTAATTGGGCAAGCAATACAGCTTTAATTAGTAATGACGGGAACGCTACCAAAAAAGCAATTTACGCTTTTAGCCGCGCCCCTAGCTATCTTGATGTAGTTTGCTATACCGGGACTGGTGCAAATAGAACAATAGCGCATAACTTGGCGGCAGTGCCTGAGTTAATGCTTGTTAAGCGAAGAAGTACGGCTGACGCATGGGCCGTTTATTTTGGTGATCCAACTGATTATTTGCGATTAAATGACCCTCAAGCCGCTGTTGACGAAATCAGCAGGTGGAATGACACCGCCCCAACATCTACGGTATTTACTGTGGGGACGGACACGGAGGTTAATACATCTGGACAAACATACGTTAATTATTTATTCGCTACCTGCGCTGGTGTTTCCAAAGTAGGAAGCTACACAGGAAATGGCTCAACACAAACTATTAACTGTGGTTTTACTAGCGGTGCAAGGTTTGTGCTTATCAAGCGCACAGATTCAACTGGTGATTGGTACACATACGACACAGCCCGTGGTATGACAGTATTGACAGACCCATATTTGCGTTTAAACAGCACAGCGGCTGAAGTAGCAACGCTTGGCTCTGTTACAACAGTTTCAACAGGCTTTGCTTTAGATGCAACCGTATTGGCGGCAATCAATGCAAGTGGCGGCACATATATCTTCTTGGCTATCGCATAAGGAAAAATCATGCAAATCAGAGTCAGACAATCAGGCGCAGTCATGTACGAAAGTGAATTTCGTGCATATCAAAAAGCCAATGGTGGCCCATCATGGGAGACAACAACAACTGAAGTTTTAGAGGCTTTGGGTGCTGATGTAGTCTTAGAAGGCGCACAAGCTACTGGTGGAACTGTTTATCAATACTCTCAAGCCTCTGGTGTTGAGCAGATTGATGGCAAGTGGTTCACAAAGTATGTGCTTGGCCCAATCTTTACTGATGGCGAAACAACTGCCGCAGAACAAGAAACCGCTTACAAAGCCATCAAAGACGCTGAACAAGCCTCTGCTGTGCGTAAAAGCCGTGGCGAGAAGTTGGCAGATAGCGATTGGACACAAGTGGCTGATGCGCCTGTGGACAAAGCTGTTTGGGCAACATATCGCCAAGCCTTGCGTGACATTACCACTCAAGAGGGTTTTCCTTGGACTGTCACATGGCCTGATGCCCCATGAAATTTGTTTGGAAAATTTCCGAATTGAAGGGTGATGACAAAGCCATATTTCAGGCTAAATATCACCTTGCTTTAATTGAAGATGATCTACGAATTGAGACAGAAGGATATTGGGACTTTGACCCTAAAAAGGCAACAATTCCAACATCCCAAGTGACCGAGGAAATGGTTGCAAATTGGATTGATCAAGGCACTACCCAAGACGGTGTAAGTAGCATAAAATCAAGGCTAATAGAGCAACTTGAAGCGGTAAAAAAACAGCAAGAAATTGCTTTGCCTTGGAAGCCGCCAACATTTAGATTAAGTTAAGGAATCACTATGGCTGTGCCTTATGACATTGTTAGCAGAGCGCTAAAAGACATTGGTGCATTGGAAGCTGGTGAAACCCCTACTCCAGACGCGGCACTTGATGCGTTTGAGATGATGAACGACATGATTGACCAATGGTCAAACGAAAACATGATGGTTTTCAATGTCACAGAGATTATTTGCCCCGTGATACCGGGTCAAACCCAGTACACAATTGGCCCTAACCCATCCACTCAGAACTTTATTGGCGCTTCTTTTACAGGCTCAATAACAGGCAACATCTTGACCGTGACAGGCATCTTGTCTGGTGCTTTGGCTCAAGGTCAGACGTTAAGTGGTACAGGCATCACAGCGGGAACAAAGATTACGCAGTTTTTGACGGGTGCTGGTGGCAACATCAATGAAGTTGGCACATATCAAGTCAACATCAACCAAACTGTTGCCTCTACTACTATCACGGGCTACTACCAAAAGCCTTTAAACATTGATTCAGCGTTTGTCAGGGTCAACACTACCGCTAATGGCCAGCCCATTACGGGTGGTGGCTTGGACTACCCAATGTCTGTTTTGGAACTGCACAGCTATCAAATGATCGGTTTAAAGACGCTGAGTGGCCCGTGGCCAAAAGCGGTTTACTTTAACCCCGGTGCGGATACGGGCAACTTGTTTATCTGGCCAAGCCCATCACAAGGTGAACTGCATTTGTTTGCTAACACCTTGTTTAGTAGCTATAACTCATTGTATGAGGATATAGCGTTGCCACAAGGCTATGCAATGTGCCTTAGATGGTGTTTGGCAGAGCGTTTGATGCCCATGTATGGCAAAGCCTCACCAACGCAAATAACGATGATTCAGACGTTTGCAGGGCAAGCTAAAGCTACCCTCAAGCGCACAAACATGGCCCCTTTACAGACTGCACGTTACCCTGACGCTTTGTTGACGGGTAAGGCAAAGGATGCGGGTTGGATTCTTACTGGCGGCTTTATTTAAGGGGCTACCATGCCAGATTTTGGTTTTGTTGGTTCATCTTATGAAGCACCGAGCATTTATCAAGATGCTCAAGAGTGCATCAACTTTTTCCCTGAAATTGATCCTGTAAAACAGCAGGGTGAGCGCGGGGTGATTGCGCTTTACCCAACGCCTGGTCTAACTTTAAAAGCCCTGTTGCCCAATATGCAAGAGGTGCGCGGACTTCATGCAGTCTCTGGCGGTGAGCAAATGATTGCCATTTGCGGCTCTTATGTTTATGCGCTAACAGCTAATTTTGTCCCCGCGGTTATTGGCCAACTTAATTCCAGTACAGGAATAGTGCGAATTACCGACAACGGCATCAATGTTTACATTGTGGACGGTGCTTATCGTTACACATGGTATATCTCAAGCCCTGCGTCTGCTGTGTTTACGGGTTCTACAAGTGGCACAACATTAACTGTTGAAAGCGTTTCTAGCGGCACAATTACTGTTGGACAATCTTTGTTTGGCATTGGTGTATTGTCAGAAACCGTGATTACTGCGCTTGGCACAGGAACTGGCGGGATTGGTACATATACCATTAACAGAAGCCAAACTGTTGCAACGGCAGTATTAAATTCTGCCGCTGTGGGTGCTGTGGTAACTGCCACTATTTCTGGCACAACCATGACTGTTTCTGCGGTCACATCAGGCGTTTTACACGTTGGTCAGACTATTAGTGGCGTTGGCGTAACCCTTGGCACAATTATTACGGCTTTGGGGACGGGTACAGGCGGGGCAGGAACTTACACGTTAAGCGTGGCAAGCACCGTAGCCTCTGGCGTGACCATGTATGGTTTGAACTTCTCTGTTCTTCCCTCTACTGATGGTGCATTTAGCGGTGCAAACACGGTTGACATTATTGACAACTACTTTGTCTATAACAACCCAACAACTCAACAATTTGGCGCTAGTGATCTTTTGTCGCCTATTTCACCAACATTGAGTTTTTCATTGAAAGATGGCGCACCAGACGATTTGGTGGCTTTGATTGTTGATCACCGTGAAATTTACTTGATGGGTGAAATTTCGTCTGAAGTGTGGACAGACGTTGGCGCTGTGCCGTTCCCGTTCCAGAGAATCCCCGGCACTTCTACCCAACACGGTATTGCCGCACCGTTTTCAATTTCTCGACTTGGTAACTCATTTGCTTACGTTTCCCGTAACAACCGTGGTCAATCACAGATTATGCAAATGCAAGGGTATATCCCACAACGCATTTCCACTCACGCTGTTGAAAACACTTTAGTTAACAAATACGTTGGTGATGCTATTTCTTGGACTTATCAACTTGAAGGCCATGAGGTTTTTGTTGTCACTTTCCCATCACTTGAATTGACATGGGCTTTTGACGCAACCACTCAAATGTGGCACAAATGGCTTTACACGACAGATAAGAACGAATATCAGCGCCATCGTGGTAATTGCTGTGCGGTGTTTCAAGGATTGGTCATTATTGGTGACTATGAGAACGGCAAACTGTACGAATTGGACAAAAACAATTACACAGACGATGGCCAGAATATCCGCAGATTGCGTAGAGCGCCACACTTGGTGACTGAATTTCAACGTCAATATTTTGAGGAATTGCAGATTCAGTTCCAGCCGGGCGTGGGGACAACGGGTATTTCTGGCGCTGAACAAGTTACTAATACAAACACCATTTATTTGGGTGATACATATACAATTACGGCAAGTGCAACTTTGACCATTGAGCCTGAAAAGACTTACATTCTTGCAACTCAGCAACCCGTAATAACTACAACTACAAACAACCCTCAAGCAATGCTTAGATGGTCAAATGATGGCGGTTCTACATGGTCAAACGAGCATTGGACAAGCGTTGGTCAACTTGGTAAATACACAAATCGTGCCATTTGGCGCAGATTGGGAACAGCGCGAGACAGAATTTTTGAAGTTTCTGTCAGCGATCCTGTGAACTTTGTCATTATTTCGGCAAATCTTAAAGTACAAGGGGCAGAAAACTGATGGCTACTTCAGGACTTTCAAGTACACAGCAAGTCAACCCCTATCCACAAGCACCGTTTTTGGATGGAACGACTAACCGTCCCTCACGGTCATGGCAACAGTTTTTTATTAACTTGTTGAACTTTAGTTCTGCTGATACTGCAACGGCAGGGTCTGCAACGCTTCCCGCAAATCCCGTGGGATTTATGAATGTCACAGTAAATGGGCAGACCTACAAAGTGCCTTACTACAATGTTTAAGAGAGCCTAAATTATGGACAACCTAGTAAATTCATTAGTTTCTCAAACAATAGCTACTGGCGGTACTGCTGGAAGTGCTAATGCAAATGTCATTGATAAACTAACCAATCAAATTTTGGCAACAAGTGACCCAACAAAATGGGCTGGTCAAGGCAAAGGTTCAGCGCAAGCTAATGCGGCTGATATGGCAAAAATTATTGCCGATACAGGCGTAACTGACATTAGCCAGTTTGGACAAATAGAAAAAACAGTTTTTGATGAAAATGGTAATAAATCAATTGAAAAAACTTATGGTAATAAAGTAACTGGTCAAGAAGTAGGAAGCACTTATGGTGAACGTCAAACTGGAAATGCCTTTGGTGGAACATTTGACGGTAAAGGTAACACAGGTTATCGAGTAGAGTTTGATGCTTCTGGTAAACCTATTTTTTACACAACTGGTGCGTCAAGTTCTGATGTGCCTAGTTGGGTAAAACCTGCTTTAATTCTTGGCGGTGCTTATCTTGGATTAAATGCCGCGGGTTTGTTGGGTGGCGGTGCATCAGTAGCGGGATCAGCGTTTGAATTAGCTAACGCTGGTGCTGGTGCTTTTGGTGGCGGTTCTACGTTAGGAACACTTGGCGCATTAGGAAATGCAAGCGCTATGGGCGCTTTAGGTGGCGAGGCGGCACTAGGAACAGGTTTGACAGCGGCTGGCGGTGGCACAGCGGGTCTTGGCGGTGCAATGAGCGCTTTAGGCGGTGAAGCCGCTTTAGGTTCTGGTTTAACTGCCGCTGGAACGGGCGCTGGAACAATGAGCGCTTTAGGTGGTCAAGCGGCATTAGGTACGGGCGTAGGCGCTGGCGTTGGTGGTATGGCCGCGGGCAATTCTTTGCTTGGCAATGCGGCATTAGGATCAACTTTAGCTAATACAGCCACAGGATTAACTGGTACGGCATTAAATAGTTTAGGTGGTGCTGGCGGTTCATTGTTAAATGCTGGTGCGGGTGCTGGTTCTGCTTTAGGAACAACTTTAGGTCAAGGTTTGGCTTTAAATGCTCTTGGTAGTGGTCTTGGTGCTGTTGCAAATCAATCTGGCATTTCTAATGCTAGGGATTTGATTAGCCAATACGGTAACACGGCAAACACTCAACTAAATACCGCTTACACAGACGCTAAAGCCTTAAATGCGGCAAATAACACAGCGTTGGCTAACAACTACACAAATTTAAACACTAGCCTAAATAATAATTTGGCTAATCAAGTTGGCGCGTACAACACAGCCAATACCAACATTAACGCAAACGCAAACAACCAATTAGGTTTGTTGGCAAATACTTATCAAGGTCAAAAAGACCAAGCCGCGGCAAATGCAAATGCTTTAAATGCAAATTATGCAAATTCCCGTGGTGATTTATATGACATTTACAATCAACAAGTTGGAATTCAACAACCTTATCAAGATGTTGGTCAAGCTGGTTCGCAAGGTTTAATTAACAACCAAGGTTACTTGACCCGTCAGTTTGGCGCAGGGGATTTGAATGAACAGTTAGCCCCTAACTACGCATTCCAACTGCAACAAGGTCAAATGGCCAACCAACGTGCCGCCAACATGGGTGGTGGCAGTTTGGGCGGTAATGCTTTGAGAGGATTGCAAGACTACACGCAAAACTATGCCTCTGGTGCATACCAAAATGCGTTTAACAACTTCAACACACAACGTCAAAACATTTACAGCACATTGTCTGGAATGGCCAACATCGGCACAACTTCAGGCGGTCAATTGGCAAGCCTTGGCAATACCTTGGGTGGTAATTTAGGTTCATTGTCCAATACTCTTGGAAGCAACCTTACAAGCAACACAGGCAACCTATTGGGTGCTGGAAATGCTTACGGCTCTAATACTTCAAGTGTGACAAATAATTTGAATAATGTGTTGTCATCTAACCTTGGACAAATGCAAGGCGCTTACAACCAGTATGGAAGCAATATAACTGGCGCTTCTAATACTTATGGTGGAAACCTTACAACAGGCGCAGGGCAAGGAATCAATGCGGCTAATTTATACGGTGCTAATTCTGCTAATCTTGCCACAGGCATAGGTTCAGCATTGGCAGGGAATGCTTCTGCTAGTGGCGCAAATACTGCAACTGCTTTAGGCAATCTTGGCAATCTTGCATTAGTAGGCTCTATGCTTAAAGCGACATAAGGATAAATCATGGCTGACTTTTCAATGAACGTAAATTACGCCAAACCCCAAGCTACAAGTCTTGGGGATATGTTGGGCATGGCTTCTGGAATTCAAAACTTCCAACAAGCACAGCAATTAAATCCTTTGGCTTTGGAAAAAGCACAAATTGAAAACCAAGTGTTGCGCCAGAAAAATGATGAGCGTTTAAAACTTCAAGAGTTCACAAGCAACCCTGCAAATTGGCAGACCAATGGTCGCATTGACATGGACAAGATCAATGCGGTCATTCCTAAGATTGCCCCATTGACAGGCGCTGATGTAATTAGTTCATTAAGTGGATTGCACAAAAGCCAAACAGAAGCGGCTAAAGCAAAACAAGATTTGACACAAACTGAGAGAAACATTATTGGTAATGTTGATCACTCACTTGGTTTGATGGGCATTAACGATCCAAAACAAATTATCAAAGCCTATCAAGGATTGATTCAAAACAATCCTGATAACCCATCTTTGGAACGCATGATCAATTCAAGAATTGAATTGTTAAACAAAGCGCAAGCTGGCCCTGCTATTACAAAAGATTTGTTGGCTGAGTCTGCATCGTTGTTGTCTATTCCTGAACAACGTAGTCAATTTGCGCCTAAAGTAAGTTTGACCAATACTGGTGGACAACTGCAAGAAACATTGACTACGCCAATGAGTCCTACAGGACAAGCGCCTAACATTCAAATGACGGGACGGGGACAGCCGTTGACGATGGCCCCCGGCTCTCAGTTTGTGCCAACAGGCAGAACTGACCAAAACAACAACCCAACGGCTATCCAATATGGGCCAAATGGACAGATATTGGGTGAAATTACTATTCCCGCTGGTGTATCGCCAAACATGATGCAAGGCGCACAACAGCCGGGCGCAATGCCGCCACAAGGCGCAATGCCACAACAGGGTGGTGGTATGCCACAAGTTGGCGCACCCCAAGCCCCTGCAATGCCCTCTAATGCCCCTGTGAGGATGCGCCCCGGTGAGAACGCTGACACCCTGCGTGATGCTCAAGCTATTCGCACAAGGGCAAATGCTTCAGCCGCTAATGTGCCTAACCAACAATTTAACAGCAACCAAATTATTAAAATTGCTGATGATGTGATTTCTGGTAAAGGCGCTGGCGCTATTGCTAACCTAACGGGTGGTTATGCCGCTTTGCCTTTTGGTGGTGACAACGCAACCAACTTGCAACAGCTTGGTCATTACATGGCGCTTCAGACCGCTGAATTGTCAAAATCTTCTGGTTTAAGTGGTACTGATGCGGCTAACCAAATTGCGGGTCAGATTGCTGGAACAACCGATTGGACAGCGCCAGCCATCAAACAGACCGCCCGTGTTAATCGTGCTTTGTCAACTGCAACAAGTTTGTTCAACCAAGGTGTTGAAAACGAATTTGCTAAGACAAAAGACCCATTTGCGGCAAGAGACTTCCAAAATAAATGGGGTCAAATTGCTGACGTAAATGCGATTCGTCTTTATGATGCAATGAGAAACAACGACAAAGAAGGCATGAAAGAAGTTGTCAATGCCGTTGGTGGCCCTGATTCTATTGGCTACAAAAATCTGCTGACTAAAATCAAGTTTATGAGTACGCTTGTTAAGGGGCAATAATGGCTGTTGTTGATGATTTTGATTTAGATTCGGTCAGCAAAGCGGTTAATTCTGCGTTTGGCCGTAAATCTGCGCCCCCTGCAAATATTCAATCCTCCCGTGACCAAGAGGCTTTACGAGTATTGCAAGCTGAATTTGAAAGAGAAAGCAAACTTGCCGCGGGTGGTAATGCCGCCTCTGCCCGTAATTTAGAGGCACTTCAACGAGAAATGAAGTTAAAAGGCGGTGCGCCAACAACCGCACAGACGCAAAGTGATGACTTCAGCATTGACGCAATTGGCGCGGCAGTTCAAGATGCTTTTAAAACCGCCAAAACTGACAAGCCAGTAGCAAAAACTAAGATCGATCAAGCAATTATCAATCTGCAAAGATCGCGTGAAATGTATGGCCAAATGGGGCGTGACTTTGGCGCTAGTGCGGCATCATTGGCTGACACTACCATTGGCGGTATTTTGCCTATGGCTGGTCAAGTGGTTCAAGCCGCTTCCCGCCCATTTACCACACCCGAAAAAGCACAGGAATATGGTCAAGCTGTTACAGGCGCATTAGAAAAACCATTTGGTAAGACTTTTGGCGTTACGCAAAGCCCTGCTTATCAGGGTGAGGCTTCACAAAGACTGATGAACTTTATTGGTGAAAACGTCAATAAAGGCGCTGAGTGGATTGCCCAAAAAACAGGCTTGCCACTTCCTGATGTGCAAAACATGATGGGAACGGCAACAATTGCCGCACCAGCGTTATTGGCTAAACCTTTGGCTACGGTAGCTAAACCTTTGGTTAAGGGCGCTGAAACCGTTAGTCAATGGGGCAATGAAATTCGCGCTGGCGCACCTAGCCAGCTTGAGCAACAGTTTCAGGCCAGAGGTGGTAAACAAAGCGCTGGTGCGGCCGCTACTGAAGTCAAGACACAACTTGATGCCGCTATTGCACAAGCAAAGCCAGAGTTAGCCGCTGATCTGAAACTGTTAAACCCTGCTGAAACAAACATAGAAGCTATCAATCGTTTGGTGGATGCAGATTCTTTAGATGTGCCAGTACGTTTGACCCGTGGTCAGGCTTCACAAAACCCAACACTTATTTCCCGTGAGCGAAATGAAAGAGGATTTAAAGAGCAATTTGTTGATCGTTTTAATGAACAAAACAAAGCGCTAAAAGAAAATGTGACGTTGGTTAAAGAACGTGCCGCACCTGATGTTTTTGCGCCTGACTATGTGTCTAATGCTCAAGGTGCAATTGAGCAAGTTCGTGAAAAGATTGACGCATTCAAAGCTGAAAAACAACAAGCATATAAAGACCTTGCAGACTTTGGCGCGGGTAAATTAGAAGTTGACAGCAAGACATTTGCACAAAATGCAATGAATGCGTTGACTAAGAATGAAGATATTGATTTCTTGCCGCCTACGATCAAAACTAAAGTTGATCAGTACATTGCAGGGAAACCAATGAACTTTGACCAGTTCCAAAATTTAGCAACGCAAATTGCCCGTGAAACAAGAAAAGCACAAAAAGCCGATGATGGCAACGCAGTTTATGCTTTAGGTTTGGTTCGCAATGAATTAGAAAGTTTACCGCTTATTGGTGAGACAGCAGAAGCTAAAGTGTTTGCTGACAAAGCCCGTGGCTTGGCTAAACGTGAGTTTGATTTGATTGACAAAAACAGACCAACTTACAACGCTGTTTATGCAATGGTTGAAAATGGCGGTGCTGATACTAAGAACTTTATTCAAAATAATGTGTTCAGTTCTAAGAATCAAGACTTTGCCAAGATGATTGATTTAGTTGGCGACAACCCACAAGCCATTCAAAACTTGAGGGCTGGCACTTTAGACTATATGTTGCGTAATTCTACTGATGCAAGCGGAAACTTTTTAACTGGTAAGTTTGCAAAAACTGTTGCTGATTTAGATGTCAACAAAAAGCTAGATGCTTTGTTTGGCGCAGAGGAAGCCAGCCGTTTACGCAAGATTGCCAACGCTGGCACATTGATTGAAGCTAGACCTAAAGGCGCTTTTGTCAATGAATCAAACACAACGGTTTCTGCGGGACAAATTGCTAAAAATTATCTTACTGGTGTTTTAGAAGAAATTCCTGTTGTTGGATCGGTTGTCAAGCCAGCAACCAATCTTTACACGCAAAGTAAAATGAAAAAAGAGATGAAAGAGTCATTGCGCCCTGCCGCTGGCACTAAACTTTCTGATGTAGGCAAACCCCAAACACCCGTAAAAATTGATTTGTCGGGAATGGCTAAAAAGGATTAAATATGGCAGTCAATCTTGCACCAATCGGTAACGGTTTTCAATTCTTTACCAACACAGGCATTCCCCTCAACGGTGGGTATATCTACACCTACCAAGCTGGCTCTACCACTCCCCTTGCTACATACACAACTGCAACGGGTACGATTGCCAACACCAACCCAATTCAATTGGGGACAAGCGGTCGTCCCCCACAAGAAATCTGGTTGACTGAAGGGTACTCTTACAAGTTTGTTTTAACTGACTCTGCCAATGTGCAGATTGCCACTTACGACAACCTTTATGGCATCTTGGGAACAGCCGCGGCTGTTAACCCAATTCCCTCTGGCGGCATCATCATGTGGTCAGGCTCTATTGGTGCTATTCCTGTAGGCTATTACCTTTGCAACGGCTCTAACGGCACACCCGACTTGCGTGATCGTTTTGTGGTGGGTGCTGGTAGCACTTATGCTGTTGGCAACACGGGCGGCTTTACTTCTGCTGTAACGGGATCGGGCGGCACAGATTTGCCGCTTTATTATGCGCTTGCGTTCATACAGAAAGCCTAAAATGTCTGATATTGATTTGGTCAAATACGGGGTTCTTTGGCAAAAAGTTGAATCAATGGAAGCCAAGATTGATAAGATGGAAACTCAGTTGGAAACCCTGATTGAGTTGGCCAACAAGGGACGTGGCGGCTTTTGGATGGGCATGGTTTTTGTGTCTGGCATTTCTACTTTTTTTGGGTACGTTTCACATTACTGGTCAAAATGAGATGGTTGCTTGTGGTGTTGTTAACAATACCGCAAGTCTCCTCTACTGAGTATCGGTGTGTTCGTTGGGCATGGACGGGTGATGTTTATAACCGCAAAGTTGTTTGCCTGAAGTGGGAAAAGGTTGTAAAGAAATGATAGACCCCATCACAGCGCTAGAAGGCTTACAACAAGCAATAGGACTTGTTAAGAAGGCAAGCAAGGTTGCCCATGATCTAGCGGGGCTGACCCCCATGATTGCCAAGATGTTTGATGCCAAAAGCCAAGCGACAAGGGCAATGGTAGAGGCTAAACGGTCTGGCAACAAATCCAACTTAGGAACAGCGCTTCAAATTGAAATGGTTTTGGATGAAGCCAAACGGTTTGAGGCTGAATTGCTCATGTTATTTCAGGCCACAGGCCGAGCGGACGTGTGGCAGAAGATTAAAGAGCGCCAGCAACAAATGGACATTGAAGATGCTCATTTAGCCCGTCAAGCCAAAGCTGATGAAAAAAAACGCAAAGAAGCTGAAGCCGAACAAATGCAATGGGCGGTTGCCATCGTTATCATTGTTATGTTTATTGGCGCAGTAGGATGGGGTATTGCTGAGATTTCAGAGGTTTGCGCCCGATCAAGGTGTGGGCGGTGAATGAGTATCAAAAACAAGCAGACAAATTTTTTAAAATATTTGCTAGACTTTATGTAGCATATTTAGTAATTGGTCTGTTACCGCATTTGCCTGACGAATTGGCGGGAAAAATTGTCAATAAATTACTTGGAATGATTGGACTGTAATGCTTTCTCTATTTTCTACCCTTGGCGGTTTGCTAATTTCAGGCTTACCCAAACTATTAGATTTTTTTCAAAACAAAGCAGATCAAAAGCATGAACTTGCTTTGGCTAGGGTTCAAGTTGAACTTCAGCTACAAATGATGGCTCAAGGCTTTGCCGCCCAAGAGCGCATCGAGGAAATCCGCACAGACCAGATTGCCATGCAGTCTGAAGCACAAATGACTGAAGCGGCTTTAAAGCACGATGAAAAGGTTTTAGAGAGGGCTTCTCAATGGGTTGCCAACTATGTGGGAACTGTCAGACCCACAGTTACTTACATCTTTGTTTTTGAGTTATGTGCCATCAACGCATGGATTGCCTACTACATTTACTCTAGGCCAAGCCTGATAAACAACATTGATGATTTGATTCGTTTGTCAGATATTATTTTTTCTACAGACGAAATGGCAATGTTGGGCGGGATTATTGGGTTTTGGTTTGGCTCACGGGGATGGTCTAAGAAATGAAAGTCAGCAAGGCGGGTGAGGACTTGATGCACTTCTTTGAAGGCTACAAGAACAAGCCTTATCGTTGTTCTGCGGCTATTTGGACTGTTGGGTGGGGTCACGCTATGTACTCAGACCAATTAAACCTACCAAACGTCCGCAAAGAGGGTTACACAGGGCTTATCAGGTCTGACTACCAACTAAAGGAAGGTGACAATCGTGTTTGGTCAAAAGAGGAACTGGTCAATTTATTCAAGATGGACATCAATACTTTTGAACGTGGTGTTATTCGACTTAGCCCTAATCTTGTTGGTCATCAAAGTAAATTTGACGCTGTTACCAGTTTTGCTTACAACGCTGGTCTAGGCAACTACCAAAGGTCAACCATTCGCATGAAGGTCAACCGTGGTGATTGGGAAGGCGCTTCTGAAGCCTTTATGAGTTGGACAAAAGCGGGTGGCAAAGAAGTGGCTGGATTGGTCAAGCGCAGAAAAGCCGAAATAGCTTTATTTCTTAGTTGACTTGATAAAAGAGCCAAAACTGTCAATTGTGTCCTTTTCAAAAGGAAGCGCTACAAGGCGTTTTGCGTAATCGTCTAGGGCATCGTTCCAACCAGCGTCATAAGCCGCACATACAGCGTCTATAGAGGCTTCTTGAGCGCCTGTCATGCGTAGCAAACTAATTAGATCGTCTTTGGTCATTTGTACTCCTTTGGTGTCTGCCTATTTTCCTAGCAATCCAACAAGATTGGCAAATCCATTTGTGGCCCATGTCAATCCCGCCCTCTGGTGGTTTGATTTCATCACATCTATTGCAACATTTAAATTTGTGAACTGGCTGGTTGCCGTTAAGACCTAATGGGGTCATTGAGAATTCCTGTCGTTAAAATTATTTCTGCGGGTTTCATCTAACTTAAAGTATTCCTTAAAGCACTCTGTAAACAAAACTTCTTTGTCGCCATAACCCATCAATGTTCTGTTGTAAATGTAGGCTTTGTGTGGTAGTGACATTTCACCTTTAAGGTACTTAATTCCTTTATTGGTAATGCGCCAGTAGCCTGACCCGCGTTTTTCTTTGTCATCGTTTGGGTATGGCTCAATCAATCCCCAATAACGCATATTGGAAAACGTCTTAGCCCTCATAAATTCACGGGGTGCATTGTTGGCGGTATTGACCCAACCGTGTTCATCACCGTTGTAATAAATCCAGATTAAGGCTTGAGCATTCTTTTTGGTGATAGAGAAAGCATTGTATTTGCCCGTCCTATCACAACAGGGACAATTGCCCCCTTTGCCTTGCAAGACCTTTAAATAGTCTTTGCGTAATCTTTGCAAAAAATCATCATCAAATAAATCACCCATGATTACTCCAAAAAGGTGGGGGTACTAACTGCTCGTCTGCAAGCTAGGAAAATCCTTTGCACAGCTTTCCCCCCGTTAATCAAAAATCAATGTCATCGTCTTTTGGAAAGCCTTGATCTTCTTTAGGCTTTGGCGTGTTTAGATAAGCCCAACCAGACCAGCCGCCATCCATCAAAGGAATAGTGTCCAGCTTCAACATAGGGCCGTTCTTGGTTTCAAGAACTGATCCAATGTTTGTGTAACGGGATTTTTCCACACCATCTTTGTTTTTGTATTTACCTGAAACAACGGTAATTTCGTAAAGTTTAGACATTTTTGACTTTCATAAGTTGAGCAATTTTTATATCAAGTTCATTTAAGAATTTGACGATTTCATCTTCCATTAGTCTGATATACATATTGTCCCGCGGGACACGTTTAACAAACAATTGAAGTTCCTCTGGCAGACGATTGTCAAACGACACAAAGTCACACCATTCACGATCTGTGCAAGCCATTTGGAATTGCATTTGCGTGTTGTATTTGCCCGGCACAGTCTGAGTTAACAACGTGTCAATGTGCGTGGCCGTATTTGGGCATTTGATTTCTAACAAACCATTGTCCCCAACAAGCCCGTCAGGAGAAGCGCCAGCCATGATGATTGACGGGTGAGGCACAAACCCCACTTCATCAACTAAAACGTCATAGCGAGACTCATAAGCGGCTCTGGCAAGGGGTTCTGTGTCTGTGCCATGTTGCATTGCGGCAGACGTAAAGAAATCTTCCCGTTGACCAGTTAGGCGTTCACACACCAACTGAGCCATGTAGTTGTCGCGGCTGGTGCTGTAGCCTGACTTGGTTTTGGCAAGCACATCAGCCACACGGGATGCTGTGACCTTACCAATTCGTGCCGCAAACCATTGGTCTAAGCGTTGTTCAATCATTTCAATCATCGTGGCGACTCCTCATAGTTATCAGGGTTGAACTTGGGGCGCTTTGTCCCCTTGTCCTGTGGGTTTGGAAATGGTGGAAAAGGCCACATTACAGTTTCGCCTTTGCTTCATCTTTGGCGGCAATGACTTTGATTTGCCAAGCCTTGTCACCATCACAAGCGGCATAAGCTACTTTGTAGGCCAACTTTAGTTCGTCCTGTGTCTTAGCGTTGTGGATGGCTAGAAACAAGTCTGTCATGCTGTTTGGGTCAATGGTTGACTCTGGTTCATCACCTTGCGGAAGATCATCACCAGCGTAGATGTATAACCCAAGGCCATGCAAGCTAAGTGCTTTGGTCATACAGCGCATGATTGCTGTGTTGACGTTGAAGCTGTCCAACTTAGTGGTTATTTCTTTGCCATACTTGTTGACTGTGGTTGTACCCTCAATGGTGATTGGCTTGTTTGTGTTGTCCATCACAGGCAATTGACAAACCATTGGCTTGCCAAACATAGTGGCTGTAACCCACACCATTGCTGTGCCATTGATTTCCATGTAGCACTTATCACCAAACATTTGCACAGTAAAACTTGCTTGTGGGTCAGCCTTAAGTGCTTCAGCCCATGCCCAAGCCCATGACAGATAAGTCAGATTGGCTTTCTTTTCTGTATGCTCATTGACATTCAGTTTAAGTAATTCTTGGACGTTCATGCTTCTTCCTTTAAATAAGCCGTAAGGCGTTTGATTCGGTCTGAGTGGTAGTCAGCCATGCGCCTTGCATATTCTTGGGCGCTAAGAGCGTCTAACAGCTTGCGTTGGGCTGATTCCAGTTCCTTGGCGGCTATTTCTTTAGCCGATGGCAAACGAAAGTAATCTTTGATTAGGTCAAGCATGATTAGCCCCTCCATGCCAGTAATACGCCAATGCCGCCAAAAATGATGATGGCCAGCGTCCACTCAACAAGAGTTTGAATAATCTTAGATTTCATTTTGTTCCTTTAACATACGGGCATGGTGAATCTTGGTTTCAGACATGATGTGTTGAAATTCGGATAAAGGCAGATCACAAGAAATGTCATCACCCTTTAAGTTAAAGATAAACACATCGTAAATTTCTGCGTAATCTGGTGCGTGTGGGTAGTTAGTTAAAACGGGGTGGTAGTCATAACCAACCTTGACGTTTTCAAGCGTTGCGCCATTGTCATAAGACACAACGTCATCAAAGTAATAGTGGAGTTTGAATTCAGTCATGGCGTATCCTCAAGCAAACTTTTTGATAAATGCGTTTAGCTGGCGAACTTGATCACGAGCAGACTTCTGAAATTCGTCACCGTTTTCGCCAATGTAATCTTCATTGTTTAAGTGACCAGCTTCATGGAAACAGCTAAGAATGTATTTAGCTTCATGCACAATTTGTGCGTCTGTGTAATCGTTGATTTCTTTTTTATCGTCTTGAGAAATTTGCTGTAGGTTGTTAGCTAATTCGTCAATTGACATTGCTGATTTGATGATTGAGCGCATTTTGATTTCCTCTAAAAAGACCCCATAAATTTAGGGCATGATGAATTATAAGTTATCTTATAAAGAAGTGTCAACACTTTTTTTAAATATTTTTAAATTATTTTTTTAGAGAACTTCTGTTTCTTTTTTCATTGTTTCCCACTCTGTCAGACTGACAATTTTGTAGTCCTTGTGGAACACATGACCATGAGTGACATGGATAACAAACTTGATTGCTTGCTTTAATGTCAATGGAATGGTTTTGACTGACCATGTGTTGTCATAGTCATTGAACTGAATTACTAACTGGTTTTTTGTCCATGATGTTGCCATTTTGATTTCTCCTAAAAAGACCCCAAGAAGTTAGGGCATGGGTGAATTATAAGCGGTCTTATGGGTAAGTCAACAATTATTTTGTTAGGACTTACCCTAATAGGGGACT
>Ga0315901_10003182_pt1 | contig 21601 bp, 16 predicted proteins | sample LakEriMetagenome_10_FD_203761 | JGI IMG/M metagenome (GOLD analysis project Ga0315901, IMG submission 203761) | Freshwater fungal communities from buoy surface, Lake Erie, Ohio, United States - Buoy 2 MA116 | ecosystem: Environmental > Aquatic > Freshwater > Lake | place: USA: Lake Erie, Ohio... | reverse complement strand
CAGTACCAGTTGCCATAAAAACGTCTTTCCCTTTTTAACGAATCACACGAGCCCTAGAAGCAAGAAGCCTCGCGTAACGCTGCCCCCTCTTATATTGCTCCTCCAAAATCAATCAGTGCCAACCCGCGCATGTTGATCTTTTGCATTGTTCGTGTAAAAAACTCAAAAGTCAAGGTAATTGCCAAAACTGCTATATTTCCTCAGGTTATCAGAAAAGTCCTATAAAACCGCGCCGGTCTGAAACGGGCAAAGTCTCGTGTCTGCGCTCATTCGGGAAAGCGCGTAATATCAAAACAGATGCAGAATATTGGTGATTTCCCCGGTTACGGCGGAAGTTGGAGGCATTAGAATAGAAGCATGGCAACTAACGAAGAGAATGGCACGGTCCTTGTTAGAAAAGAGCAGAAGGAGGCGGTGAAGCCGCCCCCGATGTTCCAGGTTTTGTTGCTCAATGATGACTACACACCCATGGAGTTCGTCGTCGCCATCATTCAGGAATATTTCAACAAGGATCGTGAAACAGCCACGCAAATCATGCTGAAAGTGCATCGCGATGGCAAAGGAATGTGCGGTGTCTATCCCAAGGACATCGCGAGCACTAAAGTAGAACTCGTATTAACCCACGCCCGCAAAGCGGGACACCCGTTGCAGTGCGTGATGGAGGAAGCATGATTGCCCAGGAACTTGAAGTCAGTTTGCACATGGCCTTTGTTGAAGCCCGACAGGCGCGCCATGAATTCATCACCGTCGAGCACTTGTTGCTGGCGTTGCTTGACAATCCCTCCGCGGCCGAAGTGCTGCGGGCCTGTGCGGTGAGTATCGATGATCTGCGCAAGACACTGACCAACTTCATTACCGACAACACGCCGACAGTACCGGGCACCAGCGAAGTCGACACGCAACCGACGCTCGGTTTCCAACGCGTGATACAGCGCGCAATCATGCATGTACAGTCGGCGTCGAATGGCAAGAAGGAGGTGACTGGCGCGAATGTGCTGGTCGCGATCTTCGGTGAGAAAGACTCGCATGCGGTGTACTACCTGCATCAGCAGGGTGTCACGCGTCTCGATGTGGTCAACTTTATCTCGCATGGGGTTCGCAAGGACCAGCAGTCCGAGCCTCAGAAAGCCTCAGAGGGCGTGGAAGAAAGCCAGTCCGAAGGCCAGCAAAAAGAAAGCGCGCTGGATCAGTTCACTCAGAACCTGAATAAGCTCGCAGCGGAAGGCAAGATCGATCCGCTGATCGGCCGTGAGTCTGAAGTCGAGCGCGTGATCCAGACACTTTGCCGCCGCCGCAAGAATAATCCGCTGCTGGTCGGCGAAGCCGGCGTTGGCAAGACCGCGATTGCCGAAGGCCTTGCATGGCGAGTAACGCAAGGCGATGTGCCTGAGATTCTCCAAAACGCTGTCGTGTATTCGCTCGACATGGGCGCGCTGCTTGCGGGTACCAAGTACCGTGGCGATTTCGAGCAGCGCTTGAAGGCCGTACTCAAACAGATGAAAGCCAATCCGAACGGCATTCTCTTCATCGACGAGATTCACACCATCATCGGCGCAGGCTCGGCATCGGGCGGTACGCTGGATGCGTCCAATCTACTCAAGCCTGCGCTATCCAGTGGTCAGCTCAAGTGCATTGGAGCGACCACCTTTACTGAGTTCCGTGGCGTATTCGAGAAAGACCACGCGCTATCACGCCGTTTCCAGAAGATTGATGTCAACGAGCCGACGGTCGAGCAGACCATTCAGATCTTGCGCGGTTTGAAGTCGCGCTTTGAAGAGCACCACGGAGTCAAATATTCGGCACTAGCGCTGACAACTGCGGCTGAACTGTCCGCACGCTTCATTAATGATCGTCACCTGCCCGACAAGGCAATCGACGTAATCGATGAGGCAGGCGCGGCGCAGCGCATACTGCCAAAGTCCAAGCAAAAGAAAACCATCGGAAAGCCCGAGATCGAAGACATCGTATCGAAGATCGCGCGCATCCCTCCGGCGTCGGTCAATCAGGATGATCGTAGCAAGTTACAAACTATCGATCGCGATCTGAAGAATGTTGTGTTCGGTCAGGATCCGGCCATCGAGGCACTGGCCTCGGCAATCAAGATGGCACGTGCTGGTCTGGGCAAGACCGACAAGCCCATTGGATCCTTCCTGTTTTCCGGCCCGACCGGTGTCGGCAAGACCGAAGTCGCCAAGCAGCTTGCGTTCATATTGGGTATTGAGCTGATCCGCTTCGACATGTCCGAGTACATGGAGCGTCACGCGGTCAGTCGTCTGATAGGCGCACCCCCCGGCTACGTTGGGTTCGATCAGGGCGGTCTGCTGACCGAGGCGATCACCAAGAAACCGCATGCGGTGTTGCTGCTTGATGAGATCGAGAAGGCACATCCGGATGTGTTCAACATCCTGCTGCAGGTGATGGATCATGGCACGCTGACCGACAACAACGGTCGCAAGGCGGATTTCCGCAACGTGATCATTATCATGACCACCAATGCGGGCGCGGAAAGCTTGCAAAAACGCACGATGGGCTTCATGGACACCAAGCAGGCGGGTGATGAAATGGCCGACATCAAGCGCATGTTCACGCCGGAGTTCCGTAACCGTCTGGATGCGATTATCAGCTTCAAGGCGCTCGATGAGGAAATCATCCTGCGCGTGGTCGACAAGTTCCTGATGCAGCTAGAAGAGCAGCTGCATGAGAAGAAGGTCGAGGCAATCTTCAGCGATGGCCTGCGCAAGTTCCTCGGCGAGAAGGGTTTCGATCCTATGATGGGTGCGCGTCCGATGTCGCGTCTGATTCAAGACATGATCCGCAAGGCGCTGGCCGACGAACTACTGTTTGGCAAACTGGTGTCCGGCGGCCGTGTCACCGTGGATCTCGACGACGACGACAATATCAAGCTCGAATTTGTCGAAGACGATACGCCGCCGCCGGCAGCGCCACAGGAAACAGCGGAAGTTGAGTAATTGCTCTGTAGCAGGCCAATAACAAAACCCCTGTCCTCGGACAGGGGTTTTTGTTTTTCAGGAGGTCTTTTTCAAAGGTTTCAAAGGAAAGTTTCAAAGGGGCACTCACTAGTTTCAAAGGGACACTCACTTTGATTACATGATGACTTATAAGAGGAAAGTGAGTGTCCCTTTGTAGGGAAAGTGAGTGTCCCTTTGTAAGGGGGTCAGGGAACGAGTGGTCTTTTCGCTGCCTGCTTTTGACGAATGTCTTTGACCGCGGCTTGTGCCAGGCTGCGTCGCTCTTCGGTCCAGGGGTGGAGCGCGTTATAGCCATTGCTCTGGTTTGCTGGAGCGATCTCTGCCAATTTTTGCGACAGTTTCGATAAGTTCGACGGATCGTAACCAGCGCGTGCGAGCATGAATATCGCTAGCCGGTCGGCCTCCTGATCCTTCTTGTCGGGCAGGGGTTTGATGCCACTGCTTCCGGTATAGCTGGCTGGTTCAGGCTTGAGAGCCAACAGGCTATCAATGACACCAGCGACCGTGGCTGCCTGCTGCAATTGCCGAGCATGCTGCAGCACATTATGTGCAAGCTCACGAGCGATGATCACCGCCACATCGTCATCAGCGGGTAATGCATCGAGCAGTCCGCGTGTGAGCATGATGCGCCGGCCATCCGCGTACGCATTCACATTCGGTGAATTGCCGATATCGATCGCGAAAGCGCAAGCCAGCGTCAGCGGGATTTGAAGGTCGAGCGCTTGCCCGCGACGCAGTACCCGCACACGAATATCCGTGAGGTTCTTCAGCACGGGGGCCAGCAGTCTCGCTGTGTCGTTCTCGGCCTGCGGACCTTCCGGTATCGGTATGTCTTGTATCGTCTGCAGAATATCGCCAGGCAACATACCGGCCTTTTGAGCACCGCTGCCCTCAAGCACCTGCATCACTTGCAGCCGCTCGTCGAGTGCCAGCGACTTGCGCGCGGAACCGGACAGCTCTGATGGATACGAGTGCACATTTTTTGCGGTGAAGCCCAGTAGCGGCCTGGCCTGAGTCCGGCAGAGCACTGCGTTTTTGGTGATCAGAGGTGCGGCTATGCGGTAAACCCGCGCCTGTCGCGTCATGAGTGTTTCCAGCGCAGTATCCTGTGCAGGCGTCGCTTGCGCAGGAGCCTTGGAGGCTGCAGTCGTTGAGGCGGTGGTCGGTGAGGCGGTGGTCGGTGAGGCGGTGGTCGGTGAGTTTGTAACGGACGGGGAGCTTGTGGAGAGAGGCGATGTGCTGCAGGCGCTCAGCAGCATCGCTGCAAGCGGACTGAAGATGACGAGCGTGCGATGCATTTTGCGTAGGTTATTTTTTGCCCGTGCTCCCGAAACCGCCTTCACCACGCTCGCTGTCCTCGAATGACTCAACCATCCTGAATCCTACCTGCAACACGGGCACGATGACTAGCTGCGCGAGGCGCTCCATCGGATTCAGCACAAAGCTTGTACTGCTGCGGTTCCAGGTAGACACCATCAGTTCGCCCTGATAGTCCGAGTCAATCAAGCCGACCAGATTACCGAGCACGATGCCATGCTTGTGGCCTAGGCCGCTGCGTGGCAGGATCATTGCCGCATACGCGGGATCGGCGATGTGTATCGCAAGACCCGTGCGAATCAGGTGCGTACTGCCGGGCTCCAGCGTCAGCGGGGCATCAATGCAGGCACGCAGATCCAGTCCGGCGCTACCGGCGGTCGCATAGGTGGGTAATTGCTCCTGCAGACGCGGATCGAGTATTTTTACGTCGATGGTTTTCATGCGGATGGTTTTCGGTGTAGTCGTTGTGCGATTTCTTTGATCAGGGTCTGCGCAAGTGCATCTTTGCTGGCGCGCGGCAGTCGGTGATGGCCCTGATCGTCGAACAGCACCAGCTCGTTATCATCCTTGCCGAAGGTCTGGGGACCGATGTTACCTACCAGTAGAGGAATATGTTTTTTCTCTCGCTTTGCCGCACCATGTGTGAGCAAGTCTTCGGATTCCGCTGCGAAGCCCACGCAGTAGGGAGGCGAAGGCAATGCGGCGACCGCTGCCAGAATGTCGGGGTTCTGTTCGAACTGCAAGGAGGGTGTCTGGCCTTGCTGCTTCTTGATTTTTTGCCCGCTGACCGAGGCTACGCGCCAGTCGGCCACGGCAGCGACTGCGATGAACAGATCTTGCGCAGCGATTCCAGACATCACAGCATCATGCATCTCCAGCGCTGTTGTCACAGGTATTAGCGCGACACCCGAAGGTCGGGGTAATGTGGTGGGGCCAGACACGAGCGTCACCTCGGCACCTGCAGCTCGCGCAGCGCGCGCGATCGCATAGCCCATCTTGCCCGATGAAAGATTGGTAATACCCCGAACCGGATCAATTGGCTCAAACGTCGGGCCGGCAGTGATCATGACTTTTTCACCCGCGAGCAGTTTCGGACAAAAGAAAGCGGACAAGTCTTCGAGCAGCTGCTCGGGTTCCATCATGCGGCCCAGCCCCGTCTCGCCGCAGGCCTGATCGCCGGCGACCGGACCGAGCAGGCTCACGCCATCTTTGCGCAGTTGTTCGGCATTGCGTTGAGTGGCTGGGTTCTCCCACATCTCGACATTCATCGCGGGAGCCACGAGCAAAGGCACAGCAGCGGGTCGTGCAAGACTCAAGGTCGAGAGCAGATCATCCGCCGCACCATGCACCAGCTTGCGCATAAAGTCGGCCGAGCAGGGTGCGATCAGAATCGCATCTGCGTCGCGCGAGAGGTCGATGTGCGCCATGTTGTTGGATATGCGGCTGTCCCACTGATCGGTATAGACCGGCTTGCCCGACAAGGCTTGCATCGTCACTGGCGTGATGAAATGCCGCGATGCCTCGGTCATTACGACCTGTACGCTAGCTCCGGCTTTCACCATTCCACGCGCAAGCTCGGCGGCCTTGTAGCAGGCAATGCCACCAGTCAGCCCCAGCACGATTTTTTTGCCAGCGAGGTTCATGTTGTCCTTATGCCCGGCGCGCGCTACGCGAAGCCTCAGCGATTCACGCGACGAAATTCATCCAGCACAAACAGCAGTGCACCGACGGTGATCGAGCTGTCCGCCAGGTTGAACGCTGGCCAGTGCCAGCCTGCGAGGTGGAAGTCCAGAAAATCGATCACATGGCCATAGGCTACACGATCAATCAGATTGCCGAGCGCACCGCCCAGAATCAACGCCAGCGCCCAGCAAAACAGGCGCTGTCCGGGATGTCGTTTCAGCATCCACAGGATGAATAGCGAAGCAAGGACCGAGATCCCGGTAAAGAAGTAGCGTTGCCATCCGGGTTGGTCGGCGAGGAAGCTGAACGCCGCCCCCTTGTTGTAGACCATGACCAGATTGAAGAACGAGGTCACGGGATCCGATTGCCCATAAGCCAGCAGGCGCATCATGGTGATCTTGGTTAGCTGGTCTAGCAGCATCACGATCATCGCGATGCCGACCCAGATCATCATGCCGCCAGATTTTTTCGCCATGGCTTCTTTTGTCTCGTGCTTCAGGCGATGCGGCGTCGTTCGCCGCTGCCAAACAGGTTGGACGTGCAGCGGCCGCAGAGGCCGGGATGATCAGCGTGCGAACCGACATCGGCGCGATAGTGCCAGCAGCGCTCGCACTTTTTATGCGCAGAGGCTCTGACCATCACTTTGTCGGCAGCAGCGGTCGCCGCAGGCACTACCGTCGCGGCTGAGGTGATCAGCACGAATTTCAGATCGTCCCCCAGACTTTGCAGTAGCGCAAGCTTGTCACCGCTCGCGTGGATCTCAACCTCGGCCTGCAGCGAAGAGCCGATCGCACCGGACACGCGGACTTCTTCCAGCTGCTTGAGTACCTCGGCGCGGATCGCTTGGAGCTGCTCGTATTTCGTCAGGAGGAGATCGGCATCGCTGACCTCGGGCAGAGCATAGAAAGTCTGGGTGAATATGGTCTCGCCCGAGGCTTGGTAGGCGTCTTTGTCAATGAAGATCGCCCAGGCTTCCTCAACGGTAAACGACAGCACCGGCGCCATCAACCGCAACAGCGACTGCGTAATATGCCAGATCGCGGTCTGGGCCGAGCGTCGAGCCTTTGACTGAATACCGCTGGTATACAGCCGGTCTTTGAGGATATCGAGATAAAAGCCGCCAAGGTCTTCCGAACAGTACATCTGCAGCTTGGCGACCACCGGATGGAATTCATATTCAGTGAAATGCGCGCGGATCTCCGCTTGCAGCTGGTTCATGCGGGCAATCGCGTGCCGATCGATTTCCAGCAGCTCGCCAATAGCGATCGAATCTTTGGAGGGATCGAAGTCCGAGGTGTTCGCCAGCAGGAAGCGCAGCGTATTGCGGATGCGGCGATAGCTCTCCACCACGCGCTTCAGAATCTCGTCCGAGATCGACAGCTCGCCCGAGTAATCGGTAGCCGCGACCCACAGTCGCAGAATCTCTGCGCCCAATGTGTCTGACACTTTCTGTGGCGCGACCACATTACCCTTGGACTTGGACATCTTCTTGCCTTCGCCATCGACGACGAAGCCGTGCGTGAGTAACGCCTTGTACGGCGCACAGCCGTTGAGCATCGCCGAGGTCAGCAGCGATGAATGGAACCAGCCACGATGTTGATCCGAGCCCTCGAGATACAGATCGGCAGGAAATTGTGATTCGGCCGCATGAGAACCGCGCAGTACGGTCTGGTGCGTGGTGCCGGAGTCGAACCACACATCCAGCGTGTCGCGGTTCTTCTCGTAATGCGCGGCATCAGCTCCGAGGAAGCTGTTGAGGTCGAGTGTGTGCCAGGCCTCAATGCCTTGCTGCTCTACCAGTTTCGCTACCCTCTCGAGCAGCACCGGCGTATCGGGGTGAAGCTCGCCGGTTTCCTTGTGCACGAAGAAGGCCATTGGCACACCCCACTGACGCTGGCGAGACAGCGTCCAGTCCGGGCGGTTCGCGATCATGCCATGCAGCCGTGCCTTGCCCCAGCTCGGGAAGAACCGTGTGGCCTCCACCGCGGCCAGTGCGGTCTCACGCAGCGATCCGCCGCCGCCGTGCGGTGTCTTGTCCATGCTGGCGAACCATTGGGAGGTTGCACGGTAGACGATCGGCGTTTTATGACGCCAGCAGTGCATGTAGCTGTGATCGAACATCACCAGCTTGAACAGGTGGCCGGCAGACTCCAGTGCCGCGCAGATCGGTTTGGATGCTTCCCAGATCGTCATGCCCCCAAACAGCGGCAGCGTTGAGGCATACCGACCATCACCCATCACCGGATTCAGGATCTCATCATCTTTCATGCCATGTGCCTTGCACGACGCATAGTCATCCACGCCATACGCGGGCGAAGAGTGAACGATACCGGTACCGGCATCGGTGGTTACATACTCGCCGAGAAAGACGGGCGACAAGCGGTCATAGCCGGAATCCGCTGCATGCAACGGGTGATGAAACTTCACCAGCGACAAGGCCTCGCCCGGACAAGTGGCAATGATCTTGCCCTCCATGCCGTAGCGCTCCAGGCAGCTCTCGACCAGATCTCTTGCGAGGATCAGCAGAACCGGTTTGCCATGGCGCTCGGTCTGTATCAGCGCATAGGCGACCTCGGGATGCATGTTCAGTGCCTGGTTGGCAGGAATCGTCCAAGGCGTGGTGGTCCAGATCACCACATAGCCCTCGCTCGCAGGCAGCGCAGACAGGCCGAAAGCTTTTGCCACTTTGTCGGGCTCGGCAAATGGGAATGCGACATCGATCGCGGGGTCTCGCTTGTCCTGATACTCGACCTCGGCCTCGGCCAGTGCCGAGCCACAATCGAAGCACCAGTTCACTGGCTTGAGACCGCGATAAACGAAACCCTTGTCCAGAATGTTACCGAGCGCGCGGATCTCGTCGGCTTCATTGCGGAAATTCATGGTTTTGTAAGGATTATCCCAGTCACCCAGTACGCCGAGGCGAATGAAATCTTTTTTCTGACGCTCGATCTGCTCACCCGCATAGGCGCGCGATTTTGTCAGTACCTCGGCAGTCGGCAGATTTTTTCCGTACTGCTTTTCAATCTGAATCTCGATCGGCATGCCATGGCAATCCCAACCGGGTACGTACTGCGCATCAAAGCCCTCCAGTTGACGAGTCTTGACGATCATGTCTTTAAGGATCTTGTTCACGGCATGGCCGATATGAATATCACCGTTCGCGTAGGGCGGACCATCGTGCAGGATGAATTTCGGTTTGCCGGCAGACGCCTTGCGGATGCGTTGATACAGATTTTTCTTTTGCCATTCGGCGACCCATTGCGGTTCGCGCTTGGCCAGATCGCCGCGCATCGGGAACGCTGTCTCGGTCATGTTGACCGGGTACTTGGCTTCGGATTTTTTACTGTTGTCAGACATGAATTCAGCTCAGGGTGGGTATCTCGAAAAATTTTCGGGCGGAACGCGCATCATTGGCGATGGCGGCGGTTAGCGAGTCTAAATCATCGTATTTTTCTTCATCTCGCAATTTGTGCAGGAATTCGACTCGAACCAGTTTGCCGTAACAATCAGCGGCAAAATCAAAAACATGCACCTCTAACAGCACGCGGCCATTGTCCTCGACGGTCGGTCGTACGCCCAGGCTGGCAACGGCAGGTAGCGCTTTCGGTCCTAGTCCATGCACTTGCACGATGAAAATGCCGGTCAGCGCGGGGCGTTTATGCGCAATGCGCAGATTCAGCGTCGGAAAGCCTATCGTTCTGCCCAGCTTGCGGCCGTGCTGAACGCGCCCGGAAATCGAATACGGATGCCCGAGCAATTCGCTGGCCCGGGAAAAATCACCCTCCCTCAAGGCGCTGCGAATCGCCGACGATGAAATGCGCGCCTCCGCATACTTTACGGTCTGCAGCGATTGCACTTCGAAGCCATATGTCTTGCCCGCTTCGGCCAGCATCGCGAAGTCACCGGCACGCTTGGCGCCAAAGCGGAAATCGTCGCCGACGATCAGCCACTTCACATGCAGCCCGTCGATCAGCAGCTTGCGGACGAAGTCCTCGGGGCTCATCGCGGCAAAGCGCGCATTGAAGTGTTCGACAATCACGCGATCAATACCCGCAGCCTCCAGCGCCTGCAGCTTGTCGCGCAGATTGGCCACGCGATGCGGTGCGAGTGACTCGTGGCCCGAAAGGCTCGCAAAATACTCGCGCGGGTGCGGTTCAAAGGTCATCACCGCGGATTCGACGTCCAGTCGTTGCGCCGCAGCGGTCACACGCGAGAGCAGCGCGCGATGCCCTCGATGCACACCATCGAAATTGCCAATCGTGAGCGCACACGGCTGGCGCGCCAGGGCATTCGGAAGTCCGCGGAAAACTTTCATGGCTGGGGGCGGAGTGGGCTGGATGGGACTCGCATCCCGAAAACCCTCGATTATAGTGGTTTTCAGAGGGTTTTCCGGGCGCAAGTCCGCTGGGATGGCGCATGAAATCGCCTGAACACCGCGCAATCAGACAAGAGCAGGTCCGGCAAGAGGATTCTGACGGTAGTACCGGGACAGCAGCCGGTAAATTTCGGGATAAGCCGCCGCGAGCGGCGCCGGCGAGACGAAAAAACTCTCTGAAGCGACTGCGAAGAATTCGGCCGGATCCGTGGCCGCATACGGATCCATCGGTAGGCTTGCAGTCAGCGCGCGGTAGCGAGCCGCGTGCGGCAGATGGTCGGGATCGACATCCTGTGGCAGCTTGCTTTCTAGTTGATCCACACACTGGCAAAAATTGTCATAAGCAGCGCCAAAGACTTGCGGCCAGTCGAGGAAATCTGCGCGCACGTGATAGCCGGCAAGAAAGGGCGGATAGCCATTCGCACCGCCGCGCCCCATGTCGATCTTGTGAGCGAATTCATGAATGACGACGTTATGCAGCGAACGCTCATCACCAGACCCAGGCGGCGTAATGTCTGGCCATGACAGCAGCACGGCGCCGCCCATGTCCACTGCTTCGCCAGCCAGCATCTCCTCCCATTCATGCACGACGCCGGTGTCATCCATCACTTGCTGCGTGATCGGAAAAGCATCCGGTGTCACGATCACGGCGGACAGGTCATCGTAGAGATCAAGGCTCAGGTTCAGCACCAGTAATGCAGCTTGCGCCGCAATTGTTACGGCCATCTCGTCGGTCAACTCAAAGTCTTTGACTCCGGCAAAGGGTTTTTTTGCCAGAAGCTGCTCGGTCAACGATTTGAGCCGCAGGCAGTCGTCATCGGAGAGGTAAGCGAGGAAGGGCAGCCGTGACATTGTTCTCTGCCACAGTGCTGCGGGTATCGCAGCCGGTCCACCAGCGAGACGATCTTTCAGCCAGCTCAGCCAGCGCATGACGTGCACGCCATCGTTCTTACAGCTCGCCCCAGACTGCCTGAAGCGCAGCGATTGCTGCCAGACCCGCGGTCTCGGTGCGTAACACGCGTTCGCCCAGCGTCAGACAAAGCGCACCATGCGCTAAGGCGCTTTCTTCTTCTGCGGGTGCCAGCCCGCCCTCAGGGCCGATGATCAGCGTGACGGCTTGGGGCGGATGATGGCGCGCCCAGCGCGACAGGGGCTCGCCACCGCGAGGTGACAGCAGAATGCGACGATGCAGGTCCTGCTGCGCTACCCAGCCGCCGAAGGTAGCGGGCTCAGCGAGATGCGGCAGCCGGTTACGTCCGCATTGCTCGGCAGCAGATGCCATGATCCCGGTCCAGTGCTGCATTTTTTTTGCCGTCCGCTCTTCATTCAGCCTGACCAACGAGCGGCTGGAGATCAGTGGCTGTATCGTCGTCGCTCCTAGCTCCACCGCTTTCTCGATGATCCAGTCCATCTTGGATCCCTCAGGCAGTGCTTGCGCCAGACACAGGCTGTGCGCGGACTCCACTTCTCTTGGCGAAAAGTTCTTCACAAGTACCTGCACGTGTTTTTTTTCAAGTCGCTCAATGCTGGCGGTGTATTCTCCGCCCTCGCCATTGAACAGCGTGACGAGTTCGCCTTGCTTGAGTCGAAGCACCTGAACGTGTCGGGTGACTGTATCTGGCAGCACGAGCAGCATCCCAGTGTCCAGGGCTTGGTTGCAGTAAAAGCGTGGCATGAGGGTGAGAGCTTGGTTGGCGCGAGTGAATTGCAATGAATTGTCGTTCAATAGGTCGCAGATCGATACAGATATTCCGGGGCCCGCCTGGTAATGACTGACGGTGAGATTGTAAGCCCGACTGTCTGGGATATCGGCGGCCGGTCGCAGCTTGGGTCGGGTTCGGTCTGGTAAAATTTCGGGTTTTCCGGCTTGCGCGACTCTCTGCGGTTCGTCTTCCCGCCAGCATGCTGCGGCCAATGGTTTTATTTATACATTCTTGGCAATATGAATTCCACTCCCGAACCCCGCAAGATGGCCAATGCGATACGCGCGCTGGCGATGGACGCCGTGCAAAAGGCCAACTCCGGGCATCCCGGCATGCCGATGGGCATGGCCGAAATCTCAGTCGCGCTGTGGGGCAGTCATCTTCGACACAATCCGGCCGATCCGCACTGGTTGGACCGAGATCGCTTTGTCGTCTCCAATGGCCACGGCTCGATGCTGCTGTATGCGCTGCTGCACCTGACCGGCTATGAGCTACCGATGGATGAGCTGCGCAATTTCCGCCAGCTGCATTCGAAAACACCGGGCCACCCAGAGGTCGACATCACTCCCGGGGTCGAGACTACCACCGGACCGCTCGGTCAGGGGATTGCGAATGCAGTGGGCATGGCGCTGGCCGAAGCACTGCTGGCGGCAGAATTCAATAAGCCCGGTTTTGACGTCATCGATCATCACACCTACGTCTTCCTTGGTGACGGTTGTCTGATGGAAGGCATCAGCCATGAGGTATGTTCGCTGGCGGGCACCCTGCGCCTGTCCAAGCTGATCGTGCTGTATGACGACAATGGTATTTCTATTGATGGCAAGGTTGAGGGCTGGTTCCGAGATGACACGCCAAAGCGTTTCGACGCCTACGGCTGGAACGTGATCCCGAATGTGGATGGCCATGATGTCAAGGCGGTCGATGCAGCGATCGCCGCTGCAAAAAAATCTGAACGACCGACACTCATCTGCTGCAAGACCGTGATCGGCAAAGGCGCTCCCACGATGCAGGGTACGGACAAAGTGCATGGCGCTGCGCTGGGCGATGCAGAGATCGCCGCCACGCGCGCGGCGATCGATTGGCCGTACGCGCCTTTCGAGATCCCTGCCGACGTGTATGCCGCATGGGATGCGAAGCAAAAGGGCGCATCGCTGCAGTCCGACTGGGCCTTGAAGTTCAAGACCTATCAAGAGAAATATCCGTCCGAGGCCGCCGAACTGCTGCGCCGAATGAAGGGCGAGCTACCCGCGAACTTCGATAAGGCAGTATCCGATCTGATTGCCGCCTGCCTGGAAAAAAAAGAAACCATTGCTACGCGCAAGGCCAGCCAGAACGCGATTCAGGCGCTGGCACAGGTACTGCCGGAATTCCTCGGTGGCTCAGCCGATCTGACCGGCTCCAACCTGACCAACTGGAAAGAATGCATCGCAGTGCGCGCGGATCACCCGGGTAACCATGTGAACTATGGCGTGCGAGAGTTCGGCATGAGCGCGATCATGAATGGCGTGGCCTTGCATGGCGGCTTCATTCCTTTCGGTGCGACTTTCCTGACCTTTTCCGATTACAGCCGCAATGCGCTGCGCATGGCGGCGCTGATGAAGCGGCGCGCCGTATTTGTGTTCACCCATGATTCCATTGGTCTGGGCGAAGATGGTCCTACTCATCAATCGATCGAGCAGGTATCGAGCCTTCGCCTGATACCGAATCTCGACAACTGGCGCCCCTGCGACACCGTAGAATCTGCAGTCGCCTGGGCAGAGGCGGTGCGACGTCAGCAAGGTCCGACCACACTGATTTTTTCGCGCCAGAACCTGCCTTTTGTGGAGCGCGATCATGCCCAGGTGACGAATATTCGTCGCGGTGGCTACGTGCTGAAAGACGCCACCAACGCGAAGGTCATTCTCATCGCGACCGGTTCAGAGATCGAGCTTGCGCTGAAGTCCGCCGATATGCTGGCTTCCGAAGGCATCCCGGTGCGCGTGGTATCCATGCCCAGTACCGATGTATTCGATCGGCAGGACGCGGCATACAAAGCCAGCGTGCTGAACAATGGGCTTCCAAGGGTGGCGGTCGAGGCAGGAGTCACCGATGTCTGGTTCAAGTATGTCGGTCTTGATGGCGCGGTGGTAGGCATCGATACGTTCGGTGAGTCCGCGCCGGCCGGTGTGTTGTTCAAGCATTTCGGCTTCACGACAGAGAAAATCGTAGCCGCAGTCAAGTCGGTTCTGCACTGACTTGACACGATACCAATTCACATCACAACGTTCCGGGAGATCCTCATGACCATCAAAGTTGCCATTAATGGCTACGGCCGCATCGGCCGCAATGTGCTGCGCGCTCATTACGAGGGCGGCAAGAAGAATGATATCCAGATCGTTGCGATCAACGATCTCGGAAATACCGAAACCAACGCGCACCTGACACGCTATGACACCGCGCACGGCAAATTCCCTGGAACGGTTGTGGTCGAGGGCGACCACATGATCGTCAATGGTGACAAGATCCGTGTATTCGCGCAGCGTAATCCCGCTGACATCCCCTGGGGCGAGTTGGGTGTTGATGTCGTGCTCGAATGTACTGGATTTTTCACCACAAAAGAAAAAGCCTCTGCTCACCTGAAAGGCGGTGCAAAGAAAGTCATCATCTCCGCTCCCGGCGGCAAGGACGTGGACGCTACCGTCGTCTATGGCGTGAATCAGAGCGTGCTAAAGGCATCGGATACCGTGATCTCGAATGCGTCCTGTACCACCAACTGCCTCGCGCCACTGGTGAAACCGCTGAACGACAAGATCGGCGTGCTCAATGGCCTGATGACTACTGTTCATGCGTATACCAATGATCAGGTGCTGACCGACGTAATGCATGAAGACCTGCGTCGTGCCCGCTCCGCGACGCAGTCCATGATACCGACCAAGACCGGTGCTGCCGCCGCCGTGGGTCTGGTGCTGCCCGAATTGAATGGCAAGCTCGACGGCTACGCCATTCGCGTCCCGACCATTAACGTCTCCATCGTTGACCTGTCATTTATCGCTGCGCGTGACACCACAGTGGATGAGGTTAACGCGATCATGAAAGAAGCCGCGAACGGTCCGCTGAAAGGTGTCCTGACCTACAACACCGACCCGCTGGTGTCGATTGACTACAACCACAACCCGGCATCGTCAAATTTCGATGCGACGCTGACCAAAGTGTCCGGCCACCTCGTAAAAGTCTCGTCTTGGTATGACAATGAGTGGGGCTTCAGCAATCGCATGCTGGACACCACGGTGGCTTTGATGGGTGCGAAGTAAGCAGGACCGCTGCCCCACTTGTTGCACCACGCTGGGTGTAGGCTACGAAACAGCCGTCAACATAGCCGCTCAAGCGGCTATATTTTGGGCTTCAGCAATTTACTGCCCCACCACCTTCGCATACTCGGGTGAACGAGGCCCAGGCAGTAGTCCGCCTGGGCGGGCCGTCAGCAAGCGAAAGCTGGTTCTCTGTGCCACCGGATATCCTTGATCCCCGATACTGTTGGCTACCTGGCTGATCAGTGCCTTCACCAATAGAGTTGCAAGCCCGCCACTGGAATCCTGGTTCTCGCCGCTGGAGGCTCGAGCCCTGCCCTCCCAGAGTAGTTGGCCATTTCGCGTGTCGATTAATCGGGCGCTGGCGGCGACAATCACTTCGCTGCTGACGATCATGTATTTGGCGCCATATTCCTCAATGGTGATGTACAGCGCGGCATCAGCGCCAAAGATCTCTGCCAGCTTTCCCGGCGGGATCTGATGCATCTCTCCCGGTTCGGTCACACCGTTTTCGCGGAAAGTCTGATCCACTAGCGCGACGGGCAGTACGTAATAACCGGACTCAGCGAGTGGCCGCGTGACGGTTGCCAGCATGCTGTAAGTCGCGCGTATGTCTGGCGACAAATTCAAAGGTGGGAGTACGACGATGGATCTCGGCTTGCTTTGTCTGAAAGCCGTGTAGTCATACGAGCTGCCAGTGGCGCAGCCGCCGAGTATCAGTGCGAGGCCGATCAGCAGCGAACGATAAAGTTGTTGTTTCATCAGAATTCCTTACTTCCTTATTCTGCCAATTAGCCTGTCCATGTAGGGACGCGACTCAGGGAACAGCACTTTTTCTGTTTCAAATGATGCGATGGCCTGATCAAGCTTGCCGGTCTGGAAGTACAGATAACCGAGATGCGCGTAATGGCCTGGAGGCGGACTGCGACCTTGTGCACGCGCTTTTTCGCCATCAGCTTCCAGCTTGGCGATTTGCTCATCCGGCGAGGATTTGCCGGGCGAACTGTACAGGGCATAGACCTGATCTTCGTAGCTTCCCCATTGATAGAGACCGTGCTGATTGGCGCAGGCGGTCAGGATGATGACGGCTACGATGCATGAGAGGCGGCGGATGATACGATGCATGCTCGATGTCCGCATCAGCTTTCCGGTTTCCAGGTGCCGCGCTCTATGCCTTCGACCAGGCGGTTCACGGCTTCTCGTATCGCCAGATCGAGCACCTTGCCGTTCAGTGTGGAGTCATAACTGGCCGTCCCACCGAAGCCGATGATCTCGCGATTCGATAACGCATACTCGCCGGCACCCTGCACGGAGAACACGACTTCCGAGGTCAGCGCGTTGACCACATTGACACTCACCTTGGAATAAGCCACTTGGGTCTTGCCACGTCCGAGAATGCCGAATAGTTGCTGGTCGCCCGTTTCTTTTCTTCCAAATTCTGTCACATCACCAGTCAGAACGAAATTGGCGCCACTGAGTTTTTGTTCTTTCCCACGCAGCTTGGCCTCTTGCTGAATCTCGCTCATGTTTTCACGGTCGACAACGACGAACCGGTTTGATTGCTGCAAGTGAGTGATAAGAATAGTCTTCGCTTGCGAACCCAGCCGGTCAACACCATCGGAGAACAAACCGCGCAAGAAAGTAGACCGATTATCAAACTTTCCAACGGCGATCGTGCTTTTTGGTCCAGAGTAGGTGGTACCGGCTGACGTGACTTGTTTTGGAGCGACGGTTTGCGAGCTTTCAGTGGCACAAGCAGCGAGCAAGCAGGCGGTGAGGACTAGTATCGTCCGGGAGGCAAGTGTTCGGTTCATAGAGATGATGGATTAGGTTGAGGAGGCTGAATGACAAGGAGAGCGATCACGCCTTTGCAAAGCTGTCGATCGAAGTATCCCTTAAGCTTGAAGCAAATTATTTTATAAATAAATCAAAAATTAATGTCTAAATATACTATTGCGTTGTTTCTGAACGACAAGATCATCGTTGGCTATCGGCTTTCGACATGAGTCAATTCAACCGGGGAATCCTTCGATCCGATCACTGACTATGCATTACCTGCTGCCAGAGCCGCTCGACCGAAGTGCGCTGCGAAGTTACTGTGTCGAGCTCAACCCTGGCCTTGTCGGCACCCTTGAGTCTGATCTGGTGTTGCAGCTTGCGGAACTGGCGGTAGGCGTCTGCCACGCTAATTGCGAGTGTTGAATCGATCAGATGGCATTCACCTGCCAGTTTCAAGAGTGCGATATTTCCGATATCGCCGGTCATGTCCGGATGCGATGATGAGTATGCGAGAACGAGATATTGAACAATGAATTCGATATCGATCATGCCACCGGTATCATGTTTGAGATCGAACTGTCCTGAGCGATTAGGGTGAGCGTCATGCATGCGCTGGCGCATGCTGAGTACCTCGGTGCGAAGAGTCGCCGGATCGCGTTTCTGTTGCAGCAGGTTAGTTCGCAGCGTTTCAAAACGACGGCCGATGTCGATGTCTCCTGCGCAAAAGCGCGCCCGAGTCAGTGCCTGATGTTCCCAGACCCAGGCAGACTCCCGTTGATATTTTTCGAAAGCCTTGAACGACGAGACCAATAGACCGCTGGCGCCGTCAGGTCTCAGTGCGATATCAATGTCGAACAAAATACCTGCCGGCGTGTGGCTGGTCATCCATGTGATGAAACGCTGCGCCAGCTTCGCATACAGCGCAGGTGCCTCCGGATCCTCATCGTCGTACAGAAAAATCACGTCGAGGTCGGAGGCATAACCCAGTTCTTTTCCACCTAGCTTCCCGTAGGCAATCACTGCAAACGCGGGATGTTCCTTGTGCCGGTTGGGCAGCGTCTTCCACACGGCGTCCAGTGTGATGGCGATTAGCACATCGGCCAGTAGCGACAGATGATCCGCCAGACGCTCGACCGTCAGTAATGCGCCCAGATCCTTGGCCAGCAGACGAAAGAGCTGAGCGTGATGCTGTTCTCTCAGCACATCCATCTGCCGTTCTGTGTCGCCAGTAAAAGCATCCAGCTGACGCCTGCATTCGTGTGCGAATTCATCCCAGTCCGGTTCGGCCTTGAGGCTAGCGTCGTCGAGCAACTCATCCATCAGGACTGGATGCCGGGTCAGATATTTTGCAGCCCAATCGCTTGCCGCCATCATGCGCACAACCCTCTCCAGCGTGTGCGGATACTCCGTCAGCAACGCCAGATACGCTGAACGCCGAGCGATCGTGTCAAAAAAATCCACCAGACGATTGAGCGTAGCTGAACTGGATTCCTGTTGGCGCGGGATGATGGGCAGCGCAGCGCGCATCAAGGCCTGAAGCTGAGCCCTGCGCTGTTCTGGCAGGGACTGTATCCGAGACGACTGCCAGCTGCTTAGCAGCCGCCGAGCAGAGCCCGAGGGATCATCAAAGCCTTTTGCCGACAAATACGCAGACAGGGTATCTTCATCGGTATTTTCCAGGGCCGGTGCAGTGCTGCTGGCAAGGTCATCGTCAACCGGCTCGGCAGCCTGCTTATCGACGAAAATCGTGTCGAAATGCAGCGCAACCTGCTGGCGGCAATCATTCAAGGCAGCGATGAGTGATGCAGTGTTATCGAACCCTGCCATCTGCGCTACAAGCTGCTGGTCTTCTGGTGCGGCAGGGAGCACATGTGTCTGCGCATCGTCAAGATACTGGATGCGATGCTCGATATTGCGAAGAAAAATATACGCATCAAGCAATTGCGCCACGGTAGTCTCGGCAAGCAGCTTGCGCTCTGCGAGGGTGTGCAGCGTGATCCGGGTCGATCGGTCCCGTAATCCGGGATCCCGCCCGCCGCGTATCAGCTGGAAAACTTGTGCCAGGAACTCGATCTCGCGTATGCCGCCCCTGCTCAGTTTGACATTCATCGCTCGGTCGGGATGGCGCGTCTCTTGCCGCACGACCTCCGCGCGTATTTGCGCGTGCATGCTGCGCAATGCATTGATCGATCCATAGTCAAGGTAACGGCGGTACACAAAGGGTCTAACGATCTCATCCAGCTGCGCGATGTCCTCAGGATCCCCCGTGATCGCGCGTGCCTTGACCCACGCATAGCGTTCCCATTCGCGGCCCTGCACCATCAGGTAGTTCTCGAGCATGTTCAGACTGGCAGCCAGCGGCCCTGAATTACCGTTCGGGCGCAGGGCCATGTCTACCCGAAAGCTGAAACCGTCCTCGGTGACTTCGGCCAGGTCGGCGATCATGCGCTTTCCCATCCTGACGAAAAATTCGTGGTTGGACAATGAGCGTTGGCCATGATCGGTGACCTTTGTTTCTCCATCTTCCGGATAAAGAAAGATCAGATCAATGTCTGAGGACACATTCAGCTCATGGCCTCCGAGCTTGCCCATGCCGACCACGATCATCTGCTGGGCGCGGTCAGAGTCTTCGCCGATTGGCACGCCATGTGCCGCACACATCTGACGGTACACGTCCTCCTGATGGCGACGGATTGCAAAATCGGCGAAATTCGAGATCGCCGCGAGTACCTCGCTCAGGCCGGCCCTGCCGCTGATATCTCGTTGTGCGATCGCGGCCACCAGGAGGTTGCGCAGCTGGCGCATCCCTCCCGGCAGGGATGCGCCAGCGCACTGCTCGGAAAGAAGCTGGTCAAAATCTAGCTGGTCAAGCGATAATTCCGACAATTTTGCAAGTTCGGCCGCGCGGGACGGGCTCGCATCCAGCCAGCGTTTTACAAATCGGGAGACGTTCGCTGTGGGCAAGGTTGGCACTGGTTCATCCTGCACATAATGGGCAGTGCGCACGCACTGCCGGTGTTGATCCAGTGGCTATGATACAAAGGAAGTGGAGACAGCCACGCGAGGGCCAGCGCAGGCCGGCGTGTGAAGAGACCATAAGCGACGGATGTCGAACCAACCCAAGCCAATTCAGCGTTCCAGAGAAGCCCTGTCGCCGGTGTGGCGCGCGCTCGTCGGAGCTTTCGAATCGGCCAATCGCATCACGCAACATGCAATCGGCGGGTTGTTCATTGCAATCATTGCGCTGTATTTTGTTTTCTGCGGCGTCTTCTTGTCGCTGCGCTACCTGATTCTTCCCAATATCGACCATTACAAACCTGAGGTCGAGAGCCTTGCCAGCCATCTGCTGCAGCGGCCAGTCACAATCAGTGCGATTTATGCGAACTGGGAAGGACTGAACCCGCGTCTGCGCCTGGATAACCTGATTGTCTACAACCAGCAGGGAGAACGCGCGCTGGTGTTGCCTGAGGTAGTTGCGACCGTGTCGTGGTGGTCAGCACTGACACTCCAACTGCAACTCGACCATCTCGAGGTGTCGCGTCCTGATCTGGAGATCGAGCGCGACAGCGACGGCCGAATATATGTCGGCGGCATCTATCTCGATACGGCAAAAAAAGATGATGGCAGAGGTCTGGAGTGGTTGCTGGGGCAGCGCGAAATCGTCATACGCGATGGCTGGATCCGCTGGCAGGATAACCTGCGCAAAGCGCCAGACCTAGTACTCAACAAGGTCAGCTTCGTCTTGCAAAATCAATGGTACACCCACCGCGCGGCGCTGCATGCGACGCCTCCTGAGGAGCTCGCCTCTCCGATCGATTTGCGGGCAGAATTTGTGCACCCGGCATTTGGACGAAGTTCTGATCCTTCGCAGTGGTCGGGTGAGCTCTATGCGGATTGGGGAAACACCCATATTGACGCCTGGGCGCCGTATGTCACCTGGCCCTACAAGCTGGCGGGTGGCGAGGGCGCGATACGTGCGTGGTTACGCTTTGATCGCCGCGTGGCCGTGGATTTCACCGCCGATCTCGACCTACGGGATCTCTCGCTGCAGCTCGCTGATGAGCTGGAGCCGCTCAAGTTGGTCGAGGTCAGCGGGCGCGTGTCGGCAGGCGAAATCACGACCGGCCTGAAGGAGAAACTTTTTTCGTTTGGCGCTCATGGCCACGCCGTCACGCTCTCCAAATTCGCACTGCGCACCGATCAGGGCGCGGTGCTGCCCTCGACCACGGCGCGGCATCTTTACACCATATCTCGCGATGGACGCGAGCATCACGAGCTGCAGATCACCGAGCTCGATCTTGAGGCGCTAGCGCGTCTGGCCGCGCATCTTCCGCTGAAGGATACCGAGCGCGCGTTGCTCGCTGATTTTTCTCCGCGCGGACAATTGCATGATTTCACAGCCAACTGGGATGGCCCGATTCCGGGAGAGGGTAAATACCGGCTGAGCGGACGCTTTAGCCAGCTCGC
>Ga0315901_10003179_pt1 | contig 21615 bp, 22 predicted proteins | sample LakEriMetagenome_10_FD_203761 | JGI IMG/M metagenome (GOLD analysis project Ga0315901, IMG submission 203761) | Freshwater fungal communities from buoy surface, Lake Erie, Ohio, United States - Buoy 2 MA116 | ecosystem: Environmental > Aquatic > Freshwater > Lake | place: USA: Lake Erie, Ohio... | reverse complement strand
ATGCCGAGGGAAGGAGAGAGTTCAAGAATCACAAAGCTACGAAGCAGCTATGCGAGCAACGACTGGTTGACATAAAGGCAGCGATCTACCAAGGCAAGAAGCAATACCTTCCAGAGATTCTGGATTATCTAAAGAAAACACAAGCCGAAGAAAGGTCACGATCACAAGAAGTCAAAAGCCAAGTCATTTATGTTGATTCACATCTATGGGCTGGAAATTACACATCGAGTTTGAAGGAAACCAGCGCATATAACTGCTCTGTTTGTGAAGGTCCCGTAATCGGCCTTAAGTGCAAGTGCCCGGTGGCAGCATGAGAGGGAATTTGTCAGTGCCTTCACATAATGTCGCTAAACAAGCTCAGGAGGGAAAAGGTGTCTGAAGAGCAACCAATTGAAGAAGTAGAGAAGGAGCTATGGGAAAGAGTCGCTCAAGATGAAGGGTCGATTAGAGCAGATTCTTATGTTGCCTTAGCGCGTATCGCATACACGAAAGGCAATTTCAAAGAGTCGATTGCAATGTGTGAAGTTGCGAGAGAGTACTTTGAAAACAATGATGCAAGTGACCATCAGCACGAGATCTTGGATACGAGCGTAGGAATATCTAAGAGTTACGAGGAGCTAAACAAGCCGTTAGAAACGGCGCAAGCACTCGACAAGGCCATCATGGTGGCAAGAACATTGGAGCTAGACACTCTGGATGAACTACTTCGAGATCAAGGTCGAAGTTGGTACTCGGCAAGTGAGTACGAAAAATCACTTGAGTGTCATTTAGAGGCGATTGAGATTTCCAAGAGGTTACTTAAGGAAGTTTCAAGCGGAATCGATTACCTCAATATCGGGATGTGTTACAGGCAGTTGAGGAGATTCCCAGAAGCTATTGAAGTGCTGCGAAAGGCCCGTGAGTACTTCAAAGAGGAAAAGGAACCGAGTTGGGTAATCACCGTAGACGGTGAACTAACAGAGGTTTATATAGAACTAGGAAATCCAGTAGAGATCATGTACTACGGGCAGCGGGCGTTGGATTTCTACACATTGCTTCAAAGCCACCGGCAAATGTGGATGTTGAAGTATTACTTGGGAATCGCACAACGGTTGCTAGGTCAAGATGATGAAGCGGTTGAATTGTTTGAATCGGCTCGCGAGCTTTCCATAGCAATGGGATATCAGGAATGGGAGTTCTTGATCAAAGTTGATAAGGAAATTGCACAGATGTTTGTCTCACGTGGGCGACTAAGTGAGGCAGATGAGATCTTCAGGCGGATCAAAAACGTCGAGGAGATTGTGGAGAGCGAGACCGTGATTGAAGCGGCTTAGCTCAGAGTCTGAAACAGCGGGTATTCCCCACCCGCTGTTTCTAAATATTGCAGCGCTTCGAATAGTGGCGGGATATGCACATTGGATACCCATAACCAGAGGGCTCTATAAAGATTGCTTTAATCTCAACTTTCCCGGTTGGGAATGGAATCAGATCATCCCGGTACTTATTCAGCGGAAAGTCTTAGTTATGCATCCAACGGATCCAGGATACCGACAATTAAGTCAGGGGCTCTACATTTCAAGTGACATTGAAGGAATCACGATTTGGCCTAAAGATGGAGAAACGGAAGTTGCTGTTACAAGGAACATTAGCCAAGAAAGTATCGAGGGGTAACTGTGGGTGTTTGGGACATGATGTATTTAGTACAGCAGTACAAAAAAGCTTTGCGTCTTGCAGAGAATCAAAACTTCAGCGAGAAGACTCGTTCTGAATTCTCCTTGAAGGCCGAAAATTTGAGACTTCAGATGGCCCGATACCTAGAACGCGTAGAGAAAGAAATTGAAGTTCAAACGCTCGTAAAGGAGGAGAAATGATGATTGAAAGCACAAACAAGCGGCGTCGACGATCTATCAAATTACGCAGCTGCCCGGAGTGTGGGCAGATTGGCACTCTTCGAAAGATTATCTATGGAATGCCCGATCCTGAGACTTTTGATTTTGAGAAGTACGCGGTAGGTGGGTGTTGTCTCAATGGTGATGGCAGCGATCCTGATTTGAGATGTAGAGAGTGTGACTGGGAGGGCTTTTAAAGCTTGGATTTATAGCCGTCAGCACAACCATTAACGAATTGTTCTTTGTTTTCAGCACTGTTCATAATCCCTGCAGTAAGGCCTGTGATCACCCAAATGGCATCACAGTAACCCCGCACACCTTCCTCGGTAATGGAACCTAGAGGAGCATCGCCATCTTCAGGAAGATAACTCTCAATCAAAGTTCCAAGATCTTCGAGTTGTGTAAACCCTTCCCCCGTTTGATACCCAAGGTTGTAAGCCTCAGAGGTTGCTTGCTTAACTATTGAGCACCCTGAAACAGAGACAACAACGACAAGCAAGCCGCAAGTGAATTTAGCTAACGAGTACAAATTCCGTCTCTTTGTCATTATTTCCCCGATCAGTAGTAGGTAAGACCTTACTTCAGTTAACGCTTAATAAACCAGGGACTAGTCCCCTAGCTCCTTGAAGACACCATAAGTAAATCTTGGGGTGAAGTCGTTTAGCGTTGAGGTACCTTCGACAAAACGAATAACCTGGCGATTGCCCTTTAGAGAGCACATATACGCAAGTTGAGCCAACATGGTCTGGGAAGAATCAATGTTGTCGTTGTAACCCTTTTCGTCCATACCTATGTACAAATACCGCTCATAGACTTGACCATTGTTGAGTTGAAACTGCAGTCTCCAATGCCACTCAACTATGGTCACAAACCCCTTCTCAACATAGCTATCGAGAGCCACGACAATCTGATCGATCTGTTCCCACTTAATTGCCTTAAATAAATTCTTATCCCTTGCCACCATCATCAAGTTGATTGTGTCATTTATCAAAACTAAGTGGTTCTCGGTTAAAAACGCGTAATCGCGGTGTCCCCAACCTACATTCTCCTGTAATTGATGGAGCCCTTTGTACTTGTTGGCAATCTTGTACTCCCAGAAAATGAAGTTTCCTTTTTCGTCATCGTCGCCCATGAGTTTTTCTTTTAACACTTCTGGGAAATGTAGTTCTAGGCCCTTGGCAAAGTATTTGCGAACCTCTTTGACCTTATGGTTTTCAAGATGGTTCCTTAGATCCTCTTTGATGTTGTCGTATTTGTTTGTCTTGTATCGGGTAAAGACCCACGCATCACCTTCAGGCTCTGAATTGGCTGCAGCCGCACCAGATGCTTCAACTTTTTCCCCACAGCCAGAACAAAACTTTGCGACTTCCTGTAATTTCTCACCGCAGTGAACGCAGAATTTAGGAGACATCTGATTACCTCATCCAAACTAGAGTTCGGAGCCGATTAATTAAGACATATTTGCAAGTCAGTTGGCCATAATTCTCTGTTTGAACAACAGCACCAAGACTGCTGCAGAGTTGCAGTGGTGTGACGTCTGAATACACAGTGGACCCAGATGAATCTTGGCTATCACGCTCACGTTCGGCCAAAATCTCAAGCTCTTCTTCTGTCGGTTCGTTGGAAGTCGGATAATCTGACGGTTCAAAATCAAACTTGTCGCACTTAGTACCTTCTATTTCACCATCTCTTTCGCATAGCAAGATTCCTAAAAGCTGGTTCTTGCTTTCTTCTGCCGCACTAATACCATCTTCAAAAAGATCCTCCACTCTTAGGGAGTAATCGACCTCATTTTCGCTGTCTAAGCCCACGCATCCATTATCCGAATAAGGTTCTCCGATAATTTTAAAAACTTTTGGCTCAATGACAGTCTCATATCCTTCATCGGAGGTCTTTGAGATCATTTTCTCTTCTGCTGGATCAAGAACTATTGGGTTACTGGTTTGGCTAAAAAAGTGTAATGCTGCTTGTATTTTGTAGTTTTTTAGTCCTTTTTCATATTCACCGGATTGAATTCCGGCAATCGAATACGATCTCATGAAGGGGAATTGCTCAAAAATAAACTTCTTGTTATCGGATCGAGTTTGGTCTCCAAGTAGCATCGCTACAGAGTCTCCGTCGTAGTGAAGATCCCTGTCAAGAAGGGTTATGGTTTCCAGTGGCGTGAGTTCATTTCTCAATTGTTCGCAAACGGCTGCCAAATTTTCAATCTGCTTTTCACCACAACCAACAAGAACAAAGGGTGCTATAACTGCCAAAAACGCAATGAGTGCAAAACGTTTCATATTCTCCCCCCTCATTTTGATTTCAATTGACTTGTGACCAGAGGCTCTTTAGTCGTCATCCTCGTCGTCTTCTTTGTTTGCCGTCCGTGGCTGCATTGGTTCTGCAGTATCTACGGGTGAAGGATTGATTTTGATCGCATGTGGTGGCAATTTTTCAGACAGATCCATGCGGATAACTATGTCCATTGGTAAATTCTTAGACTCGCTGTAAGTTTCGACACGTGCATCTGGATTTGCTGCGGCAAGTCCTTCCATTCGTTTTGGAACAACGAAGTGAGACTTAACCTTTAAGTGGAAACCGTCCAAGACGCGACTTTCTGCAAGAGAGGCCAAGCTAAAGGGCGTTACCACACCATCGAATGGACCAATCGGCTCTTTCAAGAATTCATCCCACTCGACGCGAGTGTCCTCTTCGAGTCCAGCTAAATCCGCCTGAATTTCATCCAGGGCATTTGTGCGGTTTTCCTTTACAGGGGGTCGCGATTTTGTGATCTCTTCACTTTGTACTTTGAAAGCTAGTGGGACTAACTGGCGTCGGGCAACCAATTCAAGGGCTTCTGTATTTTCTAGCCCTTTGCGCAACTCATTTCGAGGTCCACCCGGTGAGTAAGAAATATCTTTATCAACTCCATCGATGGTCATGCGCTCAAGAGGCAATCCAACCTTCTGAGCAATTGCCACAATCTGATCTTTCAGAACGCCAGTGCGCCAACCACGGACGGCATAGCGCTTCATTGTGTTTCCTTGAAGCTGATTCATTGACGATGAATCCTCTTCTTGAGCTTGAGCAATCCTTAGAGAGAATGGGAACTCATCTTGGTTTAAGTCCGTAATGTAGGAGTTAAACCACTTACTATTCATTGACCATGGACGATTCAGGGAATAGCCGATGATTTCCAACCAATCTTTAACCTGCGGATAAAGAGACGCGAGTCTAACTTCCTCATTACGCACTAGATCTACACCATTTGCGACATCATGAAGCTGGTGATTAAGTTTCTTAACTTTCCAGTCAAATCGACGCCAATCACGATAGTACAAAACAAGGGCGGCCAATAAAGTTGAAGTGAAAATTCCAATCAGCCACTGAACGACTTGTGCTGTTGTTACTGCAAGCTTTGCCACAAATCCATAAGGAACATAATTGATAACTAACCACCAAATAAGTCCACCAACACCAACATCCGTTAACCCTGAAAGAATCGTTTTGTGGAAGCGTTTGCGGTAACGGACTAACTCGCCGGGTTCTGGCAGTTCAATTGCCGAGACTGTTGATTCAAATTCATTTTGCTTTTCCTGGACTTTATCTAATTGCTCGTTCATCTTGGACAGCATTTTCCATAAAAATGTTCGTCGATGATTATCTACCCATACAGCAAACCTCTGTGCCGACTCATCTTTAATCGAAATCTCTTGAATAAGATTGTGTGCTTCGCGCTCAACGATCAAGCGTGCTTCTTGTAGTTCACGCACCCTTGCTTCCTGATCCACATTTGCAGTCTCGGTGACTTCTTCTGGCGCAGAATCAATTGCCTCTTCGGGCACTGTCTCAATAGTTGCTTCTGTTGGTTGATCACTCATTAATAAATTGCTTGTCTCAACTTCGAGAGTTTCAACATTAGTTGTTTCCAGGTCCGACATTGGAGTATTCACGTCCACCTCTGGAATGTCAGAGTTGCTATCATTTTGAATCGGAGATGGATTATTCTCGTCATTATTCGACATTAGTTAAACCCCCTCATTCGATTTCTAGGTTTAGAGACTACTTCTTCCCCAAGTAGCTCCTTTAACTCAGCATCAATTGCGACTAGCTGCTCAACTTTTACGTCAAGTTCTACTTTCCGGGACGCAATGTGATTTGCGTGAATTTCAACAAGTTCAGCGGCTTGATCAATATTTTTCCAAGTGATTTCAGTAACTCCACTCAAATCTGCTAAACCTCCAGGCACGGAATAGATTTCCTTGGGATCTTGGATTAGATCACCAACCTTTGAGAAGATTTGGAAACGATCATTGGGATTTTTAACGCCATATCTTGATAGATCGTTGCCTTCGAGAAATCCATAAACAAGTTGACGAATGTCCGACCACAACTCTGGACGTGAAGCTGAGTTGGTCCGGCGAAATGGAGTTACGAGTGCTTTCTTTGCATCTTGCATGTTTGCCTGAATGGTTGCCATGGCCTCAAAGAGTGCTTTATCGCGAATGTCAGCCGCATCATCTTGGTCAACACCAATCACTAAACCACCATCAGGACCTGAGAGAGAATCGGTCAACTTCTTACCAACGCGACGGCGCAACCAAATCCAGCACCACTTTGGCATTGAGATTATTTTTTTACCAGCAAAAGCTAAGAAATCTTTAATGCCTTTCCATTCGGTCAATTTCACTTTCTTCAATTCATCACTTGATGGCGGTGCTTTAAAGGTCAAATCACCATTTTGAAACTTAAAGACAATTTCGACCATCTCATCAACCAAAATTTCAGTATCAGTCTCTGGGATAAAGACAGTGTCAGGGATTTCTGCCACAAGTCCCTTTCGGTGGAGATCAATCGTTGGATCTGCCAAATCGCTTAGGACGGAAGCTGCAACGCGACGGGACAGGCCGTCGGTGAGAACTGAATTCACGAATACACGAGATAGTTGATATGAATGAGCCCCTGATTCAGGCTTGGCAAGTTCATCAAAGGGGCTACGGGATATTCCGTTCCAGAGGCCACCGGTGGCGGCAATATGCATAGAAATGAATTTTGGGTAGCGAGAATCTTCTTTTACAAATCGATCTGCAGATAAAGGGGTCTTTCGATCTTCTGGCGATGCGATGACGTGGTGATCCCAATGACCTTTAAACACCCGAGAGTAATCCGTTGAATTCAAGTCAGTCGGATAAACAACCAAATTGATGCGACGAAGATTTGTCTTTTTTCCGCGCTCATCATTGCTTGTTTCAAGAGGAAGCGAGAGTTTGATGTACTCACTGAAGACATTAAATTTCTCGTACTCTGTTTCGTCGGGTTCGAATGTATTTGATAGCACGCGGACAGCAACGAGTCTGACTGTTTTGAAGCTATTTTTAGCCATTTCTTCAAAAGGATCAACTTCAATTCCTACAAGCTCTCGATTGCGATCTAGTCCCCAGACCGTTCCCCTCACAGTGGGTGGACGAAACTCCTTTTGCTTGAAGTTTTCAGCTGGTTGGATGTCTGCAGCAGTCATCCAAACAAAGTTGCCCAATAAGCCATCATCGATCCACTGTTTAAGCTGCTCATGAACTTTTGGATAGCGAACTTCACTCGGCAGTAAAACGATACTGATCGAGTTGTTCTCCCACGTATGTGACACTTTTAGTCGTCATCCTCTTCTGCGGTTATGTCGATTGCAATTATCTCGTCATGCAAAGAGCGCAATGCACGCATGAGGGCTTCGCGGATTTCCCAAGTCAAGTCTTTTGGCAGCGAATTGTCATTATCTGCTGGCAAGCTTTGTTTAGCAAAGCGCGCCTCATACTTGACTATAAAATCAGTGATGTAAGCAGCAGTTGTTACCTTTCGTGTTTCTGCACTATCGCTGCTTGCGCCAGCACGCTTTGGATCGGGCGTTGGAGCGTCTTTGAGATCCCCAGTCAGAATCCACTTCTTCATCGGCGAGCTAGGCGAGTCAATATGTGCCAAGGTCTGAAGTCGTGCGTATCCTGCAAGTGGGTCTAGTGACTGAGATGCATTACAAGCAACTATGCCCAAGGTAATCGAATAGAGAAGTGCTCCTGGGAAATCATTAGTTTTAATTACATCCGGCGAAAGTAATGGATGAGGAAAATCAAACCAATTTGGCCCTTGACCAGACCAAACCGAGAGCTTTGGTCCTTTAGCTGTAAGCACGTCGTCAGAAATACTCTTATCAGTTTTAAACTGCTTTAGAGCCTTGGCAACAAAGAACCCCATCAGGATATCTTGCTTAGGCTTTTCTGAAGCTGGAATCGATTCATACAGATAACGTGGTCGGCGATCCTGCAAAAGACTTTGTCGCGTTGCAGGACGTGAATTATGCTCATTCCAGTACTTAGAGATTGGTTGAATGATTGAATCAAGAACCATAGGTTGAACACCCTGATGAACACTAAAGAAATCAATACTCTGAGCTGGCGATTGTGCATCAAAAGTCTTTCCACCAACTGCATCCTTGAGTCCCTTTTGGATCAAAAGTTCTTCGACTTTGCTATAAATAGCATGTGTTTGGTCAAGCGGGAAAGTTGAGACCACAACACTTGCCGTTGGTTTCGAATCATGGATCTTTGAGAGCAATCCCTGATTAATTGTGATCAGCGGCGCACCATCATCAATTGCTTCACCTAGTTTTGCAAGAAACTTATTGTGACGATCCTGAAGAATAGATTTGTCAGGTGCTTTTGTTAGATATGTTGCTAGATTTTCATTGATGTAATTAACGAATGGCGTTCCCATTCTCTTCATCCACTTGTATGCACGCTCAAGATATTCATATGGGTTTAGAGAAATATCGAATCTAGCGGCTTGTGCGGTCTGCTGACTATCTTCACGGGCCTCACGAATTGTAGGGACCCAGTCACGACTAGTCGATACCAATGTCCAGTAATTACGGCGATCGAGATCCTGAATTGCGAGTCCACCCATGATGACTTCATCAATAACTACACGCATAGAATTTGCCCGCTTTTCGGACGTGACTGAGTTGTTGACTAATTCAGCAAACTCGGATGGATATTCCATGGTTTCAATGAGCAATTTTTCGTTTTTGGATGGCGAGAATCGCTTAGGAACAGAAACAGAATCCTCAGTTGACCAAGAAGCGAACTCATCTTTATTTGTCAGAAGACCCTTATGGACTGCAAGCAAATCACCACGGAGTGGCTCAATAAAGTTTTCGCTCATGTCTGAAATAAGGGTTGCCAATGTCTGCTTTAGGGCAGCCTCCGCACGATAGCTAAAGGAATCCACAACTCTTTCTAGTGCAGCATCAACTGCTGGGTGATCGGCGCGAATCTCATTTTGATTTTTTTCTGGGACTTGTCCAAGTTCGCCACGAATATATGAGGACAAATCAGCAGCATGCCTGAGTGAAATTTCTGCTTCTGCTCTCAGCTCCTCAGATACGCCAATGAGTTTGTCGCCTAAACGTCTCAAAATTTCTACAGTGACTTTGATTCCTTGCTGTGATGCATAACGTGAAGTTGTGGCAAGAACATCAATCTTCTTCTGCTTAACCCAAGGGCGCATCTTCTCGTTTCGTGCCAATGCCTCGTTGCCAAGATAGGACTCGATACGAACATTAAACCCATTGCGCAAATTGTCATCCCACTCGATCAATGATTGCGCATTTGTCTTGGCATTAAGTCCTTGGGAAGCCAAGGCTAGAATTTCGTTTTTAAACTCTGAAAAGAACGAGTCGCGGACTGGCCTAATTGCATCAATTACATCATTGTGCTCCTCGGTCTCTTCATTTAGTCCAACCTCATCAATGAAGTCAAAAAGGTTCTTCTCCGCATAAAAAGTAATCCACTCGTCTTCTGTCTTTATGGCAAAACGAGGATCATCAAGTGTGTGTGCAAACAACATGCGATCAATAGCTGAACGCGCAAGACGTTCTGCAGAGTATGCAACAAACCGTTCCTTACCTAGTCCTACACGTCCAAATCCAAGAGCCATAAACGGTGTTGCATCCTTATTAGGCTCCTTCAGGCCTGAGCGATCAGGAAGATTTGATTCTAATGTTGAGTTTGCATAGTTACCTCTAGAAAAGGCCGTAATACGATCGTTAACTTCTTGGTCAGTTATCCAGGTTGTTAGGGAAGAAGCTACCGCAAGATAAACATCTTCTTGAGTCTCAAAGCCACCCTTACCAACCATGAAATTGTATTTGGCTCCAGTTTTGTAATTTGGATCGCCATACGGAATTGCTGCACCCATTCGATCAGTCATGCGAATTGTGCCTGCCGCTGGTTTAGACCAGATTCCGCTCATTACTTCAGCCATAGCAAACAATGCATTACCAGCCAATAGTTCTGGATCGACTTCAGTAAAGACATCTGGCGCATAAAGCATGTTGAAAATTTCATGCACCCAGTTTTGTGAAGGCTCTAGCCCCTTAATCATTTCGGAAATTTCTAAGAATTGACCCGCGCCGGAGCCACCAGCAATAGATGAAATCACAATAATTGTAGGTGATGGTTGAACTTGATCATCAACACCTAACTTGCGTGCAAGATTGCGGAGCTCTGCATCTGCAGCACCAGAATTCATCTTGTTGAGTTTTTCACGAAGCGCTGCCTTCACCTGATCATGCGCAGAGAGAACTAATACACGCCCTACTCCACGGAACTGTCCAGCACCAGCCGTGATGTCAACGTCAACTGTTTGATCACTCGGAACGAATTCCTTAAAGTCTTCTTTATCTTGGCCATCAACAAATGTCATCATTCGTTGGTATGCATCTGTGTATTTCTGTCCAGCTTTTGAGAGTCCCATGTAATCCGTAGCCGGCAACATAGGGGCCGGAAAACCTGTTCCATCTTGAATGACTGGGCTATCAATGTGCAGGAGTTGCCATGCTGCAGGTAAACCTGTTTCCCATCCGGCTTGTGTCAGCCTGAGTTCAAGGTTGTTCTTCAGGGCACGGAGAGTCTTTCCTCCGGAACCGCCGACACCTACGAGTAGGAACTTAGATAGCATTTTTTAACCTTTCGATTGTTTTCTTTAACAATTCTCAAACTCTCTTCGGAGGTTGGGAAGATCCGGGGCGCGGTGGCGGTGTAGTTGGAGTTGTTGCTCCACTTGGCCGGCTCGATGTGCTCGGCGCGGCAGATGGCGTAGAACTTCCTGGGCGCGCTGGCGTACTACTTCCAGATCCTGGGCGAGCAGGTGCGGGACCAGTTGAGCCCGGCCGTGGTGGAGTTCCGCCAGGTCTTCCTGGACCCGCTGATGGTGGTGGCGGTGGGTTTGTGTCACCACCCTTTCCGCTCTTTTTAACTTTTTTCTCTTTTTCAGGTTTTGAATTTTCGTTTTTAACCACATCAGCAAGACGTGTTATTTCGCGCCACATTCCTGCTTTGGTTGTTACACCATTGAAAACATCCCTGAACTGGTTTGGGTTTGCAAGATTGTTTCTCTTGAAAACTACAAGTGTTCCTGGAATTGGCGTGGATTTCTCGAACTTGAGAAGATCAGAATCAGTTACCTGAAGTGCCCAGATCTTTCCCATGTCTCCTGGAATTGGCGCGAGCTTTCCAGATGAAAAACGATGTTTGTGTTGTGGGGCAGCGTGAGCCAAAGTAACAATACGTGTTCCTTCAGATGCCTTTACTTCAAACCATGGTGCCGGAAGCACCAGCTTGGAAATCTTCGTTCTAAAGGTTCCGACAGAATCTTCAAAAGAGCGAACATCAGGTTGCTCAGGTCGAATCTTAAAATCCGTACCATCAAGTGCAATTGCATTTCCGTCACGTCCTGTGTATCTATCGGATGGTGTGAGCATTACAGGGTAGGCAGCCCGTTGGACTTGGCGACCAAAGGCAATCTTTGTCGTAAGCCATGACATCAAATAGATCAATCCCAGAGGCAGCAATATTCCCAAAATCGTAAGCAAAATGATCCACCACTTTGCATTTTCTTGCCCCGGTACTAGAGAGGTGAAAGCGATTGGCGCACCTAAGGTGAAACTCTTGCCTGGTTCTGCGTCCGAATAGTAAGTGACGGGAATTTCAAGTCGTACATCTGCCGAAGCTGTAACGCCATTACTAATACTTAGAGATATCTTTCCTTCACTTTCACCATCTCTTATCGGAATGCAGCCATTTGCATCCACTCCGGAGGTCTTAAGAACGTATGAATCTTCTCTTGAAACAGAGTCATTTAAAACTTTTACCTTTGTATTTGGGGCAATACAAACCCGGCCGTCAGTGCCTACCGGTGCATTAAAGACAGCCTCACCCGTCGCAGGGTCAACAGCATTTCTCAACTCACTTAGTGTGATGGGGTTTGACTTCAGTGATGGGTAATTTTCCGGTAGTCGAACTTCTAGTTTCTGTGAAACGGAAATTGGAGCAAGCTCGAAACCTTCTTTGGTTGTCAAATACAGAGTTACGCGAATTTCAAGTTCCGACTGGCCTGCAGTGGGAGTGAAATTATCGAGTTTAAATGATGATGGTGCAGTTTGCGTTGCCTCAACTGGTGGGCTATATGAGCCATCACCAGAAATCTGTTGGACAGTTATGGGATGTTTGGCTGCATAAACGCCAAGGTTTGCAGGAAGCCCATTGCGCTGCGTAATTACTTTTCCTGAAAGGGAGCCTGGTCGACCAGCGATGAGATCATTTCCAGAATCAATGACAATATCTAAACCTGCGCAGAGGTAGAGCACGGAGTCTTTATCTCCAGCAAATTTCCAGTTACCAACACCTGATTGAGTTGTTCCAACTTTAATCTGCGAGGCACCCGCCGTTTCGAAAACGCGAACCCCCGTTGAAGCAGAGTTGACTGAATTTCCTTGCGGGTCGCTCAGTCGCCAATTTGGAGCTTTAGTTACAATCTGAAAATCACTAATTCCATTTTCGATTTTAAATTCGCTTACACCGCCACGAATCGATGGAGATTCCTTGCAACCTTCAATTTGTGGTGGCAATTTTAAAAATTCAAAGGCCAGGTCCTTGGGGTCCTGCGCCACAAAGAGTGCACCTTGCCGATAATTCTTTGGCACTGGGTAGCTACCACAATTCTGTACGGTGTTATCGTAAAGGCGTCCAGTTCCTTCAACCATCGGCTGCATATATGCCATGCGAAGGAGATTACTTTTTTCTTCTTCAGCTGGTAGTGATTCAAGGTAGGCGTCATTTTTCAGAAGAATACCCAGAACTGTGACGTTGTTCTTTCGTAGAACATCAAAACGATTGGTACAAAGTTCTTTGATTGCGTTTACTGTTTGATCTACGGTCTCTAGTTGAATTCCACCATCAGTGAGCCAAATCAAAGTACTGCAGCCGTTGGTTCGCTCATGCTGGGCATTAAGTTCATCAGTAGCACCATTAATTCCTATGAGCCAGTTCGTTCCTGTGCCTAGATTTCTCTTCTTTACTTCCTCAGACAAGCGCCCAGCTTCAGGAACAATTCCACCAGGATTGACGGTGGTCCATTGCTTCCACACACTGTATTTATGTGCAAAAAATCCAACTGAATAGTTAACAGTGACATCTTTTCTAAATGATGCCAGCTGCAACAAGCTTGAACTAAGAATGTCGGCTCGTTTATTCTCCGCGTCCGTTCCTTGAAGACTTTTTGATTCATCGATTAGGTAGAAGACATCCAAAACCTTTTCTTTACCTTGTGACTGCAGGCATCGACCAAGGTCAGCAAACGCTCGCTGCCCATTTTCTGAAAGAGATGAATTGCCATTTGATTCGTGCGAATCAGCGGAAGCGGTCAAATAGTTGCTACTTGAAAAGAGTAGAAAAGTACTCAGCGCAACCGCTAATGCTTTATTCTTCATCGCAATACTCATGAGGCTAGCTTCTCTGCGATGTCTTTAGCCATTGAAGCAATGTGCGGCAATGCAATGATGAATGAGAGTCCAGTGAGAATTCTTAGGATTAAGGAAAACTTCGTATTCTTTTCGAACCATGCATCTGATCCAGTTTTCTTACGCTGGTCAATTGAATCCAATCCCATTGCGAGGGCTACAACCAATGGCGTGAGGACATACCCGACTAAATGCAGACCAAAAGCATGTGCCTGGTTTCGAGTAAGAACGGAAATTCCTAAACTGATACAGATGGCGATTAATGCAACCAGAGTTGGAAGGAAAGAAGCTTTTGAGGATTTTTTAGCCACAAAAGCACCTCAAACCTTCTATAAAAATCACTCCACTCACCCTGAGTGAATGCTTGGAAGAAGAAAGTGTCCTAGAGAATGCCCAAATGCGCTAGCGCCAGAATCAACTCCTGACTGGTCAGGTCATCGGTTGAACTAATTCACTTCCATTTCTTGCGACACAAAGTGGTCTTGACATCTTAATTTGGGTATTGAAGGCTTGCCCAAAAGAGAGGAACCACAATGACCAGCCCAAACCTGCTTTTAGTAAGAGATAAAGCTCAAAGATTTTCAAAGCAGTTCTTTAACATTGTCCAACTTGATGACGACGGTGATCTGAGCATCCCCTACGAGTCAACACACATGTACATCTCATGTACTGAATTAGACGACAGCAATCCAGATCTCAATGAATTTCGCAAAGAAAATGAAATCTCGACAACGTTGGTAAATGTTTGGGCGTTGGTTCTTCGCGAAGTTCCAGGTTCTCCAGAATTGTTTAAGTGGATTGCCACAGAAGGACAGACTTATAACTATGGTCGATTTGGAGCTCGTGAGCTTCCAGACATGCCTGGAAAGTACTTAATCGTTTTTGAATACAGTCTGCCCGGAGATCACTTAGATCCAGGTGAGTTAAAGGGAGCTCTCGCATCAGTTGGCTTTACAGCCGATAACGAAGACGACGAGCTAAAGGCAAGGTTCGGCGGAAAGACAGTCGCAGATCTACGGCAAGAGTGAGCTAAGTTCTGAATAGATGAGTCTTAGCTACGAAATACGAGAGAGTGCAACCAGCGTCGCAAAAAAGTACGATCATTCTGCGCTTACAAAGTTGCACATTCTCTACGGAATTCGACGAAGGTTTCCTGATCAGCTCAATGGTCTGAGTTTGGAAGCAATCGAAGAAAAGATTTCAGCTCTGCCACGCGCGCAATCAGGAGCTTTAGGGGTCACGGAAGAAGTTGATGAACTTTTGTTGGGGATCCAATACCCTCAACAGGCTTTGGAATTAGCTTCAACCTTGTCACTTTCTTTATTGGGATTAAAGCTTGATGAGGCAACAGCCCCTAGCGCCGTGGCTGCGCCAGCCGTTGAAGAAGAGCAATTAACTCTTGATGTTTCACTTGAGAGGCTCAATAAGTTAATTGGCCTCAATGAGGTTAAGTCTCAAGTTTCAAAGCTAATCAATGTCCACCAAGCCAACAACATCAGATCAGGCCAAGGCTTACCTAAGGTTCCAGTAGGTCTGCACTGCGTATTTACTGGTAGCCCAGGAACAGGAAAGACAACTGTTGCGCGATATTTAGCGGACATGTATTTCTCAATCGGATTATTGCCTTCACGAAAAGTTCACGAAGTTGATAGATCAGCATTAGTTGCCGGATATGTTGGGCAGACAGCGCTGAAGGTACAAGAGGCAGTTGAGAAGGCAAAAGGTGGTGTCCTATTTATTGATGAGGCATATTCACTTTCTGCAGATTCAGGTGCGGGTTTTGGTGACGAGGCAATTTCAACTCTGGTTAAGGCGATGGAAGATAATCGGGATAATTTGGCAATAATTGTTGCCGGGTACAAAGAACCCATGAAGCAATTCATCGAATCCAATCAAGGACTGAAATCTAGATTCCAGAACTATATTCATTTCTCTGATTATTCAAGCGAAGAGCTATTGAAGATATTTGATGAACTCTGCCTCTCACATAAAATGGAGATTGACGAATCTGCTAAGAAAGATTTGCTGCAGCATATAGAAGATGCCAAGCCTCAAGGCGACCTAGGTAACGCTCGCTACATTCGCAACCTATTTGAGAAGATGTATCTGAACATGTCACATCGGGCAGCCGAGGATGGCAATATCGATCTTCATGAAATTTTAAAGTTTGAAAGTGCAGATATTCCAAAGGTGGAAGAGCGCAAGCAGTCGCTCGGCTTCTCCCCCAACAAGGAATAAAACTGAGCTAGTTAGCCCAGGTCGGTTTAGGAATACTTGTAAAGTTTCAAGCCCTTCCAAGAAGTATAGATTGCTGGTGGCCACTGATCAGGCGCAGTGAATTTGCCGATCATCGCATCGCAACGCAGCCATCGTTGTCCTTTAGCCCAAGCTGCACGGCTAGGTGTGTACCAGGCCCAGTAATTAAAGGATGTAGTGCTATTTCGACTATTCGCTGCTTTTGGAAAAGTTCCCCAAAAGTCGCAGAGCTCGTTAACGATTTCTAACGCAAGCTCACGGTCCATATCCACGGGATTCTCATCGCGTGGCCAAGTTTCTACTGCAAAAGTCTCCATATTGTGAGTGAAGGAACAATTAACAGGATTCTTTGGGGCGTATGAAGCAGAGACTTGAGCCTTCGTGTACTTGAAGCACTGTCCCACCTTTGGAAGAACCGTGTATGCAGCGTTAGCTGCAGGAGGTGTAAGTAATGAACTAATGAAAAGTGCAGCTAAAAGTATTGAGAGAGTTTTAGTTCTTTTGATTACTTTCATTTCTTGCCTCCGATTTGATTAGTTATCTTCTTTAGAATTTGATCAGCAACGCTCGGTCAATTTTACGGATGAGAGAGTCACAACTGTTGAAGCGAGCACAACTTTCCCTGCAGCAGGGATCTGCTTGCAGACCTTCCAGTTGCTATCTAAAACTTGAACTCTCAACAAGCCCTTGTGATCAACTTGATCCAAGATGTAACTGCCCTTGGATTGCAAGAGATCTTGAGCGAGCTGCAAATTCATACCAACTACCCGTGGCATAGTGAACTTTGCCTCAGGGGTAGCAGTTGGTGAAGCCTTCTTTTTGCTCTTCCAAACAACCTTGGAGCCTGACTTGGTGCAAACAAACTCTGTCGCGCCCTGTTTGAAAGTTGCCCCTTCAGGTGAGCAGGTATCGCCATTCTTAATTGTTGCTGCCCAGGTTGAAGTAATACCAACCTGCAAAGCTGACACTACAAGGCAGGTGACTATTAACTTAGGTAAGAATCGATGAAGATTAATTTCCATTCCATAATCCTATGGGGAAGAGTCAATTCAAAAGAGAGACTTGCGAAGTATGACCATTGATATTTTGGACAGTGAAAAACCCCGCAGACTCAGGGCCTGCGGGGTTTTTCACTTAATCACGTCTTATTTCAAGCCAGTTGCATCTACTCCAAAAGTAGCTTCCTCTTCGGTATATCCCTCAAAGAGAAGCTGCTCAATTAGACCACTACGTGAAAAGGATGTCAGGCTCAGATAATTCTTTGCAGCTTTCACTGCCTGAGCCTTCCAGTCGGCCTTTTGTGCATCGACACCGTAGGTAGCATCGGAATTGTTGAATCCTTCAAATTCGAGCTGCTTAATCAAGCTAACTCGTGAGAAAGGAGAAATTGTTAGGTAGCTAGCTGCTTTTCTCTTTGCGTTTAGCTGATTAATTGACTCCTTGAGTGAGGTTGCAACCTTAGTCCCCTTGTTCCATACCAATTTGTTGCCTGACTTGATACAAGTGAATTTTAAGGATTTAACAACTTCAGTCGCTCCAACTTTGGTGCACTTGGCATTGGCTTTAGCAGCCGCAAAAGATGAAGGAACGCTGATGACGGTCAAGGATGCAATGACTGCTGAAATTAGAATTTTTCTCATGGCTAGAAGATACAGGCTCTTAGGTTCTCTTGCCCGACAAGAACCAATTGTTTTCTTTAATGTTAATTCTTCTAAAGAATTTTTAAGAAATGACCAGTCTATCTCGGCTTTAAAGCCTTAAGACTTTAATTGATCTCGGACTTCTGAAGTTCTTCCCACCCCGCACGGCTACTAAAGATCACTGTCACGATCCATACACCAACCGCCATGAGTTGCAAGGCACCGTTTCCAGAACAATTCTCACCCGTAAGGCTACAGTCACTTGGGCTGATAAAGGCAAGACTGAGGTTCCAGAGAAATACTGCAAGAGTGATGCCTGTTAATTGAATAAACAAAAATCTAACAAATGCTCGTACTGCATGAGTTGTTTTGTTCTGAGCACGAATTAAATCGTCTATTGTCTTTCCGGTCTTTGAGAGCATTATCGTGGGAGATTCAGTGGATTTGTTGGAGGCTTCTGAATAAGTTTTTTCATTTTTTTGAATTCTTTGGATAGGTTCTGGCGTTGGAGTTGCGATGGGTGTTGGAGTTGAGGTGGGCGTTGACGGTTGAGGGCGTTCTGCTCTTTCCTTCTTGTCCCTTTTCATAATCTCAGCTCCGTGGACAAAAGTCGTGGCTTTACATTTTGGACAGGCCATAACAATTTGTTCGACGGGCTCATGGCACTCGTCACAGTATTTGAGACTCATGTATCTGCCTTTCGCTCATGAAAATAGGAATGCCTAAGAGTAAAACTCGACACGCATTAGTCAGAGAAGACGCACCGTTTTAGTGGTCAAAGCTTCAGCACCAAATGGGAAGCTCCTACTTGGATGTAAGTAATATTCCAATCATTCCACCGGCCATACCGCACCAAATGAAACTCTGAATATCCCACAGCCAAACGGCTTCAGTACCGAAGATCAATGCACCAAAAGCCCAGCCAAGTGCCAAGCAAAATAAGCGAATTCCAACCATCTGACTACTACTCATAGGCTAATTGTAACTTTCCTCAGGCAAATCATTGTGTTCTTCCTTGCTCATTTCCAGAAGTAATTTCGTTTTCGGTTTATGGCAATGCAGGAAGTACGCCTTGCAACTGCATCTCTCTGCCGTAACGAAGCTTTGAATCAAAGACGATTCGGCCTGCATCTCGAAAAAGTTGCGAGATTGCTGGCGCGGTTAGCTCTGGCTTTTGATTTGCAACATTCATCCAATAGCTTGCAGCGATCAAAGTGGAGACTGAAGTGCCAGTTGCCGATGTTTCTGAGCCCCCTGGCATCAGTGCTGGCGCAGTTCCTATTACATAGAAATCAACAAGGTTGCGATCATAATTGGAGTAACTGGCGATCTCGCCTTTGGTATCCAATGCCCCAATAGCCATCGAAACTGGAATGCAGGCTGGCCAATCAATTCTTGATTTGTTTGATGCATTACCAGCCGGAAAAAAGACCGGAACATTCTTAACTTTAAGGTCGAGCAGAATTTTCTCGAGTTCTTTGACCCTCGGGCAGTAATTCTTTGCAGCAAGAGTTGGCTGATGTCCCTGTGCCATTGCTACCGCACCAATGTTGAGCTCTTCTCGCTTGGAAGCTATCCATTTAAACACTTGAATGATGGTGCTTTCATAAACTAGTAATCGCTCACCGCGAGCATTAAATGCGACTAATCGAAGTAACACTATCTTCTGCCCGGGGTTGGTCTTCATTGCAATAGTTGCCATTTGTGTGCCATGGCTCATGTTTCCGGTGCTAATTCCACTTGCTGGAAGAGTTGCAGATCCCGGACCTTCTTGAAAAGTCCTGCCGTTGGGGCATAGTGACCAGCTAAGTGTGCAAACTTCATAAATGACTGCGTCCCTGATTACTGGAAGAGAGGTATCAAAGCCTGTATCAATAATGACTAGAGATTTTTGTGGGGTTGTAGCTTGTGCTGGCACAAGAACGACAGAAGTAAACATGGCGAAGATAAGCAGAGTGATCGCTTTAATCTTCATGTGATATTCATTTGGTGTTAGAACTAGCCCATCCAGTAATCGGTTACCCACCCGATTGTGTTTGAGTTTGCAGACTCCGGCAAAGCTTTTCCATTGAGCGAGGACACGGATACGTTCATGAGGTATCGCTTGCCGCGAGTGAACTTTGCACCGCTCAAAACAACTTTAACTTTGGCCCAAACCAGTTTTCCATCAGCGCAATCTGGTTCGCAAAGATTGACGTAATACGAACCAGTTCCGGTAGCGCGAGTACTTGTCCAACTGGTCCACTTGATCTTTACGACTCCCGTGCCGGCATCTGCGCAGTACTGGGTTAAGGATTGAGGTTTGTATGCGGGGTAACCGCAATCATTCACGTATGCAGGAGGTGCTGCTTGGGCATTTGTTGTCGTACATGTAATCATCAAAGCGAGAATTGAAACGGTGGCTATTGCTCGCAGTTTCTTTCTCATGACGCTAAATCTACAAGTAAAACTCAAATATGTATTTCTCATTCTTTTCAACCATGGCGAAGTACAAAAGCTCTTGACTGGTCTGACTTGATGGAAGAGTTGTTAGATTTGCGAGTTCAATCGGGATTTGTCGGTCGCTCTCCGTAATGTTCTGTCTATGAGAGATGACGCCAACAAGTTCGTTACTTACCTAGCCATGATCGCTGCTCCCTTTGCATTGGGTGCATTCTTTTTAACGTGGGCTCCATCTGCGCAGTATGCAAGCGAAGATCCAGCAGGTGATGGGTATGTGCCTCCGCGCAGTATTCAGACGTTGGTTGATAGAACTCAGGAATCAACTGTGACGGTGTGGTGTGAACCTACGAAAGACAGTGGATCTCAGGGAACAGGTTGGGCTATTGAATTAGAGACAAGTAAGTCAAAGACTCATCCGACAACTCTGATTACAAATCATCACGTGATTGATGAATGCATCGGAAAAGATGGAACGGTAACGATTGCGCTGCCTTATGAGGATCCAACTGCGGCCGTAATTGTGAAGTGGGATGAAGAGAATGATTTAGCTGTGTTGGCAACGAAGAAGAAGTTGCCGGTGTTGGCTTTGTCTGACAATTCGCCATGGCCTGGATATTGGGTGATGGCGTTAGGAAGTGCCGATGGATACGAGGGATCTGTTTCATTTGGAAATGTGATCAATACCAATACTGCAGAGATCTTGATTACCAACAACATTTCTCCGGGAAGTAGCGGCGGGCCATTGGTTGATAATGAGGGGTACGTGGTGGGAGTTACTTCGTGGGGGTTGGACCTAGAGCAGTACAACGGGGCGATGTCGCTTGATTCCTTCTGCGCGAAGATCTTGAAGTGTGAATATGAATCTAAGGGCGATAAGACTTGGTGGGAATATAAGGATTAGTCGCTTTCAATTACGGAGATGGCCTGTATTGCTTCGAAACGACTTCAGCGAGGATTGGCGCAGCCGTAGACCATTCAATACCGTAAACATTCTTAAATGCTTGATTGAATGTTTTTCCAGTCGTATTTTGAGTAATGAGCTCCATAGCCGAATCTATTCCTGCAATCGCAACAAGGGCTTCAACCGTGGAATAACCCAGTGTGTAAGAGTATCCACGAATGGCAGGATTGGTTTTTCCAGGTGACAGTTGGTCATAAAAGTTCAAAATGCTTGCAGGAGAAAAATCCTTGAGTGCCTCACCTGCAGGACGGCTGTTAATTGCCCAATTTTGTATAAATTTATAGGAGTCTAGAGACTTCGCTATCCCAAGACTTTGCAAAAGTCCCGCATGGCCTTCATGAAACCATGGAGGGTTTTCACTTACCCAATCGCTGAATACGGGTTTTCTTTGATAAGACTGAACAACGTGTACGAATTCATGGATATCGAGTACTTGATCTTGACTGCGATCTGTCCAAGTAACAGTTTTTGGTAGGGCAATATTCACAAAGCCTTGCCAATTTCGCAAATTACCACCACCTCCATTTTCGCAGGTGTTTTCATTTGGACAAGAAATATCAACTTGGGAACTCCACCAGGGCGCTCCGTCTTTTTCTTGAAAGAATCTCTTGGCCCAAT
>Ga0315901_10003177_pt1 | contig 21631 bp, 18 predicted proteins | sample LakEriMetagenome_10_FD_203761 | JGI IMG/M metagenome (GOLD analysis project Ga0315901, IMG submission 203761) | Freshwater fungal communities from buoy surface, Lake Erie, Ohio, United States - Buoy 2 MA116 | ecosystem: Environmental > Aquatic > Freshwater > Lake | place: USA: Lake Erie, Ohio... | reverse complement strand
TAATTCCAATAACGCTTTACATGAATTCATAGTCACGCAAGCTTGGTCCGAATTATCTGCGGGTGATTTGTTGCTGCCCGCAGCCAGAGATGAGAGGTCGAATCCTGTATTCGATAAGCAAGCCACCCAAGGCCAAGCTGCATCAGGTCGAGTCACTACTTTAATGCGCGAAGGGATATGGGCTGGCACTCTCGATGTCGTCGCAATTAATCTAGGCACTCAGCATGGCATGCATGCTGGGGCGACCTTATCGGTCTTAAAGCAAGCTAAAATGAATCATGCCTCTGCGCTAACCATCTCCTCTCAGTCTGTTATGCAAACTATTGCAACGCTATTTGTATTCGATGTGAATGAGCTTGCTGCTTTTGCTGTTGTGATGCAGGCCAGTGATGTTATTTCTGTTGGTGATAGCGTTGTATCGATACGGACACCGGGCAAATGAAACAACAAGATGGTTTAGCTGCATGGCTAAGGCTCATGGCAACCGAAGGTGTGGGTACACAAACTGCACGTGATTTGCTCACCCACTTTGGTCTGCCTGAAGAAATTTTCAACGCAGGTTTTTCTGCTCTACAAAAACGCATTCCTGAAAAAATTGCACGCGTCTTGTCTGCGCCAATTGCGCCTGACATTCAAACCCACATAGAACAAACCTTAGCTTGGGCGGCGCAGGAAAATAATCATGTCATCACGCTTGCTGATACTAGCTATCCTCAAGCTTTACTGCGTATCGCGGACCCACCTACACTGCTTTATGCAAAAGGTAATAGTGCTCTATTAAACAAGCCTGCGATTGCAATAGTGGGAAGTCGAAATGCCAGCGCCCAAGGCATGTTGAATGCCGATCGCTTTGCGCAAAATTTAAGCGATGCTGGATTAACTGTTGTCTCCGGTCTCGCTTTGGGTATAGATACCGGCGCTCACACCGGCGCCCTACAATCTGCCAAAGCTGCCCATAAAGCCACCAATATCGGTTCGAGTATTGCTGTCGTTGGAACCGGCCTAGATATTGTCTATCCAGCTGCAAATCGAGCGCTTGCGCACCAGTTAGCCGACGTTGGCTGCATAATAAGCGAATATCCCTTATGTACGCCGGCGATAGCGCATAACTTCCCACGTCGAAACCGTATTATTAGTGGACTTTCCTTGGGCGTATTAGTCGTCGAAGCTGCGGCACAATCCGGCTCACTGATTACAGCCCGCAGTGCTTTGGAGCAGGGGCGCGAAGTGTTTGCTATTCCTGGTTCGATTCATTCACCGCTAGCCAAGGGATGTCATCAACTAATACGACAAGGAGCCAAGCTAGTGGAGTCGGCGCAAGATATTCTTGAAGAACTGCGTTTGGACCATCCGCTTATTCAAACTAGCTTAGGCAATGCGACGCCGATTGCTGCTTCAAATTTATCTGACCCCAAACTGCAAAGTTTGTTGGAAAACATGGGACATGATGCGCTGAGCGTGGATCAACTCGTCGCTCGCTCCGGTCTTCCTGTTGCATCTGTTCAAGCAGCCCTTCTGCATTTAGAAATGCAGGGACATATTGAATGTCTGGCTGGAGGACAAGTTAGGCGATTAATTGCATAAAAGTTTATTTTTTTAAATAAATTACGCTGATTTACACCGACCTCGCAAATTAAATAAATCGCGCTAACACTAGGAATTTAATGAAAAAAAGCCAGTTTTTGCCTATTTCTGGCTAAATTTCTACTAATTTTGGCTTGTGTCGCCTCTCAGATAACGCTACATTAGAGCAATGTTTGATGTCCTCGTTTACCTATACGAAACTTATTACCGCCCAGATGCCTGCCCTGACTCAGAGGCTTTGGCAAAAAAATTGACGGCTATCGGTTTTGAACAAGATGAAATCACCAAAGCGCTAGGTTGGCTGACTGATCTTGCCCAAACTACGAATGAAATTTTCAGTCAGCAAGCCAGACAGACTGCATTTTCTTTTGGATTTCGCGTCTACGCTGAACAAGAATTCGAGATTTTAGGTACGCCTGCCATCGGTTTCATTCAATTTTTAGAATCTGCTGAAGTGATTAATGCTCTGCAGCGAGAAATCGTAGTCGAGCGTGCATGCGCTTCAAGCGAATCACCGATTTCTCTCGACAAGCTCAAAGTCATCGTATTAATGGTACTGTGGAGCCAAGGCAAAGAACCAGACGGCTTGATGTTCGATGAGCTGTTCAGTGATGAAGATGATTCAGAAACCCGTCTATATCACTAATAATTCAGTGCCAAGTTCGAGAAAGCCCGCTACATTAGCGGGCTTTTGATTTTTAAGCGTCCAAATAATTTACCGAATTGCAATCAGGTAAAGGTAAGAACAGTAACTTTGAAGCGTGTAACTTGCGGATTTTGCAGCAACCCGCTTATCATTGGCCGCACAACGATTGATGTTGCCAAAAAACTAGTTTTGAGCAGCTCAATAAAATGCAGGTGTTTACAAGCACAGCGATTGCCACATGAGTATTCCAGATTCGGACAGACACTATGACTAAAACGCTCATCATTGCAGAGAAGCCTTCTGTCGCAAATGATATTGCCAAGACTTTGGGCGGCTTTACTAAACACGATGAGTACTTCGAATCCGACGACTATGTTTTATCGTCGGCAGTTGGTCATCTGGTCGAGATCGCCGTTCCAGAGGAATACGATGTAAAACGCGGTAAATGGTCTTTCAACCATTTACCTATGATTCCGCCTCACTTCGCATTAAATCCTATAGAAAAAACGCATGCGCGTTTAAAAGTACTGGGCAAATTAATTAAGCGTAAAGATGTAGGTGCACTGATCAACGCCTGTGACGCGGGGCGCGAAGGCGAATTAATTTTCCGTCTCATCGTGCAATACGCCAAAGCGAAACAACCTATACAGCGCTTATGGCTACAGTCCATGACACCTAATGCAATCCGCGAGGCCTTTACGCATTTGCGTGCTGATGAAGAAATGATGCCCTTGGCAGATGCAGCGCGCTGTAGAAGTGAAGCTGACTGGCTAATTGGTATTAATGGCACCCGTGCCATGACAGCGTTTAATTCCAAAGAAGGTGGCTTTTATCTCACCACAGTAGGTCGTGTACAAACACCTACGCTCTCTATTGTTGTTGAGCGTGAAGAAAAAATTAAACGTTTTGTTTCGCGTGATTTCTGGGAAGTGCGTGCTGAATTTGTATGCGCACAAGGCGTGTATGAAGGACGCTGGTTAGATACAAAATTTAAAAAAGATGAAACTGATCCAGAGAAAAAAGCAGAACGTCTGTGGAGCAAAGCAGCTGCCGATTCTGTTGTAGCTGCCTGTAGAGAAAAATCAGGCAATGTCACTGAAGAAGCCAAACCAACGACTTCTATGGCGCCTGCTTTATTCGACCTCACTAGTTTGCAAAGAGAAGCGAATGCACGCTTTGGTTTCTCAGCTAAGAACACATTAGGCTTAGCGCAAGCACTATATGAAAAACATAAAGTACTGACCTATCCTCGAACTGATTCAAGACATTTGCCAGAAGATTATTTGAATACAGTAAAAGAAACCTTGGAGATGTTAGGAGAGAATAATAATTACTATCAATTCTCGTCACAAGTTTTAAAAAATAATTGGGTCAAACCAAATAAACGTATTTTCGATAATACGAAAATTAGCGATCACTTTGCGATCATCCCTACGACGCAAGCACCTAAAAGTCTGTCAGAGCCTGAACAAAAACTGTATGACTTAGTGACACGTCGTTTCTTAGCCATATTCTTTCCTGCTGCAGAATTTTTAGTCACCACGCGTTTTACGGAAGTATCAGGTCATCAATTTAAGACCGAAGGTAAAGTACTGACCAACCCTGGATGGTTGGCGGTCTACGGCAAAGAAGTCATTGATGAAAAGCCGAATAAAGATGGAGAGTCCAGTAGCACTACCTTAGTTGCTGTTGGTAAGGGCGAGAAAGTCAAAACAGAACAAGTTATTCCACATGCACTGGTAACTAAACCACCTGCACGCTATTCAGAAGCGACATTACTCTCTGCGATGGAGGGCGCTGGAAAACTGATAGAAGATGAAGAGCTGCGTGATGCTATGGCCGGCAAAGGCTTGGGCACACCAGCTACACGTGCTGCCACGATTGAAGGCTTATTGAATGAAAAATATCTCGTGCGTGAAGGGCGAGAACTCATTCCTACGGCTAAATCATTCCAACTGATGACTTTATTGCGGGGCTTAGATGTCACCGAACTCACCGCCCCTGAATTAACAGGTGAATGGGAATATAAGCTTTCTCAAATCGAGCGTGGCAATATTAGTCGCGAAGAATTCATGCGTGAGATTGCACAAATGACGCAAGTCATCGTTAAGCGCGCGAAAGAATATAACAACGACACTATCCCAGGTGACTATGCGACGCTGAAAACACCATGCCCAAATTGTGGTGGAGTCGTAAAAGAAAATTACCGACGCTTTAACTGTACTAAGTGCGAATTTTCTATGAGCAAAATTCCTGGTGGCAGACAGTTTGAAGTACCTGAAGTTGAAGAATTACTGACAGAACGCACCATCGGTCCCTTACAAGGTTTTCGTTCTAAGATGGGCCGACCTTTCGCAGCGATTTTAAAAATTTCGCGCGATGAAGAAATCAAAAACTTCAAACTTGAATTTGATTTTGGTCAGGGTTCGCAAGATGATGAAAATGCAGAGCCGGTTGATTTCACAGGTCAAACATCCTTAGGCCCTTGTCCTAAATGTGGCAGTGGTGTGTATGAAATGGGTCTGGCTTATTTCTGCGAAAAGACTTTAGCGAAACCTAAGGCTTGTGATTTTCGTAGTGGTCGTATAGTATTGCAGCAAGAAATTTTGCCTGAACAAATGGTGAAATTACTTAACGATGGCAAGACCGATCTTTTACCTGGCTTTGTTTCACAACGTACTCGCCGGCCTTTTAAAGCTTATCTCGCCAAGGGCAAAGATGGCAAAGTAGGTTTTGAATTTGAAGAGCGTAAACCTAAAGGCGATGGATCAAAAACCAAAGCGACTAAAACAACTAAAGCGGAAAAAGAGTCTGGTGAAGAAGAAGTAGTAGCTCCAACAAAAGCTGTCGCTAAAAAAGTAGCAGTGAAGAAAACAGCTGTTAAGAAAACGACTAAAACTGCAGCTAAAAAAATCGCCGTAAAAAAAGCAGTCGCAAAAAAATCAGCGTAAGCAAATTAGCCTGCCTTTATTTCTTTTTTTAGAAATGAAGGCAGGCTATTCTTTACTTAGTTTTCCGCTTGCTTCTCCACTCTCTTATCGCTGCTAACTAAAGTGAAGTCTATGTTTAGCGTTTCTCAACCACCCAAACTGAAATCTATACTAATCGCAAGTGGCTTGATTATTTCACTCGCCATGGGTGTCAGACATGGTTTTGGTTTCTGGCTACAGCCAATTTCACAAGCACATAACTGGACACGTGAAACTTATTCTATGGCGATGGCCATACAAAATATTATGTGGGGCTTGTTTGGTCCGCTAGCAGGCATAGCAGCAGATAAATTAGGTGTGGCACGCATAGTAATCATCGGTGCAGCATTGTATGTAGCAGGCTTGTTGTGTATGTCTTTAGTTGATCAACCTACGCTCTTCATTATTAGTACTGGCGTCTTAATTGGTGCCGCTTTATCTTGTACTGCGTTTGGTCCATTATCTGGCATAGTCGGTAGATCTACTACTGTGAGTGAACGCTCTTGGGCGTTTGGCATACTGGGTGCAGCAGGATCATTTGGTCAGTTTGTGATGATCCCTGCTGAACAACAACTGATTGCACTCACTAATTGGCAAGATGCTTTGCAATTATTAGCTGTTGCAATTTTAATTGTCATGCTGCCTATGGCATTTTTATTACGCGAACCTCCACACGCTGTCACGCACCATCAACATCAGCAAAGTTTGACTGAAGCGATACAAGAAGCTTTTTCTAATCGATCTTTTCGTCTTCTTATCTGTGGTTATTTTGTTTGTGGATTTCAAGTGGTGTTCATAGGCGTACATTTACCCGCTTACTTAAAAGATGCAGGTTTAACTGACCCAAGTGTTGCTGTCATGGCGTTAGCACTAATAGGTCTATTTAATATTTTTGGATCTTTTTATGCAGGTAAATTAGGTGGAACTGTACCTAAACGTTATCTACTGTCTGGTATTTATTTTTCGCGCGCAGTGTTTATTTTAGTTTTTATTCTGGCACCGCTTTCTGCATTTTCTGTTTATGTGTTTGCTGCATTTATGGGTTTGCTCTGGCTATCTACCGTTCCCTTAACGAATGGCGTGATAGCAGGTATATTTGGAGTACGTCATCTTTCTATGTTGTCTGGTTTTGTATTCTTTTCTCATCAGTTAGGTAGCTTTCTTGGTGTATGGTTAGGTGGTTATCTCTATACCCTAGAAGGAAATTACAACACGGTCTGGATGATTACCATTGGCTTAGGGATTTTCGCGGGTTGCATTAATTTACCCATCAATGAACAGCCCATAACACGACAAGCTCCATCTCTTGCTTAAGATAGTGTATGAGACTGCGACTACAAAAATTATTTTTTCTTAGTCTATTAGTGTTTATTCTCGCTAGCGCTTTTTATGCTTACCTTAGACCAGCATTCATACTGGATTTAGGCAATCGACTCTTACTCTGCTTTTCATGAATACCCATCCTCATCATTATTCACTAGAGCCGCGCTCTGCTATTCAATCTTTAGGCGCTTCCCGTATTCGTGAAGTGGCTAATGCCGGCATGGGTAGAAAGGATGTGCTTCCTTTTTGGTTTGGTGAACCAGATGAAGTAACGCCTGAAACTATACGTTTAGCCGCAAAAAACTCTATCGATTTAGGCGAGACTTTTTATGCTCATAATTTAGGTCTACCTGTTTTACGTGAAACGATCGCACACTATGTCTCGCAATTGCATGGTGCTACTGATGTTAATCATATTGCAGTTAGCTCATCGGGTGTTTCTGCTCTCATGTTAATTGCGCAGCTATTATTTAATCCTAACGATAGAGTCGTTGCTGTTACACCGCTGTGGCCTAATTTAATTGAGATCCCTAAAATTCTTGGTGCTGAAGTTATTTCAGTACCTTTAGATTTAAAGACTAGCTCAGCACATCCAACTTGGGAGCTCAACCTTGATCGCTTACTTCAAGCTCTCACGCCTAACACCAAGGCATTATTTTTAAATTCTCCCAACAATCCAACTGGTTGGATGATTTCACGTGCGGAACAAGAAATTTTATTGGCACATTGTCGCAAGTACGGTATTTGGCTGATTGCTGATGATGTCTACGAAAGATTAGTTTATTCCACGTCCACTTCTGCGCTGCCTTGTGCGCCATCTTTTTTAGATATCAGTGAAAGAGATGAACGCGTCATCTCGGTGAATAGTTTTTCTAAATCTTGGTTAATGACAGGTTGGCGTTTAGGTTGGATGCAAATTCCGACCGAGCTCATGCAAGGATTAGGCAAACTGATTGAATACAATACTTCTTGCGCGCCTGTGTTCATACAACGTGCAGGAGTTGTCGCTATTGAGCAGGGCGAAGATATTATTAAGCGCACGCAAACACGTTACACAGCCGCCAGAGATTTTTTATGCACTCGCTTATCCCAACCTTTCTTTCGAGACGCCGGATTGATTGCGCCTGTTCCGCAAGGCGCTATGTATGTTTTTTTTAAGATTCAAGGACTGTCTGACTCTCTCGAACTCTGTAAAAACTTAGTTACTGAGGCAGGCTTAGGCCTAGCACCTGGTAGTGCATTTGGCCCTGAAGGTGAGGGCGCGATTCGCTGGTGTTTTGCAAATACACTAGATAATTTAGAGCTTGGTTGCCAACGGCTTGAGCATTTTTTAAGATCAAAAAATACAAAATAATTCCTGCGCTCCCGCTTTTATCTTCTTCTCTAATTTCTTGCTGCTGTTCCAGCGCTTTCCATTTGTAGAAAATTCTTATCCAACTCTCAAATCTTATATGCGCAGTAAAATAGCGGTATGGAATTAACAATCACAGAGTTAGAACAAGCGATTAATCACTGGCGAGGACTTCGTCCCTCTAGTGGTGAGGAACGCGCTTTATCTACTGAGGTCAATGTATTGGCGAATGTGTATGCCCACATGATTTTCCATCACCTAAAAGCTCTGCCGCTCTCATCTCTTGATGAAACTGCACAACGTCTGATTGAAAGTTGGCGTCGTGTTTAACTGCTAGTTTTGTTTAGATAGTTAAATCTGGCATTTCACTGCGTTGCTTTTCATGCCGCTAAATGGCGTGACTGTCTATCCGGTGTAACTCCTACACTAATCTTTTTGGTTTTATTTTTTGGATCCGTGCTTGCGATTTTGCCGGCATAGTCAGCCCCCACCAATTCATTCGCTGCTTCCGTTGACATCCCTTGCTCTACTAACCAATGTTTAATCAGCGTCGCTAATCTATCAAGTGCAATTTTATGGGTCGCATCTGTTTTATCGTAAAGCCAATCTGATAGCGCGAGAAAATTTTTAAACGGGCTATCTCTCAAAATTTTAGGTAAGGTTGAAGAGAACCGACCTGAGTTAGCTACTAAATCCCAATAGCGTGCAAACCGATTCAGTCTTTGCATGGTTGAAAAATCTAAGCGATCAGTTTCAACAATCGAGTAGGGCGGAAAATTATCAAACACCATTTTATATTTCTCGGTATGGCGAATTATTGGTGTTCCACGCAAGCGCTTTAAGATGCCGAATTGAATTTCATGCGGATTAAGTGCAACCAACTTATCAAACCCAGCAGCAAAGCTAGTTAAATCTTCTCCCGGCAAACCTGCAATTAAATCCACATGTAAGTGCGCTTGCGATTCTTCTCTCAACCATCTTAAATTTTCACTCGCTTTTTCATTATTTTGTTTACGGCTAACGAGTGATTGCACTTCAGGATTAAATGTTTGTATGCCTATTTCAAATTGCAGACTACCTGCTGGAAATTTTTTAATACTAGTTTTTAATTCTTCAGGTAAGTGATCTGGCACTAATTCAAAATGTGCAAATACGGGATCCGATGGAAATTGCTCAATCTTATCTAAGAAAAATTGCAAAATCTTTAAACTCGTTTTTACATTTAAATTAAATGTTCTATCTACAAATTTAAATTGTCGAGCGCCACGCTCATACAAACTTTGTAGTTGTTCTAAAAACAAATCTAATTCAAACGGCCATGCAGTTTTATCTAATGCTGACAAACAGAATTCACATTTAAATGGACAGCCTCTTGAAGCCTCTACATACAGAGTGCGATGCGCTAGATCTTCTTTGGTGTAGAGTGCATAAGGTGGTGTGATCTGATCTAAAGGTGGCTGCTCGCCGCTTTGTACTTTCATCAAGGGTTGTGGGCCATGCAAAACCGCTCTGCATAATTTTACGAAACTCGTTTCGCCCCAACCTGTAATGAGATGATCAGCTAACTTAACGATTTCCTGATCTTGATATTCATATGAGACTTCTGGCCCACCCAAAACGATAACGATCTCGGGCGCTACCCGTTTTAACATTGCGACGATACGGGTGGTTTCTTCTACATTCCATATATAGACACCAAATCCAATAATACGCGGCTGCATGGCGAGCAGCTTCTCAACGACGTCTGCTGTTCTAGCGCCAATTACAAACTCTTTGAGTTCAGTTTGTGGCGTTAACTCCTGCATATTTGCCAGCAAATAGCGCAGCCCTAAAGAGGCATGGGCAAATCTTGCGTTGAGTGTGCTTAGAACTATGCTCATTACTTTTTCTCTTGATCTTTTGCATGCGCTTTGTGCTGTGAGGCGAATTCTGCCAGCATCAGCGTTGCATGATGTGCGAGCAGAGTCTTTGATGACTGTGCATTTTCTTGTCGGGGCATTATAGGCAATCTGCTTTTTTCAGGCCGATGATGATTGCTTTACTCGTAAGGAAACCCGCGCTTACAACCTCTTTTATTGCCATTAAATTAACTAACTTATAATTTTTTGCTGCTTCGCACAAAAACTTCTTGACAGCTTTTTAAAACACCCTAAAATCGGGTTTGTTGCGACGCACAAAGAAGTGTCGCTGAACGAATCATTTCTTAATTAGGGAGTTTAACTATGTTCTCGAACACCGACCAATTTTCCAACGCAACCAAAGCAACCATCGAGTCAAATCTGGCTACGATGAATGAATTAACCAGCAAAGCACTGAACAATTTCGCTGAATTGATGGAATTGAATCTAGCTACTGCAAAATTATCTTTAGAACAGTCTGCTGCTGCTGCGCATCAAATTCTGTCCGCAAAAGACGCACAAGAAATTTTCAGCGTTACTTCCGCACACGCACAACCAAATACCGAAAAAGCGGTGGCTTATGGCCGTCAGTTAGCTAGCATCGCTTCAAAAACCCAAGCTGAATTCACCAAAGCTGCTGAAGTTCGCGTTGCAGAAACTTCACAACAAGTGACCACGCTGATCGACGAATTAACAAAAAACGCTCCAGCTGGTTCAGAAAATGCCGTCGCCATGATGAAAGCGGCAATCTCTAACGCAAATGCTAGCTACGAACAATTCACCAAAGCCGCTAAGCAAGCTGGTGTTGCATTGGAAGATAACATCAACCAAGCAGCTAAGCATTTTTCACCTGCTAGCGAAAAGCCTGCTAAAGCTAAGAAGTAATTTATTTTTAGTTAGTCAAAAAAGGCCGTGATCTTCACGGCCTTTTTTTATGTGACATTGCTTTTAATGCTGCGTTACTTTTATTGCGCACAAATCGAAAGTGCCACCGCTTCCGCTACACGGATGCCATCAATTGCAGCAGACATAATGCCACCTGCATAACCCGCACCTTCTCCTGCTGGATAAAAGCCGCTTGTATTGATGCTTTGAAAGTTGTCATTGCGCTTGATACGAACCGGCGAAGAAGTTCGCGTTTCTACTCCTGTTAACAAAGCATCTGCTAACGCAAAGCCAGGAATCTTTTTATCAAAAGCTGGCAAGGCTTCACGTATTGCTGTAATCGCATACTCTGGTAAGGCATGGCTTAGATCGCCTAAGGTCACACCAGGTTTATAAGAGGGCAATACGGATCCAAATTTTGTTGAGGGACGATGTGCAATGAAGTCTCCCACTAACTGTCCTGGGGCATTATAGTTTTCACCACCAAGCTTATAAGCGCGTGACTCTAGCTCTCTTTGAAAATCTATTCCTGCTAAAGCACCTTCACCACAATCTGCAGGTGTTAATCCCACCACGATGCCTGCATTGGCATTTCTCTCATTGCGTGAATACTGACTCATACCATTGGTAACTACTCTACCTGGCTCTGAAGATGCAGCGACTACTGTACCGCCGGGACACATACAAAAGCTATACACCGAGCGTCCATTGCTTGCATGATGAACGAGTTTGTAATCAGCTGCGCCTAAAATCGGATTACCTGCATGTGATCCGAAGCGACAACGATCTATCAAAGATTGTGGATGCTCTATCCTAAAACCGACCGAAAATGCTTTTGCTTCTAAATAAACACCACGTTTATGCAGCATGTGAAAAGTATCGCGTGCGCTATGGCCAACTGCAAAAATTACATGCTGGCAAGCTAATGTTTCACCATTTGATAATGTGAGGCCTTTTACCTTGCCATCCACTATCTCTATATCTTCTACTTTTTGTTCAAAATGAAATTCACCGCCTAACGCAATAATTTTTTCGCGCATGAGCTCTATCATTTTTACTAAACGAAATGTGCCTATGTGTGGTTTGCTCACATATAAAATATCTTCGGGCGCATCTGCTGCAACGAATTCTTCTAATACTTTTCTACTGTAATGTTTAGGATCGCTAACTTGCGTCCATAACTTACCATCAGAGAAAGTACCCGCACCACCTTCTCCAAACTGTACATTTGATTCAGGATGTAACTCTCGCTTACGCCACAGTCCAAATGTATCTTTGGTTCGTTCTCGCACTTCTTTACCACGTTCGATAATAATGGGACGAAATCCCATTTGACTCAGTATCAGCGCTGCAAATAATCCACAAGGACCAAAGCCAACTACTACTGGTCTTAAATTCTGCTTGTCACTAGGAGCATGCGCTACAAAGCGATATGCCATGTCCGGTGTGAAGGAAAGTTTACTGTTTACTTTATTTAATTTTTCGCGTGCAAGCACAGTGACTTCATCGCGCACTTCTACGTCTAGGGTATAGACCAATTGAATTGCCGATTTTTTTCTGGCGTCATAACCGCGCCGAAAAATGGTGTAATCAATTAAATCTTGTTCGGCAATAGCTAAGCGCTGAATCACATATTTTTTTAATGCAGATTCAGTATGATCTAATGGAAGCAGGCAATCCGTTAATCTAAGCATGCAATGAAAGTAAAAGTACGTTGGGCATGCGGAAGCATTCGTCCTAAGTTTCTAACTGTGTTGCTGTCGTATTTTACTCTACCCTTTTTTAGGCCAGCGATTCCAACTCCATTACTGCTTCATGCAAAGCTTGGGAGTGGGTCGTGAGTAAGCTATCATGAGGCTAGGCTTCACATTACGTTTAATCTCTTCTGACGAGTATGTATGAAAAAAAGCAGTCAACCCGCAATTGCTAGCGACGCTAATCCTTATATTAAAGTTAAGCACTCAGACATACATGGCAATGGCGTTTTTGCTGCTCGCAAAATACCTGAAGGTACGCGTATTATTGAATACACCGGCAAAAGAATCTCGAGTAAAGAAGCAGATAAACGTGCTGGTCTAGATCCTGACAATCCTCACCATACTTTTTTCTTTAGCTTAGAAAGCGGGAAAATTATAGATGGTGGTGATGGCGGTGGTGATGCGCGTTGGATTAATCATTCTTGTGCACCAAATTGTGAGGCACAAGAAGAAGGTAAGAAAGTTTTTATCCATGCTATTCAAGACATTAAGCGTGGCGAAGAACTTTCTTATGATTATGGTTTAGTGATTGATGACAAAATTACGAAATCACTAAAAAAAGATTATGAATGTCGGTGCGGCGCAAAAGAATGCCGGCACACCATGCTCTCGCTAGCCAAAAAGAAAAAGAAAAAAGCAGCCAAGAAAAAAGACTAAATGATTTAATGCGCGATCAAGTACTACATTAAAAGATACTTTAGTCTTTGCGCGCTAAGGCAAGAAACTCCGTACGCATAGCCAGATTAGGTTGCAATTCACCTAGCATGGCGGAGGTAACGGTTTCTTCACCAGGGGTGCGTATGCCGCGACTCTCCATGCATAAATGTCGGCATCGAATCACCACACCAACTGCTTTAGGTTGTAGCGATTCCATCAACGCATTAGCGACTTGTATGGTTAAACGCTCTTGCACTTGCAAGCGCTTTGCAAAGCACTCCATTAATCGGGTTAATTTTGATAACCCAACAATTTTTCCATCTGGCATATAGCCTATGGTCGCCTTACCAAAAAAAGGTGCGAGATGGTGTTCGCAATGACTGTAGACAGGTATGTTACGCACCACAATTAATTCATTGTATTGCTCTGCGCCGTCTTCAAATGTTTTTAGCAGCTCAGCAGGATTTTGTGTATAGCCTGAGGTCCAATGCTTCCAAGCTTTTTCTACACGCGCAGGTGTTTCACGCAGCCCAGACCGATTTGGATCTTCGCCCAAACTAATTAAAAATCGACGCCAATCATTTTCACTGAACTCGGTAGACATAAGATTCTTTCTTTTAAACCTGCTTAATCACATCAACGTCACTATTAGCGCTAATTTGTAGCGCAATAGTTTAGCGTTTTTTATTTGATACTTTCATGCTAACCGATTTTTGATTTTATTTTTTGTAGGTGCTTATCTGCCCGTATTTTGATACGACTCGATGAATATGCGTTAATCTCTAGCTTTGCGTAAGTTGCCTAAAATTTTAGGTAATTTTTCTGCATAGGATGCGTATTTTTTCATTTTTACATCAACACTATGAGATCTATGAAAAGCCCTAATTATTTTAGTACTAATTCACTACTTATCCTGGTTTTACTTGTTGCTAGCAATGTATTTGCCGCACCATTTGCCTATGTGCCAAATGAAAAATCTGGCACCTTATCTGTGATTGATACAGAGACAGATAGTGTAGTGGCTGAAATAAAGGCAGGCGACAAACCACGTGGATTGGCCGTCTCTAAAGATGGCAAAACACTGTATGTCAGTGACCAGCCAAATAATGTTTTGGTCAAGGTGGATTTAGAAAACCGCGTTGCATTTGGAACCGTTGAGTTGGGAGAATCTCCTGAAGGTGTTTCCATGTCACCCGATGGTAAGTGGGTGGTTGCTGCATCTGAGATTTCAAATTCCGTTAACTTTGTGGCGACTGACACGAATAAAAAAATATTTGCTGTAAAAACTAAGGGTAAAAATCCTGAACATGCTGTTTTCAGTCCGGATGGAAAATGGCTCTATGTTTCTGCTGAAGAGGCAGACAGTGTGGATGTGATTGATGTCGCGAAGCGCAAGCAAGTTGGCTCAGTTAAAGTGGGTGAACGTCCGCGCGGCATCGCTTTTCTACCTGACAGTAAAGTTGCTTATGTCGCATCAGAAATTGCCAGCATGGTGTACGCGATTGATGTAAAAACCAAAAAAGTTATCAAACAAATTAAAACAGGTAATTTTTGTAATGGCGTTACTGCCTCTCCTGACGGTAAGAGAGTTTATATTTCAAATGGTAAAGATGGGACTGTGTCAGCCATTGATACAAGTGACAACACTGTCATCGCTACGATCACAGTAGGAAAACGTCCTTGGAACATGGCCATCACTTCGGACAGCAAGAAGTTATATGTCGCCAATGGTAGATCTAACTCAGTATCCGTGATCGATACTGAGAAACTTCAGGTAATTTCTGAAATCAAAGTCGGTGAAATACCTTGGGGTGTTGTTATTTTTTAAGTAATTTGTTTGCTTGTTTTATTTTCTATTTTGTATCGTTTTTTAGTGATTGATTTAAATGTTATTAGAAAGTGAAGATTTAATAACAGGCTAATTGTTAATGGTGAAAATAATTCACTTGTAACAGTCTAGTGTGAGAACCTATATTCCAAAGCCCACTAGCATTATCGCGATTCTTTCGCTAATTTAATCGTTAAAAATTAAATGAAAGTTTTGCGAGGGTTGTGTTCTAACGTTTCATATTTACAAAACAATCGGAGATTAAATTGGCCAAATCCAACGTATTAGTAAAAGGCGTACTCGCTACTGCCGTGTTCCTAGCATTTGCTGGAACTGGTTTCGCAAAAGACGAAAATCTGGAAAAGATTTCGGCTATGAAGAACACCAACACCGACATGAACATCAAGACTGTCGATCAAGCTGGTAAAAATGCTGACGCTATCAAAGCAAACTTGAAAAAAATCAAGTTACCTGAAGGCTTCAAAATTGAACTCTACGCTATCGTTCCTGATGCGCGTTACATGGCTGTTGCTCCATCGACCAACATGCTGTTTGTTGGTACACGCAAAACTACAGTTTGGGCTGTTACCGATCGTAACAACGACAACGTAGCTGATGAAGTGAAGCCATTCGCTCCTTCCATCAAGTTCAGCAATCCTAACGGCGTATGCTGGACCAAGGATGGCTTCTTGATCGTTACTGAATCCAACCGTGTATTGAACTTCCCAGCTGCTGAATACTTCTACGAAGGTCCAGACGTTGCTGTTATCACCGTTGTTCCAGAAGGCGGCCTGATTCCAGTTGAAGAGCAGTCATATAACCACACCGGCCGTGTTTGCCGTGTTGCTGGCGACGGCAAGCTCTACATCACTTTAGGTCAACCATACAACGTTCAACCTAAAGACAAAATCGATCTCTATAACAAAACCGGTATCGGTGGTGTTATTCGTTTAGACCCATTCAATGGTTCTGGCAAAGAAGTGTATGCAATGGGTATGCGTAACCCAGCTGGTATCGAAATCGATGCAGATGGCAAAACCATTTGGACCACCGACAACCAAGTTGACGGTTTAGGTAATGACGTTCCTCCTGGCGAACTCAACAAGCTGACCAAAGCTGGTCAACATTTTGGTTTCCCATACTGGAACGGCAAATTCAAAGTTGCAGGTTCAAGTGCAGCTCCTGAATTGAAAGACATGAAAGAGCCAGCAGGCGCAGTGTTCCCACAAGTTGAGTTCCCTGCTCACCAAGCTCAGTTAGGTCTGACACGCTATACCGGTAAAGCTTTCCCTAAGAAATACCAAGGTGGTCTGTTTGTAGCATCACATGGTTCTTGGAATCGTACCGAGCCTAGCGGCTACCTGATCAACTACGTGCCTATCGGTTCAGATGGCAATGCAGGTAAAGCAGAAGTTTTTGCTGATGGCTTCTTGGATCCAGTTAGCAAGCGCGCAATGGGTCGTCCAGTTGATGTAGCTAATCTGCCAGACGGTTCTATCCTAGTTTCCGATGACTACGCTGGCGCTATCTATCGCATCAGCTACGCTGGTAACTAATTTCTCTGTCTGTTAGGAAGTAAGATTGCCAGAGTGAATAAGCTCTGGCATCTCTTTCAAGCTTAAGAGTAAGTTTTTTGTTTTCTAAATCGCCTGACTTGATATGTCGAGTCAGGCGATTTTTTAATCTCTATTGAATCAACATCATGAAATTATCTAATTTAATTTTCTGCACTATGATTGTTGCAGGAATTCATACGCAAGCTTTTGCTGCTGATCTTGTTGCGGGTGAAAAAATTTCGCAGAGCTGTGCTTTATGCCACGGTCAGTTTGGTATTACCTCTATGGCAGGTACGCCGTCTATTGCTGGACAACCAGAAGTTTATTTGTCCAGTCAACTTAAACAATTTCGTGACGGTAAACGTCAAAATGCAGTAATGAATCAAATAGCAAAACCACTATCCGATGCAGATATAAACAATGTATCAGCGTGGTTTGCTCAGTTCGAAACTGAACTTAAAAAACGTTAATTCTTTTTTATACAATTTACGTTGCAGCGTTTACGGAGCAGATTTTATTGGGAGATGATTTGGTGAATTTTGCTTTAGTGTCTTAGTAGTTTGTATTGAGTTTTTTATTGATTTTTGAAAGCCGGCTTTAGCCGGCTTTTTTTCTTTCCATTTGCTGCTATATTCTCAACTTAATTTTGTAATGCACATTATTGAGCAAACTGATTTTTATGGAGCTTTTCTAATGTTGGAATTATTAAGCAATCCTGAAGCCTGGATGGCATTTCTTACCCTTACCGCACTTGAGTTAGTTCTTGGGATAGACAATATTATTTTCATCTCTATCTTGGTGGATAAATTACCCGCGCATCAAAAAGAACTTGCTAGAAAACTAGGCTTGTTTTTAGCGATGTTTATGCGCATTGCTCTATTACTGACGCTTGCTTGGATAGTAGGACTGACTACGCCAATAATTAGTATCTTAGGCCAAAGCTTTTCTGGGCGTGATTTAGTTCTACTATTTGGTGGTCTTTTCTTATTATGGAAAAGTGTAGGTGAGATACATGAAACACTAGAATCGAATCAAAATGAAAATGAGAGTACAGCGCGACCGACGGCGAGTTTCAAAGCTATTATTTTTCAAATCATTTTAATTGATTTGGTGTTTTCTCTCGATTCTATTATCACAGCGGTAGGCATGGTAGAAAGTGTAGCGGTGATGATCGCAGCAGTCGTTACCTCAGTTGGCCTTATGATGGTATTTGCTTCTGCTATAGGGAAATTCGTTTCGGCGCATCCCACCATCAAAATGTTAGCGCTCGCTTTTTTAGTGGCAATCGGGTTGTTATTGATCGCTGAAAGTTTTGGCCATCACTTACCTAAAGGTTATATCTATAGCGCTATGGCGTTCTCAGTGATTGTAGAAATGCTGAATATACGATTACGCCGCCGCTTATAGTTTTACACTAAATGTGCAGCGACTAATTCTGTTTTGATATAAGCATAGAATACAGGCGCTGCAACAACACCAGGCAATCCAAATAATGATTCCATGATGAGCATGGCGGAGAGTAATTCCCATGCTCGCGCATTGATTTGTGATCCTATAATTTTTGCATTTAAAAAATATTCCAACTTATGTATGGTGATGAGAAACAACAGCGCAATAACTGCTATCGCTAAGGATTGAGATAAGCTCACTACCACGATCACTGTATTCGATATTAAATTTCCGATCACCGGTAATAAACCCGCTAAAAATGTGATGAGTATCATTGTTTTCACGAACGGAAGATGAACACCTGCCATAGGTAAAGCAACTGCTAAAAAGAGTCCTGTAAACAGCGTATTGATGGCTGCGATCCTTACTTGTGCAAATACGATTTGTCTAAATGCAGTGTGTAAATTAATGACGCGTTGATGTAAGGCTTTTGCTAAAGGTTGATAGGCTTCTGTGCGCGTGGTGTTATGTGTTGCTGCTAATCCGCCTATCACCATCCCTATAATTAAATGCACAATTAATCTTCCAGCTTGCTGCCCAAAATCCTTAGCTTCTGTCGCATGCTCACGCAACCAATGGGTCAACGCTTCTTGCAGTGCTTCTGCGCTTTCAGGTAAATAGCTCGCCATCCAAGGTGGTATTTGAGCGCGTGCTTGATCTAATAAATCTGCTAACTTCTTGAATAAATTTCCTAGACTTCCAGCATCCGATAAAAAAAATTCTATTGCCAACCAAATCATGATCGTCAACAAACCAATAATCGCTATCCCTAATAAGGTCACAGCAATTAAGCGTGATCGTTGTCCATTAGCTTGCTGACCTAAACGTGGCGCCATTAAGTGCACTAGCGCATACACTAGAAGTCCTGCATAGAGAGCAGCAAGTAATCCTCCCAGCATGACTTGTATCAATGCAGCAGCGACTAAAAGATAAGAAAAAATTTCTTGTATGTTTTTATTTACGTTCATCGTGAATGCTTTATTCTTTATTTGTATTCTTATTTTTATCAAACTACTTCTTGTTCGTATTGTCTACAATCTTTATTTCAATTTGATTTTTCTTTTTATCTCAACGCATAGTTTTAAATTGCCATTACTAAAAAAGGCTGCCCGCACTAGCGGGCAGCCTTTATATTTACTGACACTATTTTTATTTAAATACGCTCAAGATAAGCGCTGAAATTAGTTTTGCTGTACACCAGCTAATAACCAACCCATATTACCTGTTACTGGTTTAGATAATATCCATACTTCTCGGAATGATTCTGCTTGTGCATGTTCCGATTCTTTAATCATGCCAAAGAATCTAACACTAGCCAGATACTCGATATCAGTTTGATCAATGCCAAGTAATTCAGCTTCTAAACTGACGACATCGGTATGATTGGTTTCTGCTCCACGCTCCGTCAATTGCATCTTTAATTCTGCAAACATCTCTGGCGTTGTAAATTCACGAATGTCATTGGTGTCAGATTTATCCCATGCTGCTTGCATCCGTATAAAGTTACTTTTTGCTTGTCTTAAAAATCCAGTTGTATCGAAATCTGCAGGAACGCTAGATACAGCGGCGGATGCTGTTTGGCCATACGCACTTCCTTGTCCAATATTGGATCCAATTTCAGGTGTCATGCTGCGTTCAGCAACACCGGGATATGCAGGTTGCATAGCCGGCGTTGATTTTTTACTTAACAAGCGGAATAACAGCACCGCACCAAAGGCCAATAAGCCAACCATTAACATGGTGCCCAACATGCTGGACAACTCTGCGCCCATTCCGAAGTGCGAAAACAGAGCGCCTATTCCCAACCCTAACAATGCGCCACCAATAATGCCACCCCATGGTGTGCGTGATGGTGCTGCTGCTGGCTGTGGTTTAGCAGCTGCACCCACTGCCTGGTTATTTTGCGCAGGTGCCTGACGGCTGTAAGACGGTGAAGATTTCCCCATTGATCCGCCACCGCCCAAACGTTTAGCTTCAACACTTGACATACCTAGGGTAAGACCAACAGCGCTGATAACCAGCGCCATTAAAAACTTTTTCATATTGCCTCCTGATTCCACACTGAGAAAAATCCCATTACAAGCTACGTTCTTAGTAGCTATTGCGCATTCTACTAGTCCTTTGCAAATCACGTACCTGATTGACTTCCCAATTCGGTCTTAATTCAGTGATTTTAATGAGTAAAAAAGTGTAATTATTCTCCATTTTTTACGAACTATTGAAAAATAAAAGTAAATAGATTTTGCCTATTAAATTGATAATAACTATCAAATATATTTTTTAATAGTTGAGGGCTATGATTCATCCCGCTGTCTTACAAACCGCTGTCCTATCAACTTTATGGAGAAATCATATGTCCCTCATCAACACCACCATCAAGCCTTTCAAAGCCCAAGCATTTCATGCTGGAAAATTTGTTCCTGTGACCGAAGCCAACTTAAAAGGTAAATGGTCTGTCGTATTCTTTTATCCAGCTGACTTCACTTTTGTTTGCCCTACCGAGCTAGGCGACTTAGCAGATCACTATGACACGTTCAAAGCCTTGGGTGTAGAAATCTATTCTGTTTCAACTGACACGCACTTCACCCATAAAGCTTGGCATGACACCTCAGACACCATAGGCAAAATCAGCTATCCCATGATTGCTGATCCAACTGGTGCTATCACACGCAACTTTGAAGTGATGATTGAAGAAGAGGGTTTGGCATTGCGCGGCACCTTCCTAATCAATCCTGAAGGTCAAATCAAACTGTGTGAAATTCATGACAACGGTATCGGTCGTGATGCATCAGAGCTGCTGCGTAAAGTTCAAACCGCACAATATATCGCTGCACATCCAGGTGAAGTATGTCCTGCTAAATGGACACCAGGCGCTGAAACTTTGGCGCCTTCACTTGATTTAGTTGGAAAAATTTAATTGATACAAATAAGGCACAGGCAATCTGAATGATTGCCCGTGTCCTTGATCTAGTTGGCCAGCACGGCAACATGTAAAGACTATTAGGAGCTTGACTATGGACGCAACCATTAAAAAACAGTTGCAACAGTATTTGGCTAACATTAAACATCCGGTTGAAATTCATGCTGCTCTTGATGATCAAGCATCATCTAAAGAAATGCGTACATTACTCGAAGAGATTGCATCGTTATCCAATCAACTTATCTTTAATGAAGATATAAGCAATACTGAACGCACACCTTCATTTGCATTAAAGCCTGTTGGCAAAGAGATGGGTGTGCGCTTTGCTGGTATCCCTATGGGTCATGAGTTCACTTCTTTAGTCCTCGCGCTATTACAAGTGGGTGGTCATCCACCTAAAGTCGAAGCAGATGTGATTGAACGCATACGTCAACTCGATGGTGACTATTATTTTGAAACGTATATCTCTTTAACCTGCCAAAACTGTCCTGAAGTTGTGCAAGCATTAAATGTCATGGCTGTTATCAACCCGCGTATTAAACACGTCATGATTGATGGTGGTTTGTATCAAGAAGAAGTGAAGGCGCGCCAAATTATGGCCGTGCCTTCTATCTATTTGAATGGCCAGCCTTTCGGTCAAGGTCGCATGGTATTAGATGAAATTTTAGCTAAGCTTGATGTTAGTGGCGCACAGCGTGATGCTGACAAACTCAATGACAAACCGGTTTTTGATATGTTAATTGTAGGTGGTGGTCCAGCTGCATCCGCTGCTGCGATTTATGCTGCACGTAAAGGCTTAAACACAGGG
>Ga0315901_10003176_pt1 | contig 21635 bp, 24 predicted proteins | sample LakEriMetagenome_10_FD_203761 | JGI IMG/M metagenome (GOLD analysis project Ga0315901, IMG submission 203761) | Freshwater fungal communities from buoy surface, Lake Erie, Ohio, United States - Buoy 2 MA116 | ecosystem: Environmental > Aquatic > Freshwater > Lake | place: USA: Lake Erie, Ohio... | reverse complement strand
ACAAAGTTAAGCCAGTCTCTACTTGGTCCTGCGTTTTCACTCTTGTTGGTAACGATTTCGACAACATCACCATTGTTCAGTCTTGATTCAAGCGGCACCAAGCGTCCATTTACTTTTGCTCCAGCACATCTAAGTCCCACATCCGTATGGACTGAAAATGCAAAGTCAACAGGTGTGGAACCACCAGGCAAGGCCACAACGCTTCCCTTAGGTGTGAACACGAAAACTTCGGGTGAGCCTAAATCAAAACGCAACGCTTCTAGAAACTCAGAAGGATCCTCAGTCTCCTTTTGCCATTCATGTAATTGACGAAGCCATAACATTTCAGGAGATGAATCATTGTTTTCTGGTCCCTGTTTGTACTTCCAGTGGGCTGCAATACCGAATTCAGCTCGGGCATGCATGTCGTAAGTGCGAATCTGAATTTCGATAGCTTTACCGTTTGGCCCAATTACTGTTGTGTGCAGCGATTGATACAGATTAAATTTTGGCATCGCAATGTAATCCTTAAAGCGACCAGGAACCGGGCTCCAGCGTGCGTGTATCGAACCGAGTACTCCGTAGCAATCACGTACATCATTTACCAGAACTCGGATTCCCACTAAATCGTAAATATCATTGAAATCACGTCCACGGACAACCATCTTTTGATAAACCGAGAAGAAGTGCTTCTTTCGACCAGTAACTGTGGCATCTATTGCATCTCGCAGCAGATCCTCTTTAACTAATGCAATTACCTCTTCAGTTAGCTTGTCACGAGACGGCGAACGATCAGCTACTAAACGTGAAATTTCTTCAAACTTCTTTGGCTCTAAAACCTCAAAGGAGAGATCTTCAAGCTCCCACTTCATAGCATTCATTCCAAGGCGGTGCGCCAATGGTGCGTAAATATCAAGAGTTTCTCGTGCTTTACGCGTTGCACTTTCTTCCGAGACGTATTTCCATGTTCGCGCATTGTGCAAACGATCAGCCAACTTAATCACTAATACACGGATATCCCGAGACATGGCGATAACCATCTTGCGGACAGTTTCAGCCTCTGCTGTCGGCCCGTATGAAAGCTTGTCTAACTTAGTGACACCATCAACAAGATTTGCAATTTCATCACCAAAATCCTGGCGAAGTTGCGTAGTCGAATAGTCAGTATCTTCAACGGTGTCATGAAGCAAAGCGGCAATAATGGTTGCAGGATTCAAGCCGAGGTGGGCAAGGATTTCGGCAACGGCAACTGGGTGAGTTATGTAAGGTTCGCCGGATTTACGCAATTGACCAGCATGTGCATCTCGAGCGACTTCAAAGGCCCGAGTTATCTCAGCATCATTTACTGAGGCATGGTTCTCTTTGAGAGCACTGATAAGTGGTGCTATCAAAGTATCCACAAAAGAGCCTACTTACGACCTTTGCGCTTAGGTTGATTGCGTGGACCGCGCCCATTGGCAACGGCAACAGATCCGGCCGCAACATTTGAAGTTGTTGGTGCAGCAGTACCGCGGGCCTCAACTCGCTTTGCAAGGGCTTGCATGGCTGGTTCCTTCTCGCGAAGTTGAGCCAATACTGCAGGTGCAATAAAGAGTGATGAGTAAGTACCGACGATCAAACCAATAAACAATGACAGCGATAGATCCTTAAGGGTTCCCGCACCTAGTAATCCAGCACCAACAAATAAAATTGCTGCAACTGGAAGAATTGCGACAATAGATGTGTTTGCTGAACGGACAATTGTCTGGTTAACCGCGAGATTTACAGCCTGTGAATAAGTCTTAGTTGACACCGCCGAAATTGATCGCGTGTTGTCTCGAACCCTGTCGAAAACCACCACTGTGTCATACAGCGAATATCCCAAAATAGTCAAGAAACCAATAATGGTTGCTGGAGTTACATCAAATCCTACAAGTGCGTAGATTCCAACTGTAATGAAAACATCGTGAACAACAGCAACGATTGCAGCGATAGCCATCTTAGGTTCAAGGGCCATTGCGAGATAAATCATTACAACTAACAAGAAACCAAAGAGACCATAGAGTGCTTTACGAGTGATCTCTTTACCCCATGAAGGACCGATAATTTGTACGTCAATACTTGTGGCACTTACCGAAAACTTGGCTGCTAAAGCATCTTGAACTGCATTGTTGAGTGCAGGCTCTAGAGCTTGTGTTTGAACGCGGACCTTGTCACTGCCGACAAGTTGCACAATTGCTTCGCCGGGAACTCCAGCCTGGGCTGCAGCTTCTCGTGCTTGAGCCACTGAAGGGTTTGGAGTATTAACTGTAAATGAAGAACCACCCTTGAATTCAATTCCGAGAGTCAAACCTTGAATAGCTAATGCTCCGATTGACAAGAGAACGAAGAATCCAGAAAGGCCGTACCAACGACGGCGACGACCGATGAAATTTATGGATGTTTCACCACGATAGAGACGACCACCTAGACCTGAGAACTTTGACACTTTATGCCTCCTTCGCAATTACTAGACCCAGACTCTTAGGCGAGAAACCTGAGAGAGGATGACCTGAGTTGAAGAACTTGCTTCGAGAAATCAAGACAAGTGCTGGCTTGGTGAAAAGGAAGATGATAATCAAGTCGATGATAGTTGTAAGTCCCAAAGTAAATGCGAATCCGCGAACACCGCCAACGGAGAAGATGTACAGAAGTACCGCCGCAATCAAAGACACAAAGTCTGCGATCAAAATTGTTCGGCGGGCACGCACCCAGCCGGTTTCGGCTGCGGTTCTCAAGGATCTTCCTTCTCGCATCTCATCCTTAACACGTTCAAAGTAGACAATAAATGAGTCAGCGGTTACACCGATTGCAGTAATCGCTCCAGCGATTCCGGCTAAAGTAAGCGTGAACCCAATCCATTGACCCATGAGCAGGATCAGTGTGTAAAGCATTACCGCTGCAACGGCCAAAGATCCAACAGTCACAAGACCTAAAGCTCGGTAATACAACAGTGTGAAAATAACTACCAACAACATACCCAACCCTGCCGCCAACACACCCGCATTGAGTTGATCAGCTCCGAGTGTTGGGGAAACTAGCTGAATTTCTCCACGATCAAATGCAAGTGGCAATGCTCCGTATTTCAAAACATTGGCAAGATCTTGTGCTTCAAGTTGCGTGAAACTTCCGGTGATTTGAGCACTTCCTGAAGGAATAGCTTCAGTAATTCTTGGTGCAGAAACAACCAAGCCATCAAGAACAATTGCAACCTGATTTGTAGGCTCTGGCAAGGATGTAACTCGAGCAGTTAGTGCGCCAAAAGCAGATGTTCCCTCATTATCGAAGGTGAGGCTTACAAACCATGCACTACCTGCTTGAGGATCCAAACCAGCAGAAGCCTTAGATATCTGACGACCTAAAACTTCTGCGGGTGCTAAAATATACTTAGCGCCTCCAGCACGATCACATGCAACTAATACTGCGGTCGCATCATCTGCGCCATTTCCCTGAAGATTTTCTGGCTTAGTGCAATCAAGGGCTGCAAACTTTGCATTTGCTTCAGCGCTAACACCTGGAGCAGGTGTAGCTGCGGCATCGGCGGTTGCGGGAACTCCCGCACCGGATGCAAGCACCTGACGGAAACGAAGTTCGGCGGTCTGGCCAACTAAATCAACAACACGTCGACCGGTATCCCCCGGAACCGAAATAACAATTTGGCGATTAGTGCCACTGCCTTGCGCAGTTACTTCTGATTCAACAACACCGAGCGAGTCAACACGTTGGCGAATAATTGAAACCGCCTGATCAATTGCCTCGCTTGTGACGCTTCCCTCTTCACCTGGAGCTATTCGGGGCTGCAGGGTGACCGATGTTCCGCCACGTAGATCCAGACCTAGCTGCAGACTCTTGGAATCTTGAAGGAAAACTAGGCTCACCATCGATACGAGGATTAGGCCAAGAATTGCCAAGGTTCGCACAGGACGCGAGGTGGTCTTTATTGGTTTCGTTGTTGTAGACATAGGGGCAGAGTCTAGAGGTCAGATGCGGGTAAGTCGAAAAGCGTGGAGATTTCAGCAGGTGGCGTTCTCCCTATGTGACGCCAACCCTGTGCGGTAGCCACCCGTCCACGCGGAGTTCTGGCCATAAAGCCATTACGAACCAAGAAAGGTTCTGCAACAGACTCGACGGTTTCGGTCTCTTCGCCCACAGCAATTGCCAAGGTGGAAAGCCCCACGGGTCCACCATTAAATCGTTCAATCAACGCTACTAACACCGCTCGATCTAATCGATCAAGTCCCAACTGATCTACTTCGTACATCTCTAATGCAGACTTTGCTTGGGCCAAGGAAATCGTTGACGCGCCTTGAACTTGTGCGTAATCTCGAACTCGACGCAATAGTCGATTAGCTATTCGAGGTGTCCCCCGAGATCTACCCGCAACTTCTGCGACTGCCTGCTTATCAATTGAAATCTTTAGAAGTTCGGCACTGCGAGAAATAACATGGGCAATATCGCTTTCCTCGTAAAAATCTAAGTGCGCTGTAAAACCAAAACGATCTCGCAATGGACTTGGCAAAAGCCCTGCACGAGTCGTTGCGCCCACCAAAGTAAAATGCGGAAGTTGTAATGGAATTGCTGTCGCGCCAGGTCCCTTTCCAACAATTACATCTACACGAAAATCTTCCATCGCCAGATACAACAGCTCTTCGGCCGGGCGAGGCAATCTATGAATTTCATCGAGAAAAAGAATTTCTCCTTCGACTAAAGAGGAGAGAATCGCAGCCAAATCTCCTGCATGGGTAATCGCTGGGCCGCTTGTTATTCGAATAGGCGCATTCATTTCGCTTGCCAGAATTAGGGCAAGAGTTGTTTTGCCTAAACCTGGTGGCCCAGAAAGCAAAATGTGATCCGCGGGTGAATTACGGTTGCGTGCAGCTGTCAGTAAGACATCAATTTGTTCACGTACCCGATGCTGTCCGATGAAATCAGACAACGACTTAGGCCGAAGCGCATGTTCAAGTGCGGACTCTTCGCTCTTTATCTGAGGCGTAACTAAGCGATCATCAGCCACGAGAACTCTTTCCACTTGCAAGCGTACGCTTGAGTAACTCACTTAATTCAACGCCAGCCGGATCGAATCCATCACTTTGTAGATCTGCGACAACAGTCGAAATTGCATTGTCGGATTCTTTCGGCGAAAACCCAAGTGACACCAATGCACTTGATAACTGTTCTCTCCAAGCCGGTTGATGTCCTTTGTATTGCTGGGCATGCGAAAGATCACTTAACTTACCTTTGAGTTCCAGGATCATTCTTTGCGCACCTTTTCGACCAATTCCTGGAACCTTTTCAATTGCGCCAATGTCTTCCTGGGCTATAGCTCGACTTAAGTCCTCTGGGGTAAGCGCACCAAGAATAGAAAGTGCAACCTTTGGGCCAATACCCGAGACTGTTTGTACAAGCTCAAATAAAGTGCGCGAATCTTCATTAACAAAACCAAAAAGAGTTAATGAGTCTTCACGGACAACTAGTGAAGTAAAAAGTTGTATTTGTGCTCCTAGCGAAACTTGAGTCGTAGTTGACGGTATTACCAAAACACTAAGACCAAATCCACCGACTTCAACCACTAAGCGATCGCTGTGAATCGAACGAACAGTCCCGCTGAGCAACGAAATCATCGGCTTCTCAACTTCTTGATCCGTGATTGTTCTGCAGCAACAGCTTGTGCCAATCGAGTAGTTCCGCCACCACGCCAGATGTTGCAAATAGCAAGTGCTAGCGCATCAGTTGCATCTACTGGTTTCGGGATTGAATCAAGGTTAAGAATCTTCTGAACCATCAGAGCAACTTGTCCCTTATTTGCACGACCGTTACCCGTGACTGCTGCCTTTACCTCAGATGGCGTGTGCATCATTACCGGAATTCCAGCCTTAGCCGCCAGTAACAAGGCAACACCTGCAGCTTGTCCTGTTCCCATAACGGTTCGAACATTGTGCTGAGAAAAAACTCTTTCAACCGCAATAACATCTGGCTTCCACAAATTTATCCATTGTGACAATTGTTGATCAAGATCCAAAAGACGCTGCTCTAAAGCTGCTTCAACCGGGGTAAGGATTACTCCTACTTCGACCAGCGAAAGTAGAGAACCAACGGCACCATCAACGATGCCCACACCGCAACGAGTTAGACCTGGGTCAACACCCAAAACTCTCATTGCCGTCCTCACGCCTTCTCTATTGGTCAAAGTTAAAGCCTAAGGTGATTGTTCAAGGCTTTATTCGAGGCTCGCCATAACTTCATCAGAAACATCAAAGTTGCTATAGACATTCTGCACATCATCTAGCTCTTCGATGGCGTCAATTAATTCAAAAACTTTCTTCGCTGCATCAGCATCCAGAGGAATTGACATCGATGGAAGGAATGAAGAATCCGCTGATTCATAATCAATACCAGCACCCTGCAGGGCGGTGCGAACGGGAACTAAATCAACCGGTTCGCTCACAATTTCGAAGGCTTCTCCTAGATCGTTAACCTCTTCGGCACCAGCTTCGAGAACAGCTTCCAAAATTGAATCCTCAGTGAGTGATCCATCTTTTTTTACGATCACAACGCCTTTGCGATTAAAGAGGTAGGAAACAGATCCAAGATCTGCCATTGATCCACCGTTTCGAGTAACTGCAACTTTTACTTCAGATGCTGAGCGATTTCGGTTATCCGATAAACATTCGATCATAATTGCTACACCGTTTGGACCATATCCCTCGTACATGATGGTGATCCAGTCTTTTGCTCCGGCTTCTAACCCGGCACCACGTTTGATTGCGCGGTCAATATTGTCAGCGGGCATCGATGATTTCTTTGCCTTGGCAACTGCATCAAATAATGTCGGATTGCCATCCATATCAGCGCCGCCATTTCGTGCGGCTACTTCGATTGCACGAATCTGCTTAGCAAATACTTTTGCACGACGACTATCGATAATCGCCTTCTTGTGCTTTGTCGTAGCCCACTTGGAATGGCCTGACATGAATTCACCTCACCTAGCTAAAGTTTAAACTTCTAATATTGGGTTACTTTACCTTCTGAAATGCTGGACGGGCTACTTGCTCAATGAAATAGCGATGCACTCGATGATCGCCCGTGATCTCAGGGTGGAATGAAGTTGCTAGAGCCGTCTTCGAGCGAACGGCAACTGGATGGTTATCAATTGATGCGAGGACCTGAACTGAGTCAGACACCTTCTCGACCCATGGCGCTCGAATGAATACCGCTCGGATCAGTTCATCTGATCCATCATTAAATGAAATATCTGATTCAAAGGAATCTACCTGTCGTCCGAAAGCGTTTCTTCGCACCGTGATATCTAAACCACCAAAGCTTTTTTGACCCTCTTTTGCATCAAGAATCTGATCTGCTAGCAAGATCATTCCCGCGCAAGAGCCGTAAACTGGCATTCCGTTGTTTATCTTGTTCTTGATTAGGTCGAAAATGCCAAATACTTCGGCAAGTTGAGCAATAGTTGTTGATTCTCCCCCGGGTAAAACCAACGCATCAATGCTTTCGATTTCACTTGCACGCCGAACAGCCAGAGCCTCTACTTCACAATTAAGTAGGGAGTCAATGTGCTCGCGCACATCACCTTGTAAAGCCAGTACTCCAACCTTCATTGAACGTGAAGTTACCAACCACGTTCTGAAAGACGATGCGGAGCAGGCAAATCGGCGACGTTAATTCCGACCATCGCTTCACCAAGTCCGCGTGATGCATCTGCAACAACTTTTGCATCATCCCAAAATGTTGTTGCTTTAACACATGCCGCTGCGCGTTGTGCTGGATTTCCAGATTTAAAAATTCCTGAGCCAATGAAGACGCCATCTGCGCCCATGCTCATCATCAGCGCTGCATCTGCAGGAGTTGCAATTCCACCAGCGGTGAAAAGAACAACTGGAAGTTTTCCGGTTTGTGCAACTTCCTTCACTAAATCATAAGGAGCCTGAAGTTCCTTTGCCGCTACATACAACTCATCTTCACGAAGTGATGAAAGACGACGAATTTCTCCACCGATCATTCGCATGTGTTGCATCGCGTTTGAAACATCGCCTGTGCCTGCTTCACCCTTAGAGCGAATCATGGCTGCACCTTCATTAATGCGCCGAAGGGCTTCACCTAAATTGGTGGCACCACAGACAAAAGGAACAGTGAAATCAAACTTATCAATATGGTTTACATAATCTGCTGGAGTCAAAACCTCCGATTCATCGATGTAATCGACGCCTAGAGATTCCAGAACGCGAGCTTCGACGAAATGTCCGATACGAGCTTTTGCCATCACTGGGATCGAAACTGCTGCTTGGATTTTCTCGATCATGTCAGGGTCTGACATTCGAGCTACTCCGCCTTGAGCACGGATATCTGCAGGTACGCGCTCCAACGCCATGACTGCAACTGCGCCCGCATCTTCAGCGATCTTTGCTTGTTCGGCGTTTACGACATCCATGATGACGCCGCCCTTGAGCATTTCCGCCATTCCGCGCTTTACGCGACCAGTGCCAGTTACTTCAGCCATGATTTAGTTCTCCGCTTCAATCGAAAGATAGAGCCCAATCCTACTTCGTCTTTTCAATAGCGCGAGACGTAAATTCAGGCTCGCGATCCGTCAAAGCTACCCAAACTTGGCCCGGATCAAAGTTCATGACAGCGCCATCACTAAATGAAAAGGTGGTTCCTGAATCGGCGGTGGGCCTATTCCACGTAGTAACAAAACGTTCACCGTTACGTAGAACATAGGCCTTGCCTGTACCTATCGTCTCGGACAAAGGAGTGACACCACCAAATTTGTCGCCGTATTCTGACGGGGAAATTTTCACCATTTGAATTACGAAGGTCGTGGGTCCAAGTACAAAGCCACTTTCGGCAAGATTCAATTTTTCATTGTGAGATAAAAGCCAGCGAGATTCCTCTACTGACCATTCTGCAGAGTATTTTGCGGCAGGCCATGTCACTTCAACCTTCTGAGTTGGAGTCCCACCTTCCTGTAGCTCTCCAAAAACAAAACCTACACTCTTGGCAGAATCAACTTGCAGATCATTGTCGGTGATTTTCTGCATCAACAAATCTGCTCGAAGTACCATCGCATAGGGTTGATTACGGTTTGGGTCGGTTGTGTAGATCGTTGGACTTTGCCGTTGCGCTCCCAAATCCTGAAGATTTGCCGCCGATATCACCGGCAAAAGTTTGCGCTGCGCTCCACTGTAGGCAAAGGCAACTCGACCAAATTGACTCAAGATATCGATATCCGAAATGCGTGCACTACGTACTGGACCGACTCTTTGTGGGATTACTGTTGAAAAAATAGCTGCCAATCTGGTGAGGCCACCTTCTACCTGCTCAATGTAAACAATTTCGGCATCTTCTAATCCAATTTGAGGATGAGCCGCATTTGTATCATCAATCTTTACTGCAAGCACCTGACCATCAACGCCTTCGCGCCCGCTGAGAACACTGGTTGCCTTTTTCTCTGGCAATAAATCTGGCACGGCTGCACATCCTGCTAGCGTCAGCGAACTAAGAAGAATCAAAACAAAAAAACGCCTAGAGAACATCAGATTCAAATTCATATGTAATCGGTTGCGGCGCAGTTCCGGCAAGTCGGAAAAGTCGGACAATTAACTTACGGCGGACCATGTTTGTTCGGGCTACTGCATCGGTATGGATCGCAATCGCAACCCTAATTTTGTCGGTTAAGCCAGATAACTCTGTCAATAAAGCACTATCTGCCGCGGTTGCTAAATGTTGAGAATCTTCAAGAAGTAGGCCAAGGGCACCCGATAATCCGCTTTCAGCTTGTGATCGATTCTGGATATCTGCATCGCGTGCTTGATACGCGGCTGCGGTTAACAACATTGATGATGCAGGATCTGCGATATCGCTGTGTGCGATTTCCAACGCGACAGCAGCTCTCTTTTGCAGAAGCACATCAAGATTTGCCCAGCTTGTTTCAACTCTGTGATGCAATCTATCCAGGCGAGTTGCCGTAAATGTCAGGTACCACACGATAAGTAGGACCAGGAGCGCTAAAACTAACCACCGAGTCATTGCTTCTCCTCTTTGCTTAAGAATCGAATCCACGGTCGGGTATCAGATGCCAATCGAACTTTCTGGCTCCCCACAATCGACATTTCGTAGACCGAGTAAATCTGTTGTGCAACGACTGTCCAATCAAACATCTTTGCTCGCTCTTTACCTCGAGCTGACAATTCTTTCCTTTTAGCTTCATCTCGCAACAGGTCAATCACGACCTTTGCTAGTTCGGTGGAACTCTCTGATTCAAATAGCGCACCAAATTCTCCATGACCTAACAAGTCATCGAACGCCGGGATGTCACTGGCCACAACGCAGGCACCACCTGCCAGAGCTTCAGCCAAGATGATTCCGAAAGATTCGCCTCCTGTATTTGGTGCAACATAGACAGCAACAGATGACATGAAATCTGCTTTTTCATCTTCAGTGATTTTGCCTAAAAATTCAAAACGTTGTCGCAACTGTGGATCAATGCCTTCGATCACTTCTGCCTGATCACCGGGACCAGCAACAAAGATTTTTACATCAGGAGCAAATCGAGAAATCACAGGTAAGGCATCAACCAGAACACTTAGGCCCTTACGCGGCTCCTCAAATCTTCCAATGAAGCCAATGGTATTTCCAGACCATTTCTCTATGATCTTTCCATCCGTGTAACGATTGGCATAAATACCGTTAGGGATAATCACTGCATCGGTATCTAAGTGATCTGTAAGAGTTAGGCGCGCTGCTTCAGAGACCGCGATTCGGGCTGACAATTTCTCGATTGCCGGCTCAAGAATTGGACCGATCGCAAAAATAATCTTCTGACGTTTTGCAGCTGCGTGAAAAGTTCCAACCATTGGGCCATCTGCAGCCCAACACGCCAAGAGTGAAATTGAAGGAATCGCTGGTTCGTGCAAGTGCAACAAGTCGAAATCGCCCTGTGAAATCCATTGACGTACTCGAGCAAAAGCGACTGGACCAAACAAGACTCGCGCAACTGCGCCGTTGTAAGGAATTGAAATTGGTTTACCAGCGTTAACGACATATTCGGGCAAATTCGAATCATCAATTGCCGGCGCTAACACAGACACATCGTGACCTGACGCGATTAAGAACTCGGCAAGGTCACGAATGTGATTTTGCACTCCGCCCGGCGTATCCCAACTGTACGGACAAACAATTCCAATTTTTAAACTACGACTAAGCATTAAGTGCGTTCCTTAAAATCGCCATCAATCCAGATACGTTGCAACATATGCCAGTCTTCGGGATTTCCAGAGATTCCATCCTCAAAATACTGTGCTGTCATTTGAACAATCTCTTTTACCTTGCTTTGTTCATCTCCCGAACTTGGCAAAATGATATTTCGAAATTCAATATGTACTCCGTATTCCGTGTAGGAGACAAAAGCGGTAATCAGCGGAGCTTTGGTGCGTAAAGCTAGCAAAGCCGGACCTGCTGGCATCCGAGCGATACCGCCAAAGAAATCAACCTCGATACCAGAGCGGGAAAGATCTCTGTCGGAAACCAAAGCAACTAACGCCCCTTCGTTAAGTCTTTCCTCCAAAGTGTTGAGCACCCGTCCATCTAGAGGCAAGACCTCCATTCCCATCGCCTGTCGATAAGCAAGAAATTTCAAGAAGAGTTTTTCAGGCTTTAAGCGCTCCGCAACGGTCACGAGCCGAATACCTTTTGCGCAGAAATAGGCACCTGCATGATCCCAATTACCAGCGTGCGGAACCGCAACGATTACACCTGTTTTTGCTTCGATCGCATCTATCAGTAAATGTTCATTAGTGACCGTAACCGTCTCAAGAATTCGTTTTTTGCTCCAGTCTGGCAAACGAAATGTGTCGCACCAATATCGCATGTACGAACGCATGGCTTCGATAACAAGCAGATCCAGATCTAAACTCGTAATGCCAGGTTGAGTTCTGGAAAGATTAGAACGCAATCTTTGTACACTCTTTCCGTCGCGCTTAACCAGATAATCAGAAACTCGATATGCCAGCTTGTAAGCTGTGCTTTCGGGTAACCATCTGACGACTCGCCAGCCTGCGAAATAAACATAAGCCGATAAATTATCCTTCATTTTTACTTGCTCGTTTCACGATCAACATTCGTTGCACAACTGTAAATAATCCAAGAATAGCCAGTAGCCACATACCAATAGAAAGAACATAAGGAACACCTAGGCCATCAAAGCCGATAGCTGCCAACGAGATGATCAAACGTTCCGTTCGTTCTGCGATTCCTCCGGAACAGGCAATTCCAAAACTTTCCGCCTTGGCTCTAATGTAGGGAACAAGTAAACCTGTTACCAATGTTGCAAGTGCTACATAAGCCAGCGGATCATCTTGATCGATTAAGAAAATAGTGACTCCAATCAAAATCGAAGAATCAGTTATACGATCAATTGTGGAATCCAAGAATCCACCCCAGCGGCTTGAACCCGCACTGGATAAGCGCGCCATAGTCCCATCGAAAAGGTCACTCAGGGCCAAAACGCATATAACAAGTGTTCCGATAAAAAATTCGCCTTGTGGGTAGAAATACAAGGAGCAAATGACAACTCCTGTTGCCCCAATCCACGTTACTGCGTTAGGGGTCAGACCTCGACGCAAAGCAAAAGCTGCCACCGGGGTGATTACCCTGGTGACCGCTGGCTTCAAACGTGCACTTAACATCAAGGACCATCGTAGGCTGAGCCAGTGCAAACACAAATCACCAAGGGCTTAATTCATGTATTTGGCCACCCAAGTGCCGAACCTGAACTTGTCGCCCAATGCTTTGGCGGTGTCTTCACCCAAGAAGTTCACAGTGACAGCGATTTAGCGATATTTGCAATCAACCCATCTGCAGGTGTAGATCAAGAAACCATTTCGCGATGGGCCGAGCTCGATGAGTTTCAAATTCCTAGACTTGTCGTAGTTACTCATTTAGAAAGACAAGAAGCAGATTTTGATGATGCTGTAATGATTGCTAATCGTGTTTTCTCACCGATGGCCACACCATATTTAGTCTTACACGATGAAGCTGGTTTGCCTATCGCCCTGATTTCACTTGGCGATTTATCAATAGTGGATTACTCAACGACTCCCCCAACCTCTCGAATGAGCGATCCAGAACATCAAACATTAGTTCAAGAATTTCGAGATGAGTATCTTGAGTTAGTTCAGGCCAGCGGTGATCAAGCTTTCGCTGCAGGATTACTTTTTCCCGCAATTCCCTTGTGGATTGACAAAGGAATCGGCGTCGACATAGTTCACCAGTACATCAAAGAGCTAAATCTTTGATTACCAGGCAGAAGCGAGTTCGTCTCTAGTTAGGTGCAACAGCTGAGGCATCACTTTAGTTTTTCCGATTATTGGCATGAAATTTGCATCACCGCTCCAACGAGGAACAACGTGTTGATGAATATGTGCAGCAACACCTGCACCTGAAATCGCACCTTGATTCATTCCTAGATTAAACCCTTCAGGCGCTGAAACTTTTCTGATTGTTTTCATTGCATGAGCTGTCAGGTTAGATATCTCATTACGTTCCTCTTCATTTAAATCAGTAAGGTCAGCTACATGCCGGAATGCACATACCAATAGGTGCCCAGGGTTGTAAGGATAAAGATTCATGACAACGTAAGCCGTTGTGCCTCGATGAACAACCAAGCCCTCTTCATCACTCTTTTCAGGTATCGCGCAGAATGGACATGCAATGTCATTACTATCTAAAGGTCTATTTTCGCCCCGCAGATATTCCAGTCGATGCGGAGCCCATAATCGTGCCCACGCATCAGGCATACCAGCACCACTTAGTTCATGGCTCATTAACTACACCTGAGTTCGTTCGGCAACAACCTTTTTAATCTCAGCAATTGCATCAGCCACCGGAATTCCATTCTTCTGTTCGCCATTGCGATAGCGGAAAGAAACAGCACCAGCCTTTTGATCCTCTTCACCGGCAATGATCATAAATGGAATCTTTTGCATCTGTGCATTTCGCACCTTCTTCTGCATTCGATCATCTGAAGCATCGAGTTCTGCGCGAATACCTGCTTTACGCATTGCCTTGATGACATCGCCCAAATAATCAGAAAACGTATCAGCTACGGGGATACCAATTGCCTGAACTGGTGCCAACCATGGAGGGAAAGCGCCGCTGTAGTGCTCGGTCAGAACTCCAAAGAAGCGTTCAATCGATCCAAACAAAGCTCTATGAATCATTACCGGACGTTGACGTGTCCCATCCGATGCCGAGTATTCAAGTTCAAAGCGTTGCGGTAATTGGAAATCCACTTGAATCGTCGACATCTGCCAGGTGCGACCAATGGCATCCTTTGCTTGCACGGAAATCTTTGGACCGTAAAAAGCGGCACCGCCTTCATCTAAAACTAATTCTAGATTTTGTGCGGTTGCAGCTTTTCGTAGAGCATCTGTTGCCTCGGCCCAATCCGCATCTTCACCGACGAACTTTTCTTCATTTTTTGTGGATAGTTCGAGGTAGAACTCATTTAAGCCATAGTCACGAAGCAAGTTCAAAACAAATGTTAAAAGTGAATCAAGCTCCCCCACCATTTGTTCCTTGGTGCAATAAATATGCGCATCATCTTGAGTAAAGCCGCGAGCTCGAGTAATTCCGTGCAGAACACCCGACTTTTCATAGCGATACACGGTTCCAAACTCAAACAGGCGCAAAGGAAGCTCGCGGTAGGAACGACCACGTGATTTGTAAATCAAATTGTGGAACGGGCAGTTCATAGGCTTCATGTAGTACTGCTGACCAGGCTTCTTTACGGTGCCATCTGCATTTAGCTCTTCATCAAGAATCATCGGCGGATACATGCCATCGGCATACCACTGTAGGTGCCCTGAAGTTTCAAATAGTGCGGCTTTAGTTAGATGCGGTGAATAGACAAACTCGTAGTTTTCTTCTTCATGTCGGATTCGTGAGTAATCCTCCATGGCGCGTCGAACGATTCCGCCCTTGGGATGAAAAACAGCCAATCCTGAACCGATTTCCTCGGGGAATGAGAACAGATCGAGTTCAGTACCTAAACGACGATGATCTCTTTTCTCTGCCTCGGCGAGAAGTTCAAGGTAAGCGTTCAGTTCATCTTGTGACGGCCATGCAGTTCCATAAATTCTCTGAAGCATCGGATTCTTTTCAGATCCGCGCCAATACGCAGCAGCTGTTCGCATTAACTTGAAAGCGGGAATGTGTTTTGTTGATGGCAAATGTGGACCACGACATAGATCACTCCAGACAGGATTACCGTCTCTGCCCAAGTTGTCGTAAATCGTAAGCTCAGCGCCTCCAACTTCAACCGATGCTTCTTCCCCAGCAGGACCTTTAATTCCGATGAGTTCACACTTGTATGGCTCGTGCGCTAACTCGTTAAGCGCTTCGGCCTCTGTTGTGACTCGGCGGCGAAATCTTTGTCCTTCTTTAACGATCTTGCGCATTGCACTTTCGATTTTTACTAAGTCATCCGGATTAAATGTGTTGGTGGGATCGAAGTCGTAATAAAAACCATCCTTAATTGGAGGTAATGCCCAGGCGAGTGTTTGCATACACTTCTTGAACTGCTTGCGCCATGACGTGTGCAGTTGAGTGACGAAGAACAGCTAACCCATCAGGTGATGAAATCAAGACTGATTCAAGGACATCGCCTTGTGAAAGCTCAGTCCACAAATCTTTGAGGACCCCATTAACCCGACATACGACTACTTCTTTGTTGTCGGCGAAGATATGAGTCGGGCGTTGATCTGCCTCAATCTTTAGGGCAGCGCCATCAACTGTGATCGAAATCTGAGCCATGTGGTTAGCCTACCGAAGTCCTTAGCGCCATCGCTTCAATTTCAGACCTGAAATCAGGAGATTGCCCAATATCACTTCCATCGATAGAGGCAACGGGTTGAGCTATCCGCAAACTGCTTAACAAGAACGCTGATTGAACCCTAGGAATTTCTGATCTATCAATGCTTCTGACAGATACACCGCAGTATTCGATCACCAACGCGCGCATGACACCGGGCAATACACCATCACTAATCGGTGGAGTAACCCATTTGTCCCCTATGCGGAATAGAAGATTGCTGACAGCTCCTTCACAAATCTTTCCTTTGTCATTACAAACAATTGCTTCATCTGCCCCCAAAACTTTGATTGCTTCAAGAATTCCTAGACGATAGTCGTAGGGGTAGCTTTTTATGGGTTGTCCTTGGATGGCGATCGCTTGGTCATAAGTCAAAAGTTTCGCAGCTTGATTGGTGGCCTCATACGGAAGATGGACCGCGCTCCAATTTCCATTTTTACCAAACGACAACCTCAATAAGCCAACGGGATACTGCACATTGAGGCAAAGCTCTTCGACCGAACTTCTCACCAAATCTTCTGGTGGAATTCGAAATCCAACCTGTTGGGAACTGGAAACAGCACGGCGCATGTGTCTCGACAGTGCCCACGGCTTGTTATCAACTGTCTTTATTGTCTCGAAGACACCATTGCCGCTCATCCAACCCTTATCGTTGCAATCACTTTTTTCGATGGGAACTAGCACGCCATTTTGAATAACCCTCATCAAATCTGCCCTGCAGCAATCCTTATTAATCGTGAAGCTTTGAGTTCAGTTTCTTCCCATTCGGCTAGTGATTGACTACTAAAAGTAATGCCGGCCCCTGTTCCGAAATGAATTTTTTCATCCTTCCAAAAAATGCGAATAGCCACCGAAAGCAGCGCCTTATCACCTTGTACCCAGCCCAATATTCCACAGTAAGGACCTCGAGGCTTTTCGTATTCGGCGATTACAGAGAGCGCTGATGATTTAGGTGCACCGCTAACGGATCCCGGAGGTGAGATTGAATCAAAAATATGGCTCCAAGAAATTCCCGGAACCAAATCTCCTTCAACATCAGATACCAAATGCTGCAAACCAGGATGATCCTCACTGTAAAGAAGTCGCGAGACTTCCACAGTTCCGCTTTCACATATCATTCCTAAATCATTTCGCATAAGGTCAACAATCATGATGTTCTCCGATTGATCTTTTACTCCAAACTTGGATGAGCCCAGTGACTGGGTACCCTTAATTGGAGAAGTTTTAACCCTCTGCGCTGATCGTTGCAGAAATAACTCGGGTGAAGCTGATGCAATGTTTAAAGAAGGTATCTCGAAATAACTTGCCCACGGTGCGGGATTGCTGTTGAGAATGGCCCTAAACAGGCCACGTAAATTCGTGCTTGAATTTTCAGAAGTTAATCTACGACATGCGTTGACCTGATACACCCATCCTTGTGCAATCAAATCTCTAACCGTTTCAACGTAAGCAATGTATTCATCTTTATTTGGAACGCTATTCCATGGGGATTCGATAGGCGACCAAGCGGCATCTGGAAAATCCGCGTTAACTACTGTTGCAAATTTGGCCGCAGTGAATGCTCCTTCAAAGGTTGTCGAGACCGCCCAAAAATCTCCATCATCCAAACAAGAAGGGTCATGAGAGATCTCAAGGAGATCCGTTGCTAATCGTCCCCCCATCCAAAACATGGGTTGATCCTTCTGGTTAGGCACGGGATAACGCTAACCAATCCCCCTCACTTTGGCGCTTACGGCTCTCCTGCGCTAGATTTGCCCTCCTCGCGGACGTAGCGCAGTTGGTAGCGCGGAACCTTGCCAAGGTTCAGGTCGCCGGTTCGAACCCGGTCGTCCGCTCTGATACTCGCCGTTTAGATTGAACTCTCTTCGAAGAATTATATCTAGCGGCGATATTTATATGGTCGGGTGGCCGAGAGGCGAGGCAAGGGACTGCAAATCCCTCTACACGGGTTCAAATCCCGTCCCGACCTCCATTATTAGTGAAAGACTCATCGTCTACACACAGCGGAGGATGTTGGCAATGTCTGCAGATGAATCAGTTCGTCCGTGGGGACGTTATGAAGTTTTGCAGGAAAGCGAACATCACAAAATTAAATGCATTTATGTTTCTCCAGGCTGCCGTCTTTCATATCAACGTCATCAAAAAAGAGCTGAACATTGGTTCATCGTTTCTGGAGTTGCATCGGTAGTTCTGGATGGAAAGACATTTACTCGAAACGCGGGCGAGACAGTTGATATTGAAATCGGACAGCTTCACCGCATCGGAAACAATAATTCAGATGAGCTAGTTTTCATTGAGGTTCAAACTGGAACTTACTTTGGCGAGGATGATATTGAGCGTGTAGAGGATGATTATTCGCGCTAAATGACTGTTGTATAGTTCAACCACCTAAGGACGATTGGCTCAGCGGTAGAGCACCACATTGACATTGTGGGGGTCACTGGTTCGATCCCAGTATCGTCCACCGGCTTCAGTGCACAGACTTCTTGAATACAGCTAGGTATGCCGGATGAATTGGCCAGACCTTTGTAAGCTTGGCGGGGAAATGTGGCAGATAAGAATCTCGTAAAGTTTCAAATCCCTCGGCTTCAAAGAGTTTTTGCACCGTCTTTCCTGACGGTCTATAAATATGTGTCGGGTCCGAGTCATAAAGTTTTGAGTATTCCCATCGTGTCAACCAATTAGAAATTGTAGGCATGTGAACAAGCACGATGCCACCAGGCTTTGTTGACGCGCTAATCGAGCGGATCCCAGCTTCTGGATTTACTAAATGTTCAATGATGTTAATCGCCAAAATCAGATCAAACTTCTGCGCAAATGGACTGGTGTCCTGAAGGTCACCCTGCTTGAAAAATCTTTCGGGTTTTCTTCCTGCTGCAACCTCTACTGCGTGATGGGCAATGTCCACCCCGCACAATGATCGTGCGCCTTCGAATGCATCAAGTAGCCACCCATATCCACATCCAACATCTAGTACATCAGATTGAGAAAGCTCGCGGACGCTGTACTTGGCGTATGTGCTGACAAGAATCTTGTCACGCCACTTATCAAAGATTGTTTGTTGGGGATGACCTTGCTTTGAGACGCCACTGTATAACTTAGAGAAATACTCGTGACCGGCGGCTTCACGATTTTTGTCCATAAGTTTGCCTCTTGCTTTCCCATGAATTTGGAGAAAGTTACCAGTTTGGTGGCCATTTGCCGATAAAGTTTGGACATGAGGAAGCCAGAAGATTTCTCGCAATTTTTGGCCTCGCGCAGAAGCACGCGAGATTTTCTATCTACGCAGGTTCCTCCAGAAATCATTGAACAGATTTTGAAGGACGGGCTCACGGCACCTAGTTGGTCAAATACTCGTCCATTTAAAGTAGCGGTCGCATCTGGTGACATTCGGGATCGAATCAGTACCGAGTTCCTTTCACGTTGGAGTGTTCTCTCCAAAATCATGCGCAAAGGAATCATGAACAAACTGAGAATTGTTTACTCCAGATACGGACTTCCTACGAGTAATCGCTTAATTGTAAAGCCCTACCCTTCCGAATTGAAACCTCGGGCCGAACGCGTTGGCAGAGAGATGTACGAAATTTTAGGTGTTGCACGAGGAGACCGAACAGCTCGAGATCAACAATGGGCAAAGAACTATTCATTCTTCGGGGCACCTGTGGAGCTTTTTGTTTATGTTCACAAATCACTTCATATCTACGCGGCATCGGATGCAGGGTTAATGATGCAAAACTTGATGCTATCGGCACATGCCCATGGTTTGGGAACATGTGCTCAAGGCGCTGTTGCTATTTGGGACGATGTTGTACGTAAAGAGTTTAATGTTCCTAAGGGTTACCGATTGCTATGTGGAATTTCTCTGGGTTACCCAAGTGAAACTTCAATAAATGACTTCAAGGCTAATCGTTTGGAAGTTGAGGAATTAACGCTTAAACCTCGTAAAGTCTGATTGCGGCTGTTTTCTTAGCAAATCTACCTTCCTTTATCCTCGCTACAACTTTGTTAGCGATGATCCCCAGCCAGGGGATTGCAATAGTTCTGCCTCAATCAATTATTGGCGGACCTAAAACTACTTGGTGTTTGCTTCGATAAAGGTTAATGAATTCTGGAAAATTAATTCTTGGTCGTAATCCATCGTCGCTACATGATAACTATTTACCAATTCGATTCGGGTTTTATTGGTGGTTCCAATTTCGCTAAGAATGATTTCAGTATTAGTAACGGGCAGCGTGTGGTCATCAACTGAATGGAACAACTGAACTGGCACGGTAATTTTGCCTAAGTTACCTCTAGTAATTCGCAGCATCTTAAGAAGTTGATAAACACCGCGTGTTGGTAATGCGTCATATCCCCATTCGGTAATTCCAGGACGCTTAATGTCATCACCGACACTGGTACGCATTTTCTGGAATCTTGATAGAAAGAAAGCCAGCTCGACTGGAACACCCTTCACATGAATCATTGGGTTGACCAAAATCAATCCCGCAATCTCATTGTCGATCGAAGCAGCCACATTAAGCACTGTTCCGCCGCCCATCGATAGTCCAACTAAAAAAACCACATCACAAGTTTTACGAAGCTCGCTTAACTCAAAATCAACTTTGGCTGGCCACTCTTGCCACTTAACTTTGTTCAAATCTTCCGGTTGTGTTCCATGTCCAGGCAACAAGGGAACCCGAACTGTGTACCCCTTTGAATGAAGGAATTCTCCCCAAGGTCGCATTGATGCAGGTGATCCAGTGAAGCCATGAACTAATAAAACACCGACATGTGCATTTTTTCCTGTGCCTTGCGCGGACCAATCCTGCATCCAACCTACTGGTGCTCCTTGAACTGCCATGATTCAAGAGTACGACTTAATCTTTGTCAGATCAATGACATACGATTGATTACATGCCAAAGGTTGAAGAGCGAACTCTCGCCGAAACTACCTTTGCTGTTTTAGATCTAGAAACATCTGGTGGCTCTCCTCGATTAGGTGCTGGAATCACTGAGATTGGTGTGGTTAAAGTAAAAGGAGGCGAAGTTTTAGGAACTTTTCAAAGCTTTGTCGATCCGGGTCATTCACTTCCTGTATTCATCACGCAACTGACTGGAATTTCAGATGAGATGCTGATTTCAGCACCCTTCATTGATGAAATACTTCCAACTTTATTTGAATTCCTAGGTAGTGCCGAAGAAACCGTGGTCGTAGCCCATAACTCTCCTTTTGACTTGAGTTTTTTGAAAGCTGCCTCGAAAACTCATGAGATTGAGTGGCCAGATTATTTGACCGTTGATACTGCTCGACTTGCTAGGGCGGTTCTAGATCGGGATGAAGTGATTAACTGCAAACTTTCTACCTTGGCCGATTTTTTTGGCGCATCAATTTCGCCAAATCATCGCGCCCTTGACGACGCCTTGGCAACTGTTGATGTTCTGCATGGACTCATTGAACGTCTTGCAGGATTTGATGTTCATAACTTTGAACAAATGCGAAACTTTCCCTCACGTAAGAAAAGAACTAAGCGCCCAATTTCTGAGTAAGGGACGCCCATCTAATTACTAAATCTTGGGCAGCTCCTGAATCAATAGCGGTAATGGCGGCTTCAACACCTGATGCAATTCGATCATGCAAAGAAAGTTCAGTTCTTCCCTCATATGCAGCTATCGCCGCTGCAGCGTTGAGCACGCATGCATCGCGGTGAGCCCCCTTTTCGCCCGCAAAGATAGAGTTTGTGATTCGCGCGTTTTCTGCGCCATCGCCACCGACCAG
>Ga0315901_10003172_pt1 | contig 21645 bp, 21 predicted proteins | sample LakEriMetagenome_10_FD_203761 | JGI IMG/M metagenome (GOLD analysis project Ga0315901, IMG submission 203761) | Freshwater fungal communities from buoy surface, Lake Erie, Ohio, United States - Buoy 2 MA116 | ecosystem: Environmental > Aquatic > Freshwater > Lake | place: USA: Lake Erie, Ohio... | reverse complement strand
GAAATCGCGCATCCAAGAGCCCTTTTTATAGCCCGATACGGGTTAGCGCGCTTCTGATGATGAAGGAGGCCACCGTCCTTAAAATCTCAGAGCCCACCACTCTAAGGAGGAAGTCATAGAGATTGGTGCCAAAGAAGCCAATTGCTGGTGCTAATAGATACATACTCGCCTTGCTTTCTATTTAGAGGTCGATTTCTTTTCGCAGCTTGCGAAGGTGGGCAATATGCCCAATAACTTTCCTTTAGTTTCTTGCCTCTAGGCCGTAGTGGGGAAAACTCAACGCTGGTAATCTGACAATGTGAGTGAGGCGCTATCAAACCTTGGAAGTGAGAATAGAACATTTGCTCCAACAGAGGCATTTGCTTCTCAAGCAAATGCTAAGCAGGAAATCTATGAAAGAGCTGATAAAGATTATTTAGCGTTCTGGGAAGAGCAAGCAGGAAATCTTTATTGGCATAAGAAATGGGACCAGGTTTTAGATTGGCAGAGCCCTTTTGCAAAGTGGTTTATTGGTGGAAAGCTCAACGCTTCGTATAACGCACTTGACCGCCATGTTTTAGAAGGTCGCGGGGATCGAATTGCATTTCTCTTTGAAGGTGAACCTGGAGATAGTAAGCAGATTACCTATAGCCAACTTCTTACTGAAGTTAAGAAATGTGCTAACGCTCTAACATCTCTTGGAATTAAAAGCGGTGATCGAGTTGCAATCTATATGCCCATGATCCCAGAGGCAGCGATTGCAATGCTTGCTTGCGCAAGAGTTGGAGCTGCCCATAGCGTGGTCTTTGGGGGATTCTCTGCAGATTCACTTCTTGCAAGAATTCAAGATGCTGATGCCAGTTTAGTAATTACTGCAGATGGTGGATTTAGAAAAGGTAGCGCCTTTGCCCTGAAATCAATTGTTGATGAGGCTTTAAAGGGAAAAACTAATGTAAAAAACGTTTTAGTTGTAAGAAGAACCGGGCAAGAGGTTTCTTTTACAACAAGAGATATCTGGTGGCATGAGTTAGTTGATAAGCAAAGTAGTGAGCATGTTGCTCAAGGCTTTGATAGCGAGCATCCGCTCTTTATTCTCTACACCTCAGGAACAACTGCAAAACCTAAAGGTATTGCCCATACCACCGGGGGATATCTCACCCAGGCCGCCTTTACTCATAGAGTGGTTTTTGATCTTAAGCCTGAAAAAGATATTTACTGGTGCACAGCAGATGTTGGCTGGATTACCGGCCACTCTTATGTCGTTTATGGACCGCTAATTAATGGCGCAACGCAGGTTATCTATGAAGGAACCCCAGATACCCCACATAAGGGGCGAATCTTTGAAATTATTGAAAAATATAAAGTGACAATCCTTTATACCGCGCCAACTCTGATTAGAACCTGGATGAAGTGGGGCGATGAACACCCAAATAAATTTAACTTAAAATCCTTAAGGCTCTTAGGCTCTGTTGGAGAACCAATAAATCCAGAGGCATGGATCTGGTATCGAAAAGTAATTGGTTCAGATAACTGCCCAATTGTTGATACCTGGTGGCAGACAGAGACTGGCGCCATCATGATCACTCCTCTTCCTGGAGTAACAGCTACAAAGCCAGGATCTGCAATGAGAGCACTTCCTGGAATTAGCGTAAAAGTTATTGATAACGAAGCAAAAGAAGTTGGTAATGGCGGCGGTGGATACTTAGTAATTGATAGACCTTGGCCATCAATGCTCCGTGGGATCTGGGGCGAGCCGGAAAGATATAAAGAGACTTACTGGTCAAGATTTGATGGGCTTTATTTTGCAGGAGATGGCGCAAAGCTAGATAGCGATGGAGCGCTCTGGCTCTTAGGACGCGTTGATGATGTTATGAATGTTTCAGGGCATCGAATCTCAACAACAGAGGTTGAGTCAGCTCTAGTTTCACATCCCTCAATTGCTGAAGCAGCAGTTGTTGGAGCAAAGGATGAAATTACCGGTCAGGCAATAGTTGCTTTTGTAATTCTTCGAGGCGGAGTTGCAGCTGATAAAGATCTAGAGCAGAGCTTAAAGAGCCATGTAACAAAGGAAATTGGCGCAATAGCAAAACCGCGCCAGATTATGGTGGTGCTAGAGCTTCCAAAAACTAGAAGCGGCAAGATTATGCGCCGCCTGCTTCAAGATGTAGCTGAAAATAGAGCAGTTGGCGATGCTACGACCTTAGCTGATCCCAACGTAATGAAGTTGATTTCAGAAGGTCTGAAATCTGGAACGAAAGAAGATTAAAGTCAGCAATTTCTCTATAGATATCGCTACTACCGATAATTGAATCTGGTAGTTGCCAGGGCAGATATTTAATTAAAGAAATTACCACATAGGCAATCAGCCCTACTTGAGCCAGTGATAACGCTGCTCCAAGGATGGAGTTAATAAATTTAAAGGGTCCAAAGAGAATCCTTTTATGAATTCCAATCCCACTCTTTTCTAGAACCCATCGACCTAAACTTGCTCCTGCAAATATGGCAAAGAGATGGAGAAAAATGATTGCAGTAAGGCCCTTCCACTCAGCGCTATACCAATTAGCAAGTGCAAAGCCTGCAACACCGCCGCCAAAGTATCCAAGGATTGATAAAAGGGTGGCGAGTGCTCCCTTGTTATAACCAGTTGCAATTACAATGAGTGCAATAACAACTAGCGCAATATCTAAAATCATCCAATATCTATCTCTAGATACTCTTTTACTAACTCCTGCATCTCTTCATAGCTAAAAATTGGTCCAACTTTCTGGAAGGTTAAAACTCCCTCTTTATTTATAAATTGTGTTATCGGAACTCCTGGTCCAAAGTAATTAGTTGACCTGCCATCAGGATCATAGAGCTGCGGGAAAGCTAAACCATTTTCAAGGGCGTGGTTATAACCAATACTCTTTGAGCGCTCTTCAACATCTACTCCCACCACTTGCAATAGATCCCCTGCTTCTTCATGGAGCTTTATAAAGTTCTTTCGCTGCGCTGCGCAATTTGTGCACCAGCTGGCCCAGACAGAGATAACAGCAGGCCCTGCAATAGATTTAATTGAAATCTCATCATCGCTATCAAGGCATTCAAGGAGCATTCCATCATTTGCTGAAGTGGTAGTTTTTATGGAAGAACATGGCGCAAGTGAGTCAACAGGAGTTGCGCTCTTATCGCTCTGAGTTGAACAAGATTTCAGTAGTAGAAGTAAAACAACTAGCCATATTCTCATCTGAAATCCTTATCGCTCTTGAGTAACTCTTTTGCTCTCACCGAATCTACCTCGCCAATTCCATAACTCGGGCATAACTTAGCCAGCGCGCAGGCCCCACAAGCTGGTTTCCGCGAGTGACATACCCGCCTGCCATGCCAGATTAAGCGCTGGGAGAGATTGGTCCACTCTTTTTCAGGGATGAGTTCCATAATGGCAAATTCCACCTTCACAGGATCCATCTCTTTGCTCCAGCCAAACCTTCTCACCAAGCGGCCAAAGTGGGTATCAACTGTGAGCCCTGGGATATCAAAGGCATGGCCTAAAACAACATTGGCTGTTTTTCTTCCTACCCCAGGAAGAGTTACTAACTCATCTAAAGTCTCTGGAACTTGGCCCTTGTAATCATTAACAATTTTATTTGCAAGTCCCTTAATGCTCCGTGCTTTGGCGCGAAAGAAGCCGGTTGATTTAACGATTCTCTGAAGATCGCTTAAATTTGCCCCAGCAAAGTCTTCAACCTTTTTATATTTCTTAAAAAGAGCTGGAGTTACTGAATTAACTCGCTTATCGGTGCATTGGGCAGAGAGAACTGTTGCAATTAGGAGTTGAAGTGGGTTATTAAAATCTAATTCACATTTAACATCTGGATAACTCTTAGATAAAACTCTATACATCGCCCCGGCTCGCTTTTTCTTTGCTACAAAGCTCTCAGCCATAGCGTTAAAAATAGCCCGAATTGGTATCTTTTTCACCAGAAGGTAGGGTTGCGCTATGGCTCCGCGCTTAAATGACCAAGTCGATGAAGTAATTGTTCGTAAAACACCTCTCTTTTCTGGTCTTGATGAAGCCGCCGCCTCAACACTTCGAGCCTCGATGAACCTAGTAAAACTGCGCAAAGGACAGGTTCTCTTTAGAGAGGGAGATGATGGAGACCATCTCTACATCGTCTCTAGCGGAAAAGTAAAACTTGGAACTAAGGCAAGTGATGGACGAGAAAACCTTTTAATGATTCTAGGTCCAGGAGATATGTTTGGTGAGCTCTCACTCTTTGACTCAGGGCCAAGAACAGCAAGTGCTATTGCTGTTACTGATTCCAAAGTATTAGCACTTGGCCAAGAGAAAGTGATTCCTTGGGTCAGAGAGCATCCTGAAGTGAGCCTTCAACTACTTGCCCGACTTGCAACAAGGCTACGTAGAACAAATGAAGTTGTGGGAGATCTAGTCTTCTCTGATGTTCCAGGAAGAGTTGCTAAAGCTTTAATTGATTTAGGTGTGAAGTTTGGTGAGAAGAGAGAAGAAGGCCTCTATGTAAACCATGATCTCACCCAAGAAGAGCTTGCTCAATTAGTCGGCGCATCAAGAGAGACTGTTAATAAAGCCCTTGCTGATTTTGCTCAGCGCGGCTGGCTCCGCCTTGATGGAAGATCGGTATTGATTTTGGATTACGAGCGCCTACTTAAGCGCGGTCGTTAATCCTTTATCTCAACAGTTAGCTCAACCTCAACTGGTGAATTAAGTGGAAGCTCAGCAACTCCAATAGCACTCCTTGCCGCAACTCCAGCATCGCCCCAGATATGAGCAAATAGCTCTGATGCGCCATTTGCTACTGCTGGATGGCTGGTAAAGCCTGGCGCCCCATTTACATAACAGACAATTCGTACCACTTTAACAATTGAACTAACTGGAGCTACTAACTCAATCGCCGCTAGAGCATTTAAGCCACAAATTCTGGCTAGTTCATAGCCCTGCTCAACGCTTATCTCTGCTCCTAATTTTCCAGTAGCAGTTATTGCGCCATCAACCATTGGAAGCTGACCAGCAGTAAAGACTAGATTTCCAGTGCGAACTGCTGGAACATAAGCTGCAAGTGGCTTACTAGCTACTGGAAGTGTTAAACCCTTCTCAGCTAATTTAGCTCTAACATCAATCACGCAATCGCTCTTTTCATATAAGCAACTAATTGATCTCCGCCGCCAGGTGCTGGAATGACTTGAATTAACTCCCAGCCATCAGATCCCCAGGTATCAAGAATCTGTTTGGTGGCATGGGTTAGAAGTGGAACGGTGGCATATTCAAACTTCATTTAATTTCCTCCTGATAGCGCAGCTTTTACAAGTGATGAGACTAGGCCGCCATCTGCGCGCCCAGCAATTTTTGGTTGAATAGATTTCATGACAAGACCCATCTGCTGCGGCCCGCTTGCTCCGGTCTCTGCAATCGCTGCTGCAATTAAATCTTTAATCTCAGATTCACTTAGCTGGGCTGGAAGATATGTGGCGATAATTTCACCCTCAGCCTTTTCGATATCAGCTCTATCTTTGGCACCTGCTTGTTCAAAGGCCTCAGCAGCTTCACGTCTCTTTTTAGCCTCTCTGGAAAGAACTGTGATCACTTCAGCATCACTTAGCTCTCTGGCTTCTTTGCCTGAGACCTCTTCGTTCTTGATTGCAGTTAAGACCATACGGATAGTTCCTGAGCGGAGCTCATTTCGATCTCGCATAGATTGAGTTAAATCGCTCTGTAGTTTTTCTTTTAGCGCCATAGCGGTATCTTCTCACGCCTATGGCCTATCAACTACGTCAAGTGAGCCTGCCTCTACTTCCATCTGGGGCTAGAGATATTCGAATTCTGCATTTCTCAGATCTTCACCTAACCCCGGCAAGAAAACGCGAGATTGCAGATATCAAGGGCTGGGCAAAGCTAAAGCCAGATTTAGTAATAAGCACGGGTGATTTTCTAGCCCATAGAGAGGCTGTTGGCGTTGCTCTAAATGCTCTTAATGAATTACTTGATCTCCCAGGTCTCTATGTCTTTGGCTCTAATGATTACTACGCACCTAAATTCAAAAATCCCCTCTCATACTTGAAGAAGGATTCCGGTGAGCGAAATTTAGGTGAAAAGCTTCCGATAGGGGAATTTGATAGAGAGTTGCAAAATCGAGGCTGGATAAATCTAAATAACAAGAGATGCTCAATAGCTATAAATGGATTAACTATTGATATCCGTGGAACTGATGATGCTCATCTTGAATTAGATGATTATGAAAGAGTTTCTGGAAAGAAAAATGGAGAGCTCTCAATTGGAGTGACACACGCCCCATATAGAAGAGTTTTAGATGCAATGGCTCAAGATGAGATTGATTTAATTTTTGCTGGCCATACCCATGGCGGACAGGTGCGAATGCCCTGGTTTGGCGGCAGTAGATCACTAACTACCAATTGCGACTTGCCTAATTGGAGATCACGGGGCTTAACCAAGATTGATAGCCAACCATATTTAAATGTCTCTGCAGGGATGGGCTATAGCCCTTTTGCTCCCTTTAGAATTTTCTGTCCCAGTGAAGTGTCGCTTCTTACGTTAAAAGAATGTATTTAGGAGTGTAGTATCTCCATATGAGCGAAACCTACACGCTAGTCACTGGAGCTGCTGGATTTGTAGGCTCCCGACTAAGCGAAATGTTGCTTAAAGAAAAACGAAAGGTAATCGCTCTAGATTGCTTTCTGCCCAATCTTTACTCTCGTGAAGCAAAAATAGCAAGATGGGAGCGTCTCAGCTCGCCTAACTTAGTAAAGATTGAATTTGACTTAAGAAGTGACGACTTCTCCCTACTCTCCAAATATCAAATTGACTCGGTTATTAATCAAGCAGCGATGCCTGGTTTGATTGCAGATTGGGCAAACTTTGCTCCATATTATGATTCAAATATCTCTGGTTTAAACCGTCTTCTCGAGTTTACAAAAAAGCTTAATCTTAAGTCTTTTATTCAAGCTTCAACTTCATCTGTATATGGCAAGTTGGCAATTGGTTCAGAGAGTCAAGATTTAAATCCAACTTCTCCCTACGGGGTATCAAAGCTTGCGGCAGAGAAGCTCTTGCTTGCATATAACGATTGGTTTGGCACACCAGTAAAGATTTTGCGATATTTTTCAATTTATGGACCTAACCAAAGGCCTGATATGGCTTATGCAAAAATAATTAAAGCTCTATATGACGAAGGTGAATTCACAGTATTTGGCGATGGAGAACAACGCCGCTCAAACACTTTTATCGATGACATCATCTCCGCCACCCTCCTTGCTGAAGAGTTAGCGCCTCCGCGTTCAATTATCAATGTATGTGGAGACGATACAGTTTCTTTAAATCAAGCAATTTCGATTATAGAAAAGCACTCAGGAAAAAAACTCAAGCGACTCAATGCCACCGGGCGTACTGGCGATCAGCGCGACACTTCGGGGGCTAATTCCAAAGCCAAAGAGTTACTGGGCTGGAGCGCAAAAATTGGTATTGAGGAAGGACTACTAAGACAAGTAAGTGCTTATAAAGAATTAAGCAGTTTTTAACTACTAAATTCCTTTGCAACTAGCTCAGCAATCTGAGCTGTATTTAGAGCTGCGCCTTTTCTTAAATTATCTCCACAGACAAAGAGATCTAGCGCATTTGGATTATCAAGAGACTTTCTCACTCTTCCAACCCAGGTTGGATCTGTGCCAACAACATCTGCAGGGGTTGGGAATTGATAGCTCTCTGGATCATCTACTAACTTCACACCAGCTGCGTTTGCCAGCAGATCTTGAGCATCTTTTCTTGAAACTTCTCTCTCAAAGACAGCGTGAACCGCTAGAGAATGGGTAGTTAGTACAGGGACTCTTACGCAGGTGGCTGAGACTTTTAGATCAGAGATTCCAAGAATCTTTCTAGATTCATTTCTTACCTTTATCTCCTCTGAGGAGTATCCACCTTCTTTCAAAGATCCTGCCCAAGGGACAACATTTAGCGCAAGGGGAGCTGGAAATGGACCGTTATCTTTAATTAGAGTTCTAATATCGCCAGCAATATCACCCACAGAGCTTCCAGCAACAGCGCTTATCTGAGAGCGGAGAGCATCAAGGCCAGATTGTCCTGCTCCAGAGGCTGCTTGATAGGAGGCAACTACTAATTCTTTTAAGACATATTTTTTATGTAGAGCTCCCATTGCAACAATCATGGAGAGTGTTGTGCAATTGGGATTGGAGATAATTCCTTTAGGGCGGTTCTTAATCTCTTGAGGATTGACTTCCGGGACAACTAGAGGAACTTCAGGGTCCATTCGAAACGCACCTGAGTTATCAACGCATACTGCGCCGCGAGATGCTGCTATTGGAGCCCATATGGCAGAGATTTCATCTGGAACATCAAACATAGCAACATCAATTCCATCAAATGACTCAGGTGAGAGAGCAACAACAGTTAGCTCTTCTCCGCGGCAGAGTAGTTTCTTTCCAGCGCTTCTCTCAGAAGCAATTAGTCGAATCTCGCCCCAGACATTCTCTCGTTTACTGAGAATATCGAGCATCACAGTTCCAACTGCTCCTGTTGCTCCAACTACTGCCAAGCTTGGCTTTTTACTCATATCCCGCTGCCGCCATAAACGACAGCTTCAATCTGATCAGCATCAAGATCAAAGGCGGTATGCGCTGCTTGAACTGCGCGCTCAACATCGCTCTGGCGACAGACAATAGAGATGCGAATCTCTGAAGTTGAAATCATTTCAATATTCACTCCAGCAGAGGCCATTGCGGCAAAGAAGTTTGCAGTTACTCCAGGATGTGAGCGCATACCAGCACCAATTAAGGATAATTTACCGATCTGATCATCATATTGAATTGATTGAAAGCCAATCTCTCCTTGGAGTTTCTGCACCGTTGAGGTAGCAAGAGCTCCTTCACTTCTTGGAAGAGTAAATGAGATATCAGTTAACCCAGTTGCTGCTGCCGAAACATTCTGAACGATCATATCTATATTGATATCAGCATCTGCTATCGCCTGAAAGATTCGAGCTGCAACACCTGCTCTATCTGGCACCCCAACTATTGTTATCTTGGCCTCACTCTTATCATGAGCGATTCCAGAGATGATTGCTTGCTCCATGCTTCCTCCTTCAGGTTGGTCTTTTACGACCCAGGTTCCTTCTAAATTAGAAAATGATGATCTAACATGTATTGGTAGATTAAAACGTCTAGCATATTCAACGCAGCGAAGATGTAATACTTTGGCTCCAGATGCTGCTAGCTCTAGCATCTCTTCATAGGTAACTGATTTTAATTTTCTTGCAGTTGGAACAATTCTTGGATCTGCGCTAAATACTCCATCAACATCTGTATAAATCTCACAGACATCAGCATCAAGGGCAGCGGCAAGTGCAACTGCAGTTGTATCCGAGCCACCTCTACCTAGGGTTGTAATATCTTTAGTATCTTGAGCAACCCCTTGAAATCCTGCAACGATTGCAATTGCTCCCTCTTTTAACGCCTCTTGAATTCTTCCTGGGGTTACATCAATTACTCGCGCTCTGCCGTGAGTTGAAGTTGTGATAATTCCTGCCTGGCTTCCAGTAAAAGAGCGAGCCTCAAGCCCTAAATTTGAAATAGCCATTGCAAGAAGTGCCATTGAGATTCGCTCGCCTGCGGTTAAAAGCATGTCGAGCTCTCGACCATTTGGTATTGGTGAAACTTGATTAGCTAAATCAATTAACTCATCTGTGGTATCACCCATTGCTGAGACAACTACTACGACCTGCTGGCCAGATCGCTTAGAGGCAGCGATACGGGCAGCAACGCGCTTGATGCTCTCAGCATCGGCAACGGAGGAGCCCCCGAACTTCTGGACGATTAGACCCATGGCTTCATGTTGGCAGAGAGTTGAGGCAAAGCGGAGTTTATATCATATATTAAGACGGGTTCTGTCTCACTATTAGAGATCTAAAGACCTTCGACCTTCAAAAGCTCTTCCAAGGGTTACTTCATCGGCATATTCCAGATCGCCACCAACAGGAAGACCGGATGCAAGACGAGAGATCTTTATTCCAAGTGGCTTCATTGTTCTTGCTAGATAGGTCGCTGTTGCCTCGCCCTCAAGATTTGGATCGGTGGCGATGATGATCTCTTTGATCCGATCATCGGCAAGGCGAGTGAGAAGTTCTCTTATTTTTAGCTGCTCAGGGCCAATCCCATCAATTGGGCTAATTGCCCCTCCTAGCACATGATACTTACCGCGAAACTCTCTAGTTCTCTCAATCGCGACAACATCTTTACTCTCCTCAACAACGCAGATCAGAGAGTCATCTCGCCTTACATCGCGGCAGATCTTGCAGAGCTCTTCCTCTGCAATATTAAAACATTGGCTACAGAACTTCACTCGCTCTTTGACTAGGCGAAGTACTTCAACTAAACGATTGACATCAACGCTCTCTGATTGAATAACATGGAAGGCAATTCTCTGGGCGCTCTTTGGGCCAATTCCTGGCAGGCGGCCTAGCTCATCAATTAGCTCTTGAATAATTCCTTCGTACATCACTTATCGCTCTCGCCAATAACGCGCGCGCCAAGTTCTTTCATTAGTAGCTCTGTTCCAGAGAGGCGAACTTCATCATCTGGATCTTCATCAACTCTTACACTCTTCGCCTCATTTAAATTAGCAGAAGTTGATAGATCTACCACCACTTCAATCTTTCGCCTTATACCTGTTACTTCATCAAAGGCATCAATTAGAATCTGCTCACTCTCAGATCTAATAAATGAATCTCTTGCTCCAGCATTAACAATTCCAATTGTAATTTGCTTCTCATCAACACTTAGTATCTGCGCACTTGCTGATAGCAGCGACCAGGTGAGTCTCCGTCTTCTTTTAACACTCTCAATTACATCTGGCCACATCCGTCTTAAGGATGCAATATCAGCGCTACTTGGAGCCTTTTCACTCTTTGCCGGCTCACTCTTTACTTGCTCTGGCTCTTCTTTAATTGTCTTTGGCTCAGCCTTTGCCTCTGTTTTATGAACCTTTACAGTAGGGGCAGTAGGCGCGCCTGCAACATCAAATCCTGATTGGCGTTCAAGTCGCTCTAGCCGTGAAATCATTCCAGTATCGCTGGAATCACCTTGAGCAATTGTTATCTTCCCCGCAACTAACTCCAGAATTAGCCTTGCAGGCGTTGCTCCTCGCATCGCTGTTAACCCTTCAGCAAGCAGAGCCGCTGCCCTATTTAGTGATGCGCTGCCAATTCTTGATGCCTGTGATGCCATTCTTGTTAGTTGATCTTGAGGATATCCACGAAGAACTGTGGCTGCTTGATCAGATAAGGCATCAACAATAACTAGATCTCTTAAACGCTCAAGTAAATCAAAGGCAAAGCGCCTTGGGTCATGGCCAGATTCAACAAGTAGATCGATTGTTTTAAATAACGTTGCAGTGTCTCTTGCACCAATTGCATCAATAGCATCATCTAAGAGCGCACCATCGGTATAGCCAAGTAGTTGAACTGCAATTTCATATGTAACGCCATCTTTTCCAGCACCTGCAAGTAATTGACCCAAAACAGAGAGCGCATCTCTAACGGATCCACCTGATGCTCTAACTACTAGCGGAATTACGCCCTTTTCAACCTTTACGCCCTCTGCTTGGCAGAGCTTCTCAAGATGCTCTCCCAAAATTCCAGGAGGCACCAATCTAAATGGGTAGTGATGGGTTCTTGAGCGAATAGTTGCAATTAATTTCTCTGGCTCTGTAGTTGCAAAGATAAATAGAACATGTGGTGGTGGCTCTTCAACGACTTTAAGTAGGGCATTTGCTGCTCCTGGCCCTAATTGATGGGCCTCATCGATGATATAGATCTTGTATTGTGAACTAACAGGTGCAAAGAAAGCTTTATCTCTTAGATCTCTTGCGTCATCAACTAGCCCATGAGTAGCAGCATCTAACTCAATAACATCGATAGATCCAGGACCATTTGCTACAAGATCGGTGCATGATTGGCATTTGCCACAAGGGTTTGGTGTTGACCCTTTTTCGCAATTAAGTGAGCGAGCCATAATTCTGGCACTTGATGTCTTGCCGCAGCCTCGAGGACCTGAGAATAAATAAGCATGATGAATTCGACCTGATTCAAGTGCATTTGATAGCGGTGTTGTTACATGTTCTTGGCCAATAACGTCAGCAAAAATAGAGGGGCGATACTTGCGATAAAGCGCCAGTGACATTTTGACCTTTCTTAAAGGATCCCCCGTACACCCATTAGAGCGGGCCTACCCTTGCTGCCTTCCAGCCCTGGGGGAGTTCGGCACGGTAATGCCGCACGGAGGATCTGCGGTGAATCATAGTTTGAAGCACCGATAGAGTTCTCCTCTTACTTCAAGACGAGGTGAGCTCGGGAGGATTCGCATAGCGGCCGAGTGCGCACGCTTGGAAAGCGTGTGTAGGGAAACCTACCGAGGGTTCAAATCCCTCATCCTCCGCCCTTTATTTCAGAACTGTTTTGAAGTACTCCACAGTTTTACCGAGCCCTGCCCCACGTTTAGTGGCAGGTTCCCAACCTAGTAAATCTCTTGCCTTATCTATCTGTGGCTCTCTCTGCTTTGGATCATCTCCAGGCAGCTCTCTCATCTCTATTTTTGATTTACTACCTGTAAGTTCAATAATCTCTTTCGCTAATTCCAACATATTTATTGGTTCTGGATTGCCCAGGTTTATCGGTTGATGAATACCTTCCTTAAAGAAGAGTTTTATAAATCCATCTATTAAATCATCAACATAACAGAAACTCCTGGTTTGAGTACCATCTCCATAAACTGTTAGAGGCTCACCTTTTAAAGCTTGAACAATAAAATTGCTAACTACTCGGCCATCATCTGCTGCCATTTTTGGCCCATAAGTATTGAATATTCGAGCAACCCTTATATCTAGACCAAATTGACGATAGTAATCAAAAGTTAGTGTCTCTGCAGCCCTCTTGCCTTCGTCATAGCAAGATCTAATTCCTATGGGATTAACGTTGCCCCAATACTCCTCAGGCTGCGGGCTAACTGTGGGGTCACCATATATCTCAGAGGTTGATGCTTGAAAGAATCTTGCCCCAGTTCTTTTGGCAAGACCGAGCATATTTATCGCTCCATGAACGCTTGTTTTAAAGGTTTGAACTGGATTTCTCTGATAGTGAATTGGGCTTGCCGGACAGGCTAAATTAAAGATTCCATCAACTTCAACATAGAGCGGGAAAGTCACATCATGGCGCTGTAATTCAAAGTCTGGATTACTTCGAAGGTGTGCGATATTTCGCTGATCTCCGGTATAGAAATTATCAACTGCTAGAACGCTATGACCTAAAGACAATAATTTTTCACATAGATGAGAGCCAAGAAATCCTGCTCCACCAGTTACTAAAATACGCATTGAATAACCTTATCTCTAGATATCTAGACCGATGTACTTAGTCTGAAGGAATTCATGGATACCATCAAAGCCGCCTTCGCGTCCAAGCCCTGATTGCTTATTTCCTCCAAAGGGAGCGGCAGGATCAGAGATCATTCCCCGATTTATTGCCACCATTCCAGAATCAATTGCTTCAGCCATTCTTATCGCTCTTGAGAGATCACTTGAATAGACATAACTGATTAGTCCAAAATCACTATCGTTTGAAAGCGCGATTGCTTCCTCATCGCTTTGAAAGGTGACAATTGGAGCAACAGGGCCAAAGACTTCATATTTTAGGATTTCATTTGATTTATCAACAGTTAGAACTGTTGGTGGATAAAAGGCTCCAACTCCCTCTGGCATTACTCCGCCAGTTTCAACTACCGCTCCGCCCTTAACAGAGAGTTCAACTAGCTCTGCGATTTTATTGCGTTCTTTTATTGAAACACTTGCTCCAAGTTTAGCGCCTGCCTCACGCCCTGGAGCCATCTTTAGCTCTGACATTTCTTTAGCAAACTTCTTTGTAAATTCTGCTGCGATACTTTTATGAACATAGATTCGATTGGCAGCAGTGCAGGCAGCCCCGCCATTTCTCATCTTGGCAAGCATTAAACCTTTTACCGCTTCGTCAATATTGGCATCATCTAGAACTACAAATGGGGCATTACCGCCAAGTTCCATGGAGCATCTAATAACTCGATCTGATGCCTCTTTAAGAAGGATGCGCCCAACCTCTGTTGATCCAGTAAATGAAAGATTCATAACTCTTGGATCATGGAGCATTCGACTAACCATTGGCCCTGCTGGCGTTGGAGTAATTAGATTGACTACTCCCTTTGGCACTCCGGCTCGCTCCAAAATATCAACAATTGCCATCGCTGTTAAAGGGGTTTCAATTGCAGGTTTGAGAATTACTGTGCAACCTGCCCCAATTGCTGGACCAATTTTTCTAGTTGCCATACCTGCTGGGAAATTCCAAGGGGTAATAAGAAGTGAGACTCCAATTGGTTGATGGGTTACTAATATTCTCTTATCTCCACTTGGCGACTTTCGAAAGTCTCCTTGAACTCTTACTGTCTCCTCTGCAAACCAACGGAAGAACTCTGCGGCATATAAAATCTCACCTTTAGCATCTGTTACAACTTTGCCATTTTCGCGGGAGACCAACTCTGCTAATTGATCAGCCTCAGAAACCATAATTTCAAATGCTTTCCGGAGAATCTCTGCGCGATATCTTGGAGCACTTTTTGCCCAATCTGGAAAAGCGCGAAATGCTGCATCAACTGCAGCGTCACACTCTTTCGACCCTGCCGTCTGAATCTCTGCGATTACGCTTGCATCGCTTGGGTCATAGACCGGCACTGTTCCACTGCCTTTAACCCATTTTCCATCGATATAGAGATCAGTTTTTAAGGTCATAGGCGCAGAGCATACGCGTGAAAAGGGGGGAGTAGAATGGGCAACTACCGTGGCTAAATCTTGGACTGATGATGCTCCTACCCCTAGAGCGCTTAAAGAACATGCACACTTGCGGGACCCTTTCACATACCGGTTAAAGAAATTCTTACTAGGCGCCCCGTTAAATCGCCATACCCTTGGCCATCAACGTTTGAAGAAGCGTTACGCCCTTGGGATTCTTTCGTCAGATTGCATTTCATCATCGGCCTATGGTTCCGAACAGATTCTTGTCGCCTTACTTCCAGCTTTTGGCTTAGCCGCATTTACTCTATTGATGCCGATGACTTTTGTAGTAATAACGGTCCTGTTAATCATCACACTTTCTTACCGAAACGTTATTTCGGTTTATACACAATTTGGTGGGGCATATATTGTTTCCCGAGATAACTTTGGCCCTGTTTCTGCCCAAATTGCAGCAGTGGCACTGATTTTAGATTACATAGTAACTCTTGCCATTCAGACCGCTGCAGGTGTGGCTGCGATTGTCTCCACATTTCCTGAGTTAGCTCCATGGAAAATTCAAATGTGTGTAGTTGTAATTGCCCTCTTAGCGTATGGAAATCTTCGTGGTGTAAAAGAAGCTGGCCGTACTTTCGCGCTGCCCACTTACTTATTCGTTGGCTCTATGTTCGTAGTTTTTGGAATAGGAATCTTTCGCGAACTAACAACTGGGTTGCCACAACTTAACCCGCGCTCACCAGGGGCTATCGAGATCGGAACTGAACAGGGACTCCTCTCAGCAGCAGCGGTCTTTATATTACTTAGGGCATTTGCTAACGGCGGATCATCTTTGACTGGTCTTGAGGCAATCGCCGACGGTGTAGGTTTATTTAAGTCACCAGAATCAGCTAATGCCAAGAAAACGTTGGTAATGATGAGCATGATTCTTGGAACCTTAGTTCTTGGAGTCTCCTACTTTGCGCACCGGATTTTGGCCGTGCCCTATGAAGATGAAACACCAACTGTAATTTCTCAAGTAGCTTCAACAATTCTCGGTGACGGAGCATTTGGATCGGCATTCTTCATTCTGGTCCAGACCGCGACAATGCTTATTCTTTTTGCGGGAGCAAATACAACCTTTAGCGCCTTTCCTATAGTTGTTAATTACGCCGCAGCTGATGGATATCTACCTAAATGGCTAACAAAGCGTGGTCATAAACTGAACTTTTCTAATGGAATCATGGTCCTTTCTGGCGCAGCTCTTATTCTGGTCGTTGCTACTCAAGGTTCGATTTCCTATCTTGTTGCTTTTTATGCACTCGGGGTCTTTACCGCCTTTACCCTCTCAGGACTTGGCATGGCGAAACATAATTACAAAAACCGTGAAGGTAATTGGAGATTAAAGTTTGCCATAAATGGGCTAGCTGGAGGTTTGTCACTAATTATCGTCATTATATTTTCAGTAGTTAAATTCACAGAAGGTGCTTGGGTGGTGCTAATACTGGCTCCGATATTGGTTATATCTTTCTTGAGGCTGAGAACTCGATATGACGCAGAGAAAAAAGCGTTAGAAGTTCGAAAAGAACTTGAGCGAGCACTCTCAATCACTCGCCACGATGTGACAGTTTTAGTTGACTCAGTAGATCTTGCCACGGTTGGAACTATTCGTTACGCCCGATCACTAAACCCTCGATCAATACATGCCGTGCATTTCGTGCTAGATGACCGTCGCGCAGAACAGATTAAGGAAGAATGGATGTCCAGTCATAGCGTTGATGATGTCCCTATTGAATTTATCGACTGTCCTGATCGCAGAATTCCTAATGCTGCAGTTGACTATGCAATTCGCTCTACTCAGAAATCTGATGTCGAGTTAACGTTACTGCTCCCGCGTCGGGCATATCGTGGATTCCTTGGCCGTTTGCTCCACGACCAAACTGCTGAAGAAATCGCACGACCTATTTCGCAATTGCCTCGAGTTGTTGCAACAATCGTTCCCTTTGATGTGGAGCGGATCTTAAAGGGGCAGGTGCGCGAAATAGAGAGCGTAGAGCCAGAGAAAGCGAAAGCCACAAATAGCGCGCCAGCTAGAACCAAAAGCAATTGGCTCCAATCATCTGAAGTGATAAGCCATTATCAAGAATCAATGATGCCGATTGGCAGTATCACTTGGCGCAAGAGAGCTCATGTGGCAGGAAAAGTAACTGCTATTAGACCTGCTGCTATGGATAGCGCACCGACTTTAGAAGTTGAGATTTGGGATGAAAGTGGCGGAGTTACCCTGCAATTTCTAGGAAGGCGAGAGATAGCAGGACTTGAAGTTGGATCAACTCTAATTGCAGAGGGTATGGTCGGTGAACACGATGGCTCACTGACTATTCTTAATCCTTCATATGAGATTAGGGTATGAAGCGTTTAATAATAATTCCAACTTATAACGAGTTGGCTAATGCTCCGATCCTGATTGAGCGCATTTTTAAGCACATTCCTGACGCTCATATATTGATAATCGATGATGGTTCTCCTGATAAAACCGGAGAGAAAATCAAAGAGTTACAGGGTAAATATCCTTCTTCCCTATTTCTCTTAGAGCGAGCTAACAAGTCAGGCCTTGGCAGCGCTTATCGCACTGGCTTTGCTTGGGGCTTAGAGCGAGGATATGAAGAGCTAATTGAGATGGATGCGGATCTCTCTCATAGAGTGCGAGATCTAAAAAAGATGATCGAGGCAAAAGAGCTAAAGCCCAATACAGATCTCGTAATAGGTAGTAGATGGATGCCTGGAGGTAAGACTGAGAATTGGTCTAAGAGCCGAGAGCTTCTATCAAGGGCTGCAAATCTCTATGTTAGAGCGATGTTGGGTATGGGAGTTAAAGACTCAACGGCAGGATTTCGCATCTATTCCTCATCGATTCTTAAAAGACTAAACTTTGAAGCGATAAAGAGTGAGGGCTACTCCTTTCAGATAGAGATGACACGGGCTGTATATAAACTTGGCGGAAAGATAATTGAAGTTCCTATTACCTTTAGAGAGCGCAAAAATGGCGTGAGTAAGATGTCAAAAAGTATCGTTAGAGAAGCAATGTTGCTGGTAACTATCTGGGGTTTGCGTCGACTACTTTTGATTTCGAAAAGACCTTCACAAAATTCATGATTTCAAATGCAAAAGGCTTCTTACGAAACTCATCACTAGGTCCTATTTTATTGGCATGTAAAGAGATAGTGCGAGGGCTAAAAGGAGGGGACTTCAGCCAGTTCGGGGAACAAGGCCTAATTTCTAGTTTGATTCCAAGCACTCCTGGATCGTATCTAGATATAGGTTCAGGCCGTCCTGTCAGCGGCTCCAATACCTACCGGCTATATAAACTTGGGTGGTATGGAATCCTTGTGGATCCCATACGCACTAACTTCTTATTGAGTAAAACCGTTCGCCCGCGGGACAGAAGCTTTAACAGTCTCGTTGGTCCAGGTGGCAGTGCCTTGTTTTACGAGTTTTTTCCCTATGAGTATTCAACTGCATCAAAGATTGAAGCTGATAAGTTGACTGCTAAGTCACCATCTGTGGCTAAATTATTAAGAACATACAATATTGATAGCGTGCCAGCATCATACTTTTTTGGGATGCTACCCAAAAAAGATTATGTCTTTTTGAATGTAGATGTAGAAGGGTTTGATCTGCAAGTTCTCGAGTCGCTTGACTTGAGAGAAAATCGCCCTGATTTAATTTGTGTCGAGGAATGGGAGTTCATTGAGGCTAAACCAGGGCCAATCAGAAAATTCCTCGAGAATTCAGGCTATGAATTCGTTTCTCGAGTAGGAGTTTCAAGCTTTTACAAAAGGACTTGGTTTGGCGGTGGCGGTGGGATTTGAACCCACGGTTGGGTCTCCCCAACACACGCTTTCGAGGCGCGCTCCTTAGGCCGCTCGGACACGCCACCCAAATGTCATTACGCTCGTAAATCTTATCATGCTGTAGCCACTAGATTTAGTGTAAAAGAGAATTCTTGAGGTACCGTGAAGCATCTATTATGAAAATGTTTCGTGAAGATATCCAGGTCCTAAGAGCAATATCTGTATTACTTGTTTTAATTTTCCACGTAAGGCAACATTTGTTACCTAATGGTTATTTAGGTGTCGATATATTTTTCTTCATCACCGGGTTTGTTTTATTCCCTCAATTAGAATTTCTAATGAATTCGCCGTCTCGTATGCGCTTCAGTAACTTTAAGACTTTTTTAATCAGAAGATTCAATAGATTAATACCAGCTTTTCTGGTTAGTACAATCATAAGTTTGATTCTTTTGTTCCTATTCGCCAGTATGAGTGAACATAGAAGGATATCAATGCAGGCTTTAACTTCCCTCTTTTTTTTAGGGAATGTCGCAGCTGAAACTCTAAGCGGTAATTACTTCAGCCCACATCCCAATCCTTTTTTACACTACTGGTCTTTGAGTAGTGAATGGCAATTATATGCATTAATTCCTTTAACGCTAATCATTTTTAGGAAAGTCTTTACGACTAAGTGGAAGAAGTTCTCTCTTTTCTATCTTGTCACATCGTTTGCCCTATACATTTTGCTTTCAAATTCACTCCTAATATTTGGTTACTACTCACCTATCTCAAGAATTTGGGAGTTTCTACTAGGCATGCTATTTGCTAACATTTTACGAAGACTTGGAGAGAGTCAAGATGGATGGATCAAAAGACTCTCTAGGGTACTTGCTTTTTGCAGCTTTATCTTAGTTGTTTCTCCTTTTGAATTAGAAACAGAAATTGGGCAGGTCGTTTCCGGTATCTTCTTTATCTCCTTTGTTCTCTCTAAATTCTGTTTACCGTCTTTGATTAAAGAGGTATTTTTATGGATTGGAAATCGCTCTTACTCTATTTATCTTTATCATCTGCCTTTTGTATTTCTCTCGCTTTACTCTCCCCTTAGTGCTCAAAGTTTCGGTATGCGTGTTTTGGGAACAACTTGTTCTTTAGTAATTACTTTTGTTCTTGCTAATTGGTCTTTTCAAAGAGTGGAAAATAGTCAAGTTAACAAATTTGGCAGTAAACTCACTAATAGTTCTTGGAGTGTGAATACTGTCGTAACCTTTTATCTTGTTGCAATTACACTCTCCTTTTCACTTCTTCTCGCGTCATTACTTTTATATGGCCCCAATAATGGAGCTAGGGTGGATGTAGCGTGGAATAAAGTGGAAAGATGTTCTAATGATGAGATACCTTGCTTGATAGCAAATAGTAAATCAAACAAGAAACTCCTTTTAGTGGGCGATTCACATGCTGACCATTTTCTAAGCGTAATAAAAGATTTATCTATCGAGACTAATGTAGATGTCTATCGTTTAGCTAAAAAAATTGAAACTTCAGGACTTAGTAGCTCGTTTCAAAGTTCTGTTAAAGAAATTGCCCCTGACGTTTTGATTATTTCACAGTTGAATATGGATTCAACTTTGGTTGACCAATTCGAAAAGAGCTTAAATTTCCTTAAGGATCAAAATATTCCATTGATATTTTTATCAGATAACCCCGTGTTTTCATATGACTTACATTATCTTCACCATATAAATCCGAGTGTAACTTCTTTTTATCTCTCTACAGAGCCTAAAGTATATATACACATACGTGATCTTGAAACGAATTCTAGATTGGTGGCAGAAATGTATCTTGAAGTTGCAAGAAGGCTTGATATTGAATACCTAGATCTTTACAAGTACTTCTGTTTTCAAGATATTTGCACTAAAAAATTAAATGGTGACTTCTTATATTACGACAACAACCACCTAAGCATTCCTGGTGCAGAATTGGTAGGTAAGGACTTAATTACTATTGTCAAAAGGCTTCTCTCCCAATAACCTTAATTGTTGAAAGTGGTGTCTTAAAGCATCTCCACACTCCGCCTCTAAGACCCCGGTAATTACTTCTACTTTATTAAGGGATCTTGGATCGCGTAGTAAATCCCAGACAGAGCCTGCAGCTCCAGCCTTTTCATCCCAAGCGCCAAAGACAACTCGAGGAATTCGCGCCGCCATAATAGCTCCAGCACACATCACACATGGCTCAAGTGTTACTACTAGCGTGCACTCGTCTAATCTCCAACTACCAATAGATCTTGCTGCTGCTTTGATAACAACAATCTCAGCATGGCCAAGTGGGTCTCTAAGAAGCTCTCTCTCGTTATTGCCAAATGAAATAATCTCGCCCTCTTTATTAAGAATTACTGCGCCAACAGGAACATCTCCACTTGCAGTACTGCCAAATTTGGCGCGCTCAAGTGCTACGCGCATTGCGCGTTCATGGTTCATTTATAGATTCTCTACTAACTCACTAAACTCATCGCCAAAGCCAATTCTTCTAGCAATTACCTCTAATTGCTCCTCTGGATATAACTCATCATCATCGCAGATCATCTGGAGCTCCATGGCATCAAGGCCTAGATCTGTAAAGATATTTAAATCCCCTGCTGGTTCATCAGCATCATCTTCTGCTGGAAATTCGATATCGCTTAACTCTAAAACCTCAGCAGCTATCTCATAATCAAGTGCTGCCATGACATCACTTAAAACCATCTGCATCTTTGCACCAATCTGGCGGATGATTATGAAGAATTGATCATCGATAGCAAGAAGCGCTATTGCTCCGCCATCTACTTGTTGAGCTCTAAGCGCATCAAGGACTAGACCGATATCACTAGTTGCTTCATCTGGTAACTGAGAGATTCGCCATTGCCCATCATCACGCCAGGAAAGGAGAGCAAATTCAAGAGTTTCGTCTGCCATCTCACACCTCCCGCTCATAAGAAATGCAATGCCTCATAGTTCCACCGTTGCCCTTGGT
>Ga0315901_10003170_pt1 | contig 21656 bp, 36 predicted proteins | sample LakEriMetagenome_10_FD_203761 | JGI IMG/M metagenome (GOLD analysis project Ga0315901, IMG submission 203761) | Freshwater fungal communities from buoy surface, Lake Erie, Ohio, United States - Buoy 2 MA116 | ecosystem: Environmental > Aquatic > Freshwater > Lake | place: USA: Lake Erie, Ohio... | reverse complement strand
TAGCTCTTTTTTGGTATTTAGACGAGCCGCTTTTAATCTGTTTAGCCATAATTATTTACTGACAAAGCATTACACCTGTATATACTCTAACAGGCGTACTATAATAATAATAAAGTACTCTATTTATTTTATCATTTATGGTATATGCTACTTGCATATCATAAACACTGCTAGCCTTCATCATGCAGCTGGTACCATAACGCATGTAGAATAAGTTAGTAAGGCAATCAGCAGAATAAGGGCAATCCCTAGGGGTTACTACAATTCTGTAAGGACTAACTTCTAGATCAGCAGTACTAGCTGGTCTAATTTGGTTTTCCCACCTCATTACTAACCATCCGCACCAAGATGTATCCCAAGTTACTTTCCAATCAGTAGCAGGCATATCAATCTTTTGATACTCTGGCAGTGGTGGGGGTGTATTTCCATTACCATTCCCATTCCCTCCTCTTTTTTCAACTGAGGTAAACTCTACAGCTTTAGAATCAACTCGCATTACTTCTGTACCATCTGTAGGCATAACATCCTGACCGCCACTAGCTGGAACAACTTTAGGTTCAATAGATGTAGCTTCTTTTTTACAAGCTACAAACGCAAGAAATACAATTAAGTAAACAAGATTTTTCATGGCTAAAATATTTAGTTAGAGTTAATAGAGCTACTGGTCTAGCTCTACATTAGTAGTCTGGCTTTGAAGAACAAGTCTATTATGTTCTTCTTGAATTTGCTGATTTACTTCAGCTAGTTGCTTTTGTACAGCTTCTAACTGAGCAATCAAATCATAACCTTTAGCTTTTAATTCTGTGATTTTGTCTAACATGGTTTTATTTGTTTAATTATTAAACATTGCATATGGGAACTGGTATAACTGCTTAATTTCATTAGCAGTTAATCTACGTGACCACAACATAATATTACTAATTCTTCCAAGCATAGCATATGTAGGAGCAGTAGTATTCAAAGCACTTGTACTAGTAGATGGATTATAAACAGGATAGCCTCCTACAACTATAGGATTTACATTTGTTACAGGTTGAGTAACTGCTGTAATTCCAGTTTGTAAAGTGATAAAATTTCCATTTACATACCAATCATGAATAGCATTACTTTGTCTCCATACTACAACAAGATCTATCCATTTATTTGCAGTTATACCTAAAGTAGCTGCTGTAATTTGACTACTATTAATATTATACGTACTATTTCCATTATTCTGTGCTCCAAATGTAGCTCTTACACCAGAGTTACTAATGCCCATAAAAAGGCTAGTATTAACAGTTCCTACAGTTTCAAACGCATTACCTTTTGAAAAAAAACATCTCCAAGTACTGTTTTGGTTACTAGGTAAAGCATTTAAACAAAATTTTACTCTCATAGTAAATATCTTTTCAGAAGATATATTACTAAGAGTAGTAGTAGTGTCATTAGTATCTACAATTAGCGCATTACTTGTAATACCTGTAACAAAGTTTATTGAGGGGTCATTAGGTAACCCACTGTTCACTGCTGTACTTGTAGGCCCGTAAGTTACAGTAGGAGCTGCTCCACCTACAGTATTACCTAAAAGATATTTAGATTCTGATACTGATTCTATAAAGCAATTTGAATATAAAGTATTAAAAGGTAAACAAAGCTCTAACCCTTGACTAAGAGGATGTGTCCAATCTATAGTTGAGCTGAGATCTGGTTTATATCTACCTGGCTTAATAGCTCCAAGCTGTGCCATCCCACTTTCTTTTTATAATACCGTCAAAATTATATGGAGTAAAAGCATTAATCTCTGTATCAATATCTGTCCAAGCAGCTTCTAAAGCACCCTGCAGGTCAGTAAGCGCTATGTTTTTAGTAATTGATACTATAGGAATAGTCAATCTTGCGTAGTCTATAGTACTAATAGTCACTATTGAAAATTCAGGAAATTGATTTAATAGTATGTCTTTATCACTTACTCCTGATAGTCCATATGTAGGAATATCAAATGTAAGCTCACAACTTACTGTTACATAACCATTTTGACCTATACCTTCTGCTTCTTCTACAGTTCTTCCTAATGCGTAAATTCTAGTTGTTGGCATGGTAATTAATTTATACTAATCTGTTATAAGAAATTGTCGAAGTAGCCCCTAAAGCTATACCAGTTGAGTTTTGAATAAGAATAGTAAATGCATCAGGCATATTTTTACCAAATACATTACTCAAAAGGATAACATCAGATAATATATTACTACCAGCATTAGCAGGTAAAATTGCCGCAAGTTTAGCACTATGAAGAGGTCCAAAAGTCACTAAAGTGGATTGACCTGCTCCTAGATCAGTAGTAGCTCCTACACTAGCTGGAATCCAAGTAGGAGTATTATCTACTTTATACCAAGGCACAATAAATACATAAGCAGCTTTTTCTCCCGTAGGTGTTAAATTAGCAACAGATGTTTTTATACCTATAAGTATATCTGAATAATTGTTTCCTGTCGTAGTATAACTAATATCTATTCTATTACTATACCAAACACCGTTAGCTGCTAAGTTATTTAGTAAATTAGATGTTACAGTTACAGGAGTAGATCCTACAACTCTTGGAGATACAAGTAGAGAACTTTGATCTGACGCTACTACAACTGGCTGTGAGTTAGCCATTGTAGCTTGCCCATTTGGGGGTATTGGATTATATGCCATTATTATAAGTTATTAAATAATAAACCAGCTAGCAGGAGTAGTATTGTTATTAGGAATAAGAGTTACTGACTGAAATTGTCTAGACAAAGTTACGTTTAAGTTTACAACTGACTCAATAGCATCTCCTGCTGTAGGTACAATACTGACTGAAGCATTAATTCTTTTAACTGTTACAATCTGATTACCTGTAGTATTAGCTAATGAAGGAAGAGTGATAGTGCCAGTAGTAGGATTGTTCATGACAACATAAAGGTCAGTATTAGCAGCAATACCACCAACAGTAACTAGTGTTGCTACTTGAGTTTGAATTTGTCTAGTAAATCCACTACCTGCACCTCCAGTAGCAGTTAATGTAGAACCTGATAAACTTAATCCAGAGCCTACTGTAATTTCTCCAACAGTTGTACCAGTAGAAGGACTTCCAAGTAATCTACTGTTAGCACTAGTAACTTGTATCTTACCATATGTAACAGCATTATTTGCAATATCCGCTGTAGCTATATCAGCATCTTTAATCTGAGCTCCTCTAATTACTGTACTAGGCATGGCTTAAAAGTTTAAAGTAAATTATTGAGCAATGTACGTAGCAGTTACAAAATCTCCAGCAGCTGGAATAGATGCAGGTTGGAAAGTAATAGTAGATCCTGCAATAGCATAGTCATTAGTACCACCTGCTTGTAAAACACCGTTTACAAATACCATTACTTTACCTAGTACAGGTGTTTGTGTTAATGTAAAGATAGTATTTACACCATTTGCTCCTGTAAGAGCCTCGTTAAAAATAAATTTAGCAGCAGTAAGAGCTATTCCAGAAGAAACAGTCAAATCAATACTACCATTACCATTAGTAATAGTTACTGAGCTATCAGAAGATGTAAGAGTGGCACGTACATAACTACTAGTAGCAGTATTACCTATAAGTAGCTGACCATTAGTAGGTGTAGTATTTAAACCAGTACCACCACTAGCAATAGGTAAAGTACCTGAAACATCAGCTGTTAAAGATACAGCACCCCAAGATGGATTAGATCCACCTTTTAGTACAGTACCTGCTGCGCCAATAGCCAATTTACTAAGACTAGTACCAGTAGAAGCAGCGTATAAAATGTCTCCTTGAGTGTAAGTGCTATTTCCAGTACCACCATTTACTGCTCCTAAAATTCCTGTAACACTTGTACCTACACTTAAGTTTAAAGCTGCCCAAGCAGGAATTGCTGCTGCACCTTGGTAAATCAAAGCTTGACCTGAAGTTCCTGAAGCTGCCACACTTTGATGTGCAGTTGTACTATTCGTCCCTCCACAAATAGGCATATGAACAGTAGCACTATTTCTACCTGAACCTCCTCTTTGAACATCAATAACACTACCATTCCAAGTACCTGCTGTGATAGTACCTAATGTAGTGATAGAGCCTTGACCAACGTAATTCGGTGAAATATCTACTGCATCTGAAGTAATAACAGTTCTATTTGATACAACATTTACATCAAACGCATTACCAGTTTGTCCTAACCCTGCACCAGCTGTAATTTGAGTAGCAGCGCTAAATTGAGTAAACTGTAATGCTGTAGTATTAAGAGTAATAGTACCTTGTGTAATTAAAACAAACCCTAAAGCAGTATTAGTAGTACCTGCTGTTATAAAAGTAAATAGGCCTGAAGTAACTTCAGCACTAGTATCTGCATCTGTATCTCTAGTTACAGTAAGGTTAGTAGTATTAGCAGTAACTCTATAAATACCATTTGCAGGTTGATTTGAGTTACTAGGAGATGCTGCTCCAGTACCAGTATTAGCATTTTTAATAAGAATCCTATCACCAATTGATAGAGTTATTCCATCTACAGTCAATCCATTGATTTGAGTAACTGCACCTGTTCCAATAATAAATTGTTCAGTACCTATAGTTGCTACACGACAACTATTTTTTATATCTAATCCTGAAGCTACTGAGTCTACATAAAGTTTATTTGCTGCATCAAGATCACCAGAAGGATTTTTTAAACCTTGTAATAAATTACCGTTTGTTCCATTTGTAGATTCAAAACTTACATCTGAAGCTACAAAAAATTGTCTTGCGGCTTGTATTTTTGTATTTGGCATTTTTTTTTATTTTTTAAATGTTAATTATTATAGTTTTATATATTCAATTATAAGGTTAGATCCTGTAGCAGGTACTGCGGTACCAATAAACTGTATTTGGCTATTACCTGCTTCGTTATAATCTTGACCTCTGTCCATTCTTAGACCATTCACATAAACTCTTGTAGTATTTGCAATAAAATTTGTAGAAGTAGTGAATGTATCATTCAATCCATTTATTACATTACCTACAATTGTAAGTAACCCTAAAGTATAATCAATTTGAAAATCTGCTCCAGGTCCACCTGCTCCAGAAATAAGATACCCTCCAGGAGTGTTATTCCAGCCTACATATAACTGTTTAGTATCTGTAGTAAATAGCAATTCACCGTCTTCTGGTGTAACTGCTAGTCGTTGTGACTCTGAACCTCTTCTTATTTTTAAACTCATTACATCTAGATATTAAAATGTACCACAATCAATTAGTACATAATTACTTGGTGTAGTAAAGGTACCACAATCTATTAAAACATTAGAAGAAGTTCCTACTCCACCTCCTCCAGTTACAGTTAGTATTGTACCATTCATTTGCAGGCCAGCTCCTAGTTGAATCTCTTGCATAGATCCTGGACCACCTGAAGTACCTCTACCTAATAATGCCCCAATTGCTACATTCTGAATTTGGCTGTAATCTACAGTAGCTGGTGGGATTACAGCTACTGCTACACCTCCACCTACTGCAATAACATCACCTGTTAATCCAGTAATGGCTCCACTGCCACCTGTACTTGTATTACCTGTATATCCTTGTGCCATATTAAACTATTTCTGTACCTGAAAGATTAAAAGTAACAGTTTTACCTACATCACTGTATACTTTTATAGAATCTCCTCCTGCCAATGTAACACCTACAGTAGCAATAAATGTATCATTAATAGGTAAATTTACTTCGTAATAAATAAAATGTTGCTCATTAGGAGAAGCTACTCCACTTGGACATACTGCTATATTAAACTTAGCAGGGCTAGTATTTAAGTTAGTTACTATAATAGAACTGCATATAGCTGACACTCCATTAGGTACAGTATATAAATTATAGTACTGACCTGCATTATTAGCATGTACCTGACCAAGTATTTTATATACGTTAGGCATTAGGCTCCCATTAATAAGAAGGAATAATCAACTCCTTCTTGAATTATTGTGGTATTGTTATTAGTAATATTATTTACAACATTATTTACAATGTTGTTTATATATGTAGTAAGATCTTGCTGATTATTGATATTACCTTGGATAGCTCCCCAGTTTATATCTGTAGTTGAAACTTCTTGTTTAGCAAGACGTCCATCTTTCTGGCCTATATAAATAGTACCGTCCTTGCCAATATACCTATAATTGTGTTTGGCAAGTTTATTACTATGGATGTATGATATATTATCAGCCATTATTATGGTCCTGCATTACTAGCTGTTAAATTAAAAGTATCAAGCGTAGAATCATTGTTAGATTCATTATATAAAGTTACGACTAGTGTCGTTGCAGTTGTTTCAGGATTATCTAGTACAAACCTTAATGTAGTGTCATTGCTAACACTTATAGTATCTAAATCAACTAAAGGTATAAGATCTCCATTTTTTAACACGTAAAATGTCCAATTAAAATTAGGAGAGCCGCTTTCTACATACTCTACTCTAATATTAATTGCTTGGCTTAACCCTAATACAGTTTGTACGCTAGTCTCAGCTGTCCCTGTATTGCTACTATCATCTGAAAAGTTTAAAGCAGGAACAGGGTCTAAACTTCCACTTCCTGTTTGCACGTTTGCTAAAAACCTACCTATTCTTTTAAAATTATCACTAACATTTACAACATTAACATAAGTACTTGCAGGACTACCAGTCCCTACTAAACTAAAAGTTAAATATTGGTTAGGGTTAATAAAAATATTACCATAATTATTTACGGCTGTAAAACTATATGTAGTAGGAGAGTTAGCAGTATTATAAGTACCTGCAGGATTAGCAGTATCTATTTTATAATATAATTGTCCTTGAGTAAAAGACGGAGTGCTAAACACTATTTGCAATTTTACTTGCCGTGTAGAACCTTTAATCTGCTGAGTCGAGTATGAGTAAGGCATTAGAATACAAGATTAGACCAGTTTAAAGGATTTACAGTAGCTCCTGCGTAAGTAGTTTGTACATAAGAAGCATATGTAGGTGTGATGAGATACTTTTTAAGTGTTATTTTAATTGTGTAGTCATTTAAAAAGGTGCCTCCTGCAGGTTTGTACAGGCTTAATAACAACTGAGTAGGGTTAGCTAAATTTAAACTTGAAGAACTAGTAACTACTTCAGTATTATTAGCTAATGAATTTTGTAAAATAGATGTCTCTATTTCTACAACATCATAAGGCCCATAAAAATCAGTATAGTTATTTAAAGTGATTGCTGCAGCATTAATAAGAAGATTATTATCAAGAGTAATATTAGGTGTAGTAGAAAAAGTATTTTTTAACACTTTACCAAAAGTATAGTAAGGTGCTTGAGCTCCTGTAAAGTTTACAGTAAATGTAAAAAAATCATAAGGTCTAGATGTTTTTACGTTTATCATTTTGCAGCGTAATACTCTTTTATTACTAAAATAATTTTACCAGTAACATCTAAAGCTGTACTAGCAGTAAACATATCTATACTTTTAATAAATACTGTAGTAAATGTAGTATTTATAGAAGAAGTTATAAGTGGGTAAGATACACCTGCTGGATCAGCAGTAGATCCTGCTAAAGATATAGATGCTGTCACAAGCTCTGTATTTTTAAAAGCAGCTGATGTAAGAGCTACACTATAAACTCCTTGACTTGTACGAGTAACACCTGTAACTACAGAACTACCAAATTCATTAAATACATAAGAATATGTAGGAGCATTTACTCCATCACAACCTATTTGAATTACAGCCATTCTATAAGGACGTATGTCTCTTACAAGCTGTATTTCTTCCCAAGCTCTAGTTTTAGAATTTTGTGTACTCATTATAATTCAGCGACAATAACATTAAAATGGTTTAAAGTAACAGGAGTAGTATGTTGTTTATTCTTTACCCACACTTCTATATAATCTCCTGGTAAAACTTCTGTAATACCTTGAATAGGTATAGTAATTTCACCATTACTACTAGTAGTTAAATCTTGTTCGGTAGAAGCTATAATATTACCAGTTTTAAAAAATGCAATATGTATAATATTATTACTACCAGATATTACAGACACTATAAGATTTAGTTTTACTATTCTTCTTTTTTTAGTACTAGTTACTCTATTAGTAGAAGTAATAAAATCATTACTTGTAAATCCTTCAACACTATTAGTATTAAGTTTTGTCCAAGTATCTAGAGCTACATTTGTAACAGCTGCTCCTGTAGTATCAAAAATATTTACAAACCCTTTTAAAGTAGAGTTTAAAGTGCCAAGTTGAACTATTTGACCTTGTGATTTAGCTTGACGTCTAGCTGTAAGTTTTGAAAAGTCGAACATTACTTATCGTATTTATTTTTGTTAGTCTTAGCTACTTTAAGGGCTGTATCAGCTTTCATCTTTTCAATCTTTTCTTTAGATTGAATCTCTTTCTCTTTAATGTTCAACTCTTTAGCTTTAGTAACTTTATCAGCTTGAAGCTTAAGGTTCTCAATAAAGTTCTTAGAGTCAAGCTCTCTTTGTTTTAAAGCTTGTGCTCCTATTTCAAGAGGATCAGGAATAAGATTCTCATTTACATCAAGATCCATCTGCCTGTTGTAGGTAGCAATCTGTGCAACTTGAATCTTAGTTTCATTAGTAGTATCAGCAATATACTGCTTAAGCTGCATATCTTCTGCATGCATCTGTTGTTGTGCAGCTATCTTCTGCTGTTCAATCTGAGATACTTGCTCTTGTTGAGCTTGCATCTGCTGCTGCTTATCTTCATAATATTTAGACAGAGTAGCACGAATCTCAGATACTGACTCAGTAGTATATATATCTGCAATCTGATGGAAAGCCATCTGATCATTCTGAAGAGCAAACTTCATATGTTCCTTCATAGCTTGGAATACTTCCATATCCTTGTTCTCATCAGTTACAAACACTCCGTAATCTGCATTATTGAACTCCATACCATCAAGCTGGAAAAGTACAGTCTGTAAATCATCAGTAACATACTGAAGGGCTTTACTTTTATCCTTATAAACATCTTTTGCCACTTCAAGCATAGCTTCACATACGTCAAGCTTAGTCAAAGTGTGCATTCTAAACAGATCTTCTGTTACAAGGCTAGACTGTGTAATACTTCTTTCAACATTGCCCACGAGCTCTTGATTAGAGATAGCTCCAAGACGCTGTGGAGGTACACCTGCTGTATTTTGGATTTTTCGTTCAATTTCTTGTAGGAGTTGAATGTTAAACTGAATGTAATTACCCATCTCAAGGTTAAGCTCCTTGTTTTGGGTAGACATATTCTGGTTAATACCCATACGCTTGTTACCCTCATTAAGAGAATTAACAAAGCCTATACGCATTGCACGGGCATAATACATCCACTTATCAATTTCCCATCCATCAGGAATCATGGATACATCTACAAGTGCAATCTTACCCATGTTGGTAGCTAAGGCTAGCTCAGTATCATACCAAAGGATGAAATAAAGGTATACCCAAGGTACAAGCCTATCCATAAGACTAGTACTTTGAGTATTAGTAGCAGAGCACATACGTCCAAAGTAACCTGACTTACACTTAGACAGGTTATCCATATTCCTGAACTGCTGAGGTCTCCTACGAATTGTAGGTTCAATGTACATATCCATACCAATACGTACACCTTCCCAATACTCAGATACCCAATACCATTCTACTCTCTGTTGTGGGTCTTTTTTATCCCATTTCCAATCCTCATCTACAGTAAAGCTTTGCTCTTCTCCAGTCTGAGGGTCAATATAATAGAATGTACCTATCTTACGGAAAGACTTCCAGCGTACTCTGTACACAGGAATCCTATCAATAAAGCTTTCTTGGTTTTGAAAGTGATAGATAGTCTCAACTTCTTTAATAGTCAAAGGATTGATTACCTGGTTTCCAGGAATACCGCTAGGATAATAGTTTTCTAGCTCGTCAATCTGCTCAGGAGTCAGAACTTCATAAAACTCATCAATAATTTGATTGACGGTTAGGTAATTCTCTTCAAGAATCTGATCACATTCTTCAATAGAATCATTGTTCTCACCAATCTTAAAGAAAAGCTGCAAGGGGTTAACCCTTTTCACAGACACTTCGCCTGCTACTTCTTCAACTCTATAAAACTCCTCGCCTGCAATTAGCCAGTCCTTCCATCCTGTGGCAAAGACATCTTTTAAACGGAATTTTTTCTTGTAGTACGAAAGAAATTTCTCAGCTGTAAGTTCACGCATGTCTTTTGCAGACATCTGCGCTGCTTTAAGAACTTCTTCAGGAGGAGGTTGAGGGTTATTAGGATCTTGTTCCACCCCTTGCATGAGGTATTGGAACAACGCCTGGACGATAAGTTCTTTAGTTCTTTCCTCTTTTTCAGTGATTGCTGTCTCATTGACTACCCGTACTATAGGATTAAAAAATCTCTTATGTTCTTCACCAAAAAGAACATTAAAAATCGGGTATAAGACGTCGTAAGGCTGTAATGTAGCTGGAAGCTGAAACTTGTTAGGCTGGTTCTTCCCTAAATTAAAAGGATTAGTGATATGCTCAAAGTGAGTAATATCAATCTTATTATTTATAAGATCATAATTCCTCTTTCTCTCTGTAACAGACCTTCTCCTTTGAGAATCCTTACCCTTGGTAGAGGCTATAATAGCATCTACACACTTATGTTTCCATTCAAGTGTTTCTTTCACTGAACGGGCAACTTTCTGTCTGGGTAGTATTACCCTATCTTGATATACAACTTCCATGAAGCTCTAATTAACCCAATTTACAAAAGTACTTTTTTAAGTATGGATTAACCAATAGTTTACATGAAAAATTGTCCCTTCCCTATAGCAATTTTTTTATTTGAGGTAATACCATTGTGGAAAAATTCATGGTCCAAGAAGGTTTTTACCTTTTCTTCTACCTGTACTTCATACTTACGCATCTCTTCCTTTTGGTAAAGTGCTAGCATTAAAGCCATTACACGATCAAAGTTACCATCAGGATTATATAAAATCAACTCTTTAAGCAAAGGTACGCATCTAATCTTATGTGAAACCTTAACATCACCCTCATATGTCCTTCTAAGCCAGCTGTTAATCAACCCTTCGCCATACCTTTTGATTTCCATAGGCATGTGCATACCATAACCTCTGTCTACAGTACTAGATGCTACTACATCTTTTACCAGTTTAGGTTGCTTAGCAAGTAAATAAAGGGCTCCACATGACTCAAAGTAGGTAAACACACCTTTTTTCTCATTTTCATACAAGGCCAAAGCATTATAGTAAACAAGTAATCTTCTACAATTCTCATAAAAGTCATTTGCCGTCTCAGGCCTTCCGCTATATTCAGCTACTATTCTATTTGTCAGATTATCTAGCAGGATGATAGAACCCAAAGACCCAGAATTAGACTTATCATGGTCATAAGGGTCAATACCTGCGATGTAACGTCCCCAAGGTATATGGCCTTCATCAGACTTAATTGGATGTTCATATATAACAACTGAGCCTTCTGTATTAGCTTCTGCTTTAAGTGGGAAATCATATATAGGTCTGTTTTTAGCATTATTCCTCCACTCAACTTCTCCCTCAGGTGTAATAGCTATATCTCCTACCCAGTCTGCATCTGCAAGTTTAGTAGTCTCAATATGTGCAAGAGTATATTGTAGATCCTTAAGAGGGAATATATTATTAGTCTTAGAAAGAAATACCTCACTAGGTACAATCGGATTATACACTACATACTCATCATATGCAGACGCATCCTTAGCAAGCTTCTTCTTCTCTCTCTGATCTTCTTCTCCAGCTTTAGCTAATGAAAAGTTCGTATTACCAAGCTCATCCTTATAATTAATCTTGGTATAAGTAGCAGGAAAGAATAAAGCTATCTTTCCTCTGTTCTCATAAATATCCTCAAATACCAGACAATCATACGCCTCTGGGTCGTAGAACATCTTTTGAGCTGCGAGGGTGCCACCACCAACCATGTCACCACCAGTACCAATATACAGAGTGGAACCAAATTTATAATTATTAAGGCGTTGAGTATTTTCGTCAGCAAAGTGTGACTCAATAAGATTTTCCCAAAGACCAATTTCTTCTCCTATTTTAACTGTATTACGACCACCCACACCTGCAAGTGGTTTATCCTTGTAAACCCTAGGCTTAAAGCAACTTCTGGTACCTACCATCTGCCATTTACCACCTACCTTCTTCTTGTAGTAGTTCTCTGCTTTCTTACCAATAGCCCAAGTTCCTGCCAAAGTCTTAAGGAATGGTGCTGGATAGTATACACCATTGACTTCCATACCACCAGGGTAATTATTAAGTACGTCTTGAATCTTTGTAATAAGGTCATTAACATAAGGCGAGTTATAAGCAGACAATAAAATCTCTGCAGTTTCTTTTGGTACCTCTCCAGGAGTGTACTCTTTCTGCCCGTCTGTCAAATACTCATGAGCTGCTACATTAGCTCCCCAATAAGACTTACCCCAACCACGAGGACCCAAGACAAGCAAATTCTGAGCCTCATTATTATACAAAGGTTTACCTAAATCTTCTTTTTGCTTCTGCCTAAGGAAAGACCTAATATCATCTACATCTCCTACCTTCTCAAAGCCAGACAATCCTCTAGCTTCAATCCAATAGTAAGCCAAGTCCCAAACATAATCCAGATCCCAAGGCCTATCCTTCTTTCTACTTTTCTTGTCTCCAAGAACTATAGTAGCATAATTAATATAATGATATAACTGGGGAGGGCACCATACTCCATTTATCCAAACACCTTCAATAACCTTCTTTTTCTCAGACCTCCAGAAATCCAGATAGCCCTGACTAAGAGGGTGCAGTTTAGGTACAGATGGTAATGCAAATGCCTTCCTATTGTCCCACATTATATCTCTCCTTTTTCAGTAAGACTTTCCATAGCTCCACCAAGCATAGTACCTGCTTCACCATCTTGTACAAGTCTTGACATAATCTCTTCATACTCTGCATATAGCTTAGAGTTAGACAAAAGTCTCTTCTCAATTTCATCAGCAGTCTCTGCAGAGTACTTTAAAGTCTTCATGTACTCAGTCTTTTCATTCATAAGCCTTTCCCATTCAGACATCTGCTTCATAGGTACAGACTTGTACCTTTCCCAGTCCTTAATATACTTATCAAGCTGAGACCAGTCAAAAGATTCCTCCTTCAACACATCTTCAGCTATAAGCTTCTTTCTTTCAGGTTCAGATAAAGGCCTATACTTAGACTCAAAGTCAGCATAAAAAGCCACTGCCCACATAAGTTTGCTAGAGTGGGATTTATTCTTAGATTTGTCCTCTATATAAAGCTTATTATACAGGGCAGGGGCTTTAAGCTGTGGATTTACTTCCCAAAAGTTTGCTAGTAAATCCCATGAATCTATTACTTTCATCTTAGAGTAAGATCTTCTTTAGGTTCAGGTAAACCATTAGTACGTACAAGAATATAATCAAAGTTTAAAGCCTTAATCTTCTTAACAGCTCTCCTAAGATTTACATCACTAGCATATCCTTTATCAGAATATGCTATGACATTGTTCTTCCTACCTAATAGTCTCCAGAACCAGAGTTTACTACTCATACTTTGAAAGTAATACAAAGTATAACCTTTCTTAACCATTTTATTGTAAGTTTTCCAGCTTGTAAATAGTAGTATAGAACAGAGCTACAATCTCATCTACTTGATTCTGTACATAAGTCTCAGAACAAATAGCTTTACGCTCAGTCTCTACATAACTAAGACACTTCTTTACATAAGTAAGTGCGTTACCTACATTACTATCTACAGAATGAGAATAATCATACTTCAGGATTCCATACTTACCCTGAATAGATTCTGCGAGAGCATCCACCATGTCAGGCAAAGCATCATAAAGACCACCAAGTGCCATATGCATAGCAAAAGCACCTGCACCTTTTGTGCACAAATGATAAACATGGACTTGCATACTGCAGCCCAATAAATAAGAAATAAATTCACCTTCTTTAGAAGATTTAGACCCCATAGATTTGGGAGGTTTTGGTAGGTTCATAATATTATAAGCGTTAGCCATTTTAGTTTAAAATAGATTTAGCACTGTCTTTAATAGCTTGCTTGTACTCCAACTCATCCTTAATGTAATTCATATCTACTTTCATGAGTACATCAAAGTCACGAATAAGAGCAAACTTCCTATTATACATTTTAAAAATATCTACGTTCATTGGACGCAAAGAAACCCAATCACCAATTTCTATGCCCTGTACTTTATCTCCCGTACTAATAACAGGGTGAGCAATAGATTTAGTTTCTTCAGAACTAACAGGCAGAAAAATCCCACCTGAAGTCTTAAGGTTCTCTACAAATTCAATAAGCATATGGTCACTCATAGGAGTAAAGTGCTTACGCATTTTTTCGTGGATTTCCACGGTTACTTGATCTTGGTTTGACATTATTTTTAGGTTTTGTTTTACACTTTTTAACTTTTGGCTTAGAGACCCTACCATAGAACCTCTGTTTAAATCCTGCCACTCTTATAGTACCATCCATCTTTAAATGGACCATTTCATCATAAGGCTCCTGTAATACCATCCAGCCTATATCCTCATGAAATATCCTACATCTTGAAAGATCAATAATACCCTTATCTGTAAAAAAATTATCTACTAGCTTGACGTCAGACAAGTGCATTACAGTAACACCTTTCACATTCCTGCGAATGATTTTATCCTTCTCTCCAGTAAGATGCGTAATGTACCTTACTTGAATAGTCCCACCACCTAGTTTTACAATGGCCATTTGTCCTTAGGGCATTTACCGTTTTGAGTCCTAGCCTTAGCTTCCAATACACATCCACAATCTCTACACCTACTACCTAAATTAACATTAGGTTTAGTAGTATTAGATACACAATCCTTACATACCATCAGCCTCTTCAAAGCCTTCTCCTCTATCTCCTGATCCCTTACTATCAGGTTGCTCCAACCTTCCACTATATCTGGAAAGCTGTTGAACATATCTTTCAGTGTTGACATACTTTAACTTTCTTAACGGTACGACGAATTTTCCCATTTTAGGAACCATAATATTATGCCCCTTTTCTTCACGCATAGTACTTACAATCATTTCAAAGACAGACCTAAACGCCAGTTCTACATCCTTTTTAGAAATTCCTGATTTCCTAGCCACATCCTCATATACTTCCTTCAGCTCTAACTTCATTTCTCAAACTCAAATGCTACAAACAACCTAAACTTACCATCCTTAGGATAATTAGTCAGCTTAGGGTTTAACCCATTAGGCTCTATAAGTCCCTTATCTTTTAATCCTTGCAGCAACTTCTCAAATAACCTAGCATTAATCTTCATCTTCTTACGTATAGCCTCCAAAGTACTCTTTGAAAGCAGGTATTCCTCTAGCACATGAGTAGGATAATCCTTATGTGCAAAGTGCAAAGTCAATAAAGCAGCTAGTATATCAATCTCCCCCTTACTAAGATGTAGTACAGGATTTAGCCAATTTAAATAAGTCACAAAGAACTTATTTCTAGGCGTTTTGATAGTTATCATGCACCAAATATAAAGGACTTCCTACATTAAAACAAAAGAAAAAGCCCAACTCATTGAGAGTCAGGCTAATTCTTGGGTTGATGAGTATCTTTAGAACCTAATCTATAAGCAACACCTTTGTCCTAAATTAGAAAAATCTACCTTTTCTAACTTTATTATTTTTGCACACTTATGCCCTTGGGATTTTCATCCTTTAAGCACTTGCGTGCATCATTTTACTGTCTTTCCTTCAAGTCGTCTGAGCCTTTCAGCTTTTACCGTTATACTGGAGGCATCTCTATCAACCCTTAGCCTTTAACCCAGTCAAGAAGCGTATGAACAGTAAGGGTTTTTCACTTGTATTCCAAGGTTTATTACCCCCAAGAGAGTCTGCCTTTGTACTCCAAGTGTGCAGGAGTAGGTCTAACAGACGAGTCTTGTATTAAAAAGTAGCTTACGGGCTACTTTTGCATGACATGCGGGGCAAATATAATACTCATTTTTACAAACACCAAAAAAATGTAAAAAAAAGTTATGGGGCTATAGCATTTTTAACCCTATCCAAACTAGGATTGTGGCAAAACCTCAACTTTTTATTAGATATAGTCCATATCTCCCCATTATCCAAAGCACAGGTAAACAGCAAATCATGCTCCTGACTATAATCTATTACAAGAAAAGCATACCCCTCCATTTTATGCTCAATAGAATAGATAGGTATCATAGGATTTAATTGTAGCATATACAAATATAAAAATTTTTTAATTTTTTTAAGTGAATTAGAGGGAGATCCACCCTATAAAAGCCACCCCCACCTAATCTTGTACCAAAACTATCCCGCCATGACGAAGGCAAAACTTAAAAACCTTGGTAAAGGTGAAACAGGCAAAGGTGTGAACAGCAAACTATGTTTGATGACACCTGACCCTAAACTTCCAATCTTTAACTACGTGACCTTTTGGGCATGTGTTGATGTCAGTTTTAAAGAGGCTGATATAGAGTTGGAGGATGCTTTAAGAGTTCTCAATCAGTTAGTTGACAAGACTAACGAGAATGGGACGTTTAAAGTATGGCAACCGTAAGGTTGCTTATGGTCCGAAGGGTGCATGTTACGAACATAGCGTGCACCCTTTTTGCTTATTTCATATAGCATTTGTATGTTGGGCTAATCATCCTATTTAATTAGGGCTAGAGCAATCTAGTGGACCCGGAGACCAATGTAACACCAACCTGTTAGGTGATACAAATGCTTAATAATATGACCTGAACATGTCATACCAACCAAACTGTTCATCATGCATCAAATCAATGTATCGCACAATTCATTGTAAGTCGCAAGACTAAACGTGCAAAGCCTTATCCTAGTTAAACGGGCTGAAACAATACTAGGTTTATTTAATCTCTTTGCACACTCACTTGTGAGCAGTTGTAGACCAGGAAATATGCAGTCTCAGTAATGAGAGTTAGTCCATACCATGTGGAGTGCAAAAATATCAGGTTGGTACTACAACTGAGTGCACAGGAATGATACAGGACTTTATCTATTGGACTTCACACAATAGAAGCTTTACGGTGAGGCTTAAACCGTTCTATTAAATTTTACTCAATACCATTAATATAGCATTCTCACTAAAATCCCACATACATCATGTCAAACTCAAGCAAAGCAGTTCTATCAATGTTAATGGCATTAATTTGTAGTTTCTTCTTCTTTAGTGCATTAGAATTAGAGATATACATAGTAGCATTAGTATTCTGTCTTATGATGGGAGGCTTTGCTATGGTAGGCTTACATTACGATCGTAAGTAATAGTAAGGTCCTGTAGGTAAACGGATATACCAGTTGCCTTCTAAGCATCTATTCTACGTTCGATTCGTAGCAGGACCACCAATCAACCAACCAACACACACATGCAACCAGTTAAACCTAAACCTAATCTTAGACTAATCACATTACTGTGGTTTGTCAGAAGTACACCAAGAGACAGGAATAACTATCCTGTAGCAGAAGTAATAGAAACTAAAGAACTAGGATTTCTACACATCCATCTTAACTAACACACACTACACACACTCACAATGGACAAAGCATCTAACTACATCAAAGGATTTATTGGAGCATACTTGTTTGTCATAAGCACAGTAGGCTCAGGTATTTCAGTTTATCTGTTTACAGAGAATGCATTTTACCCATTCCTTGCAATAGTGTTAAACATGGTATTATTCTATACACATGATACACTATGGAATAAGGCTGTAATAGAAGAAAAAGAAGAAACTGAACAGATTAAATTAAAGCAAGAACCTATTAAAGTAATAGGTACACGCACAGTAAACTATTATGAAGAGGTACAAGACATACCTACAATAGATCATGATAGACCATTCAAATTCAACTTGGCTAAGACTTACTACGAACCGAAGAAACCAGTATAATACACACATAGTTCCATTAACAATCAAACCATCCTACACATCATGCCAAAAAGGATTTACAAAGCCTGGACTAAGGCTGAGCGCAAAGCGCTAACCAAGACAGTCTTTACATCTGGTAAAGACATCACTGCATTTGCTCGTCAAACGGGCCGTACCTATTCTTCTGTAACAGCAGCATACAGAAGATTTACAAAGAAGAATATATTAGAAAGTAGCACTGCTTCTGTACCTAGTAAATCAAAAAAGCTAGGTAATAAGCAGACTACTTATATATTTAAGAACTGCAAATCTGTAGAAATTAGTGGTAACACAGTAATTATACAGATATAGTTATGACAGAAGCCCAAATCCTGATGCGATGGAACAATATTCCTATTGCACGAATCAATGAGAATTACAAACTAAAGATTTTAAGAAAGATTCGGCAGAATGCAAGTACTAAATGGTACGGGCATTCTGCTCAAGATTGGATTGAGGCTTTTGCCGCCAAGGACAGTGCAGAGCAAAAATGCTATTTGGATAATATTGAAGCTGCAATACAATTGGCACAAATGAGGCGTAGAAAAGAGTATGAAAATAACCGTATAACATTCAGATTACTTACGGGTATTTGTCGTGCTGCAAATCTGTAGTACCATAGTATAAGAATAACTAAATCCAGCTAGTCTACACAGCCAAGGCATGAAACAGAGACTAATGACTGGTCACAGTGAAGGTAATACTATTACTATATCTAATACAAAATTTAAATTAACTCAAACAGTTCAACAATTCAAAAAACAAAAATCATGTCAACAGTAAAAGTAACAACTGCTTCTAACAGCACATCAGAAATCATCGGAGTATCTAACAACAATCCAGAGTTTGGCTACATTCGTGTAGAAGCAAATGAAGGATTATCATTTGGCAATGGAGGCTGGCTTAACTCTAAGAGCAAATCAGCTCTGATTAAAGGTAAAGTAGCAGACTTGCAGACATTCATTCGTAAGAATAATGTATCTGTAGGCTATGAAATTCCTGGTCAGATTGTAGTAATGGAACAGGCTGGAACGCCTTTCTATGAAGGACAACAGCCTAAGCGTGCTGGTGTAGATGGTGAAGTTCTCTTTGTAACCCGCAATGGTGAAAAACTTCCTATCTACCGTCAAACTGAGTTCACTATGGATATGAACAAAGTTGACATGCTTGTACAGCATGAAAATGCACTGTCTACAGCAGCAAGAGTAATTGCAGCTAATGATATTGCAGTAAAGTAATAGATTGATAATCAATCTATAGAAGTAATTAGGGGGAAGTTAGGGATAGTCTTCCCCCTATTACTTTTTTGTTATTATCTTTATCAACCAAAACCACACAATAACCACAAACAATGGATTATTCAGTAACAATAATGCATGTATTCTACCATCCTGAAACACAGGAAGAAGAACACGTATGGATTGATGCAGATATTGTAGATGAGCCTGAGGTGCACACATACTACAATGGTAACCCAGGACATCCAGGTTCAAGATCTGTAGAGATTACAAGTTGGGGTAAATGTCTTGATGATACACACCCTGAATGGATTACATTAAACATGCTACATGATGCATTAGACTCTATAGATCTATCAAATCATAGTAGTAGTGACAATGACAATGAATATGAATTTAACTCAGATAAATAACCATGCAAATTGACTACAAACTTGTAATAGTATGTGTATTAGGTATACTACTATTTATGTGGTACAAGAAAGACCACAAAGCAAACGAACAGATTGAAACACAGCTGTATCAGAATGACTTACGCATAGACAGCCTACAAGTCGTACTGAATGCATATGACTTTGATCGTAAAGCACTCAACATTAAGATTAATACACTTAATGATTCTATCAGTGTACTTAATGCACTGCTTGCCTCTAATGAACTTCAAATCCAACAACTTAAAAGAAAGAGAAATGCAAAACTTAATTCTATTAACAAGTATGCTTCTGATGACATCATCAAGTTTTTGTCAAACAGATACTACGGAAGTAAAGACTCCACCACCACCCCAAAAGACACTATCAATTAATACTCTTAAGAACGATACTATCATAGGCATTCCTAAGACTCTTACATTGTATCTTATACAAGATGCAATTAAAGCAGACTCTTATGCTGAAGAGATTGTATTACTTAAGAAAGGCTTAGACATCAAGCAAGAGGTAATTACTAAACAAGATACTGTAATTCAACTGCATAAACAGAAAGAAGCAGGGTTTAGAAAGCAGATTAATGATTGCAATGACTTGGTATCTGAGTTTGAAGCAAAGAATATTGGTTTAGAAAAGCAAGTAGTTAAGAAAACTAGAGCTAAAAGATTCTGGTTTACAGTAGCTATTGCTGCAACAGCTAGTATATTTATCACACACTACTCATGGAAAGAATCTGTGCCTTGGTAATACTTATTGTTTTGTGTACAGGCTGTGCACAACAAGTGACAGATCCTACAAGACCTGATGTAGCTCGTAAAGCATACAAGACTCAGCAGATTAATCTGCAACATTTTTCTTACTAATAGTAGGGCCTTTAGCTCAGTAGGTTAGAGCGACAGACTCATAATCTGTATGTCGTAGGTTCAATCCCTACAGGGCCCACTATTGCCTAAGTGGTGGAATTGGTAGACACGAGGGACTTAAAATCCCTTTCTACAAAATAGAGTGCAGGTTCAACTCCTGTCTTAGGTACAAACATTAAATCATACACAGTAAAACAGGTTAGTCAGGTGGCGTAATTGGTAGCCAACAAGGTGACGCTACAGTCGTAAGGTTCCGGAGCCGAGAAGACAAAAAGCCTAAGTATGCAGATGAGCTCGCATGGCCTAAATAGCTGTAACAGGTTCGAGTCCTGTCCTGACTACAAACATTAAATTGCACAATAAATTGAATTACTTTATTAAACAAAAATAACTATACACATGATTAATTGGAAATATTGGAAAATGGTCAAATGGTTAAAGGCTATGAAAAAGAAGCATCAAACTTATGCTTTCAAATTGCTTTGTAGTGGAACTGAAATAATAATCTATGTCGAAGGAACGGAAGATGAATTTAGGATGTCGATTCTTTAGCATTGGTTATAACTATTGGATAAACGTAAAAGAAGAAATAGAAAAGCCATGAAACTATACACAGAAGAACAAGTAAAGCAAATGATTGATAGAGCTCACGGTGGATATGATGGGTACTATGACATAATGAGTCCGTTTGCTTCAATATATATACCTGATGAAAATGACCTAAAAGAAATCAGCAAACATGAAATATTATACAACGATTCTAAAAGGTCTTGGTGGATTGAAGGTGCTAAATACATTATAAACATTCTAAAATTACAAATAGATGGAAAAGAAACAAACCGCAGTTGAATGGTTACTTCAACGATTTGAAGATGGTGATATGTACAATGTGGAAGATGTTCAATTCATTAAACATCAAGCCAAAGAAATGGAAAAGGAGCAGATAATGGATGCTCACATTGAAGGGCAACGGGTATTTGATAAACATCCACATACTCAGTGGACTAATGACCAAGCAGAACAATACTACAACGAAACATATAAAACAATAAAGGATTAGTATAATGAGATTATTAACTATTATCTTATTACTTAGTACAAACTTATGCATAGCTCAACGAGTCTATGTAACTGATAAAAAGAATAAAGCAGATCTTGTTGTATACAGA
>Ga0315901_10003169_pt1 | contig 21657 bp, 28 predicted proteins | sample LakEriMetagenome_10_FD_203761 | JGI IMG/M metagenome (GOLD analysis project Ga0315901, IMG submission 203761) | Freshwater fungal communities from buoy surface, Lake Erie, Ohio, United States - Buoy 2 MA116 | ecosystem: Environmental > Aquatic > Freshwater > Lake | place: USA: Lake Erie, Ohio... | reverse complement strand
GGGTCGTGTTCACGACTGCCGTTGCGGTCTGCGCCTCGGTGTCGCCTTCCGCTACTGTGATCGTGAGCGATTCGCCGTCGATGTAGCCCGACCCATCTTTGACCGAGACAGACGACAGCTTCCACGTCGGGATGCCGCAGGCGTCGTTTGTGCTGGTGATCGTGGGCGTGAATGTCGCCCCTGTGCCGGTCCCTCCAGACACTGTCAATGTCGGCTCAATGCGGCCGAGCCTCGCGTATCCGCTGCCGCCGCTGGTCAGAGTCACCGCAGAGATCGGCCCCTTGTCGGTGTCTGGGTCGCCGCCTGGGGCCGTGACGCGGGCCGACGCGCCGCCGCCAAAGCATGCAGAGAACTGTAGCGAGATGAGGTCTGGCCCCGGCGTCTGGTCGGTGAAGCCGTCGAGCGTCACGGTAACTGTATCGGGCAAGCTTCCAGTGGTGCATGCCGCGCACGGAGTGCCACAGCAGGGCGAGCAACTCGCCCCTAGCATGAACCCAACTGGATACATGCCTGCCGCAAACAGAGCCATGCCCCACAGCACAAGCGACGGCGGATCGACCGACTGAATAGCGGCGAGCAGTTCGAGCACGTCAGCACTCCGCAGCGATCAGTTCCCAGCCCATGCCGTCGCGGCCGACCGTACATGCCTTGGTGCCGGTGCCTGTGATGCTGGCATGGCGATTCACAGCCGACACGCTCCCGCCATTCACTAGCGCTACGGTCTTGCTAGTCCCCTTGTTCCAAGGTGCCGTGAACGTCCCTTGCTTCACGTTCTGCTCCAGTGCAGACACGAGAAACCACGCCGTGCCGTCCTTTGCCACTTCGCAGTCGTACGGCCCGGTGCCAATGTCGGGGAGATGAAACGTCAGATTCAGTGCCGACAGCGTGATTGCAGGGAAGTATTTGAGATTCACCGTTTTCGCGGAGCCAGGAGCCCACGACCCGGTGAACGTGCAGACGCGGAAGGTCTTGCGACCGTCCGCAGGCACCGCATCAAACGTCAGCGGCCTCGCCCGCCTGGGCTCCTGCTCCACCGCACGCACGACGCGGGCTATCCGCACCGCACTCGGGAAGTCGAACTGCGTAAGGTCTGCCATGACTAGACCGCCGGCGGTGTCACGGGGGGCGTGCCGAACAGCGACGCGAAGTTCGCCTCGGGATTTACGCGACGGTTCAAGATCGCCGGCACGCCGCCGGTCAGCCCGCCGCTACCGTCGAGGCCAACGGGATTCGGCGAGGCGATCCATTCGCCGTTCTCAAAATCGAACACCATCGCGCGCCGCTTCTGCCCGCCGCCAATGAAGTTCCAGCCAATGTCGGGCAGTTGCAAATTGTGGCCCGACTGCCGGTAGTGGAGCTTCGCCGTCGCCTGCCAGTATGAAACCAGCGCCCCGTCAAACTCCTCTCGTGCCGTCTTGACCTTCACTTCCTGCACCTTGATCGTGTGAACCGGACAGCCGAGGTAGGTAGCGTTGTTGAGGCAGTTCATCGCGCCGTACCACGCGCTCGGAAACGTGGCGAAGTTCTGCGTTACCGTCGCCACAACCGTCGATTCCTGGGTCACGAGCCCAGGGAAATAGTCGAACGCCGAGTTCGTGAGCGGGCGCAGCGTCGTGCCGTCGTAGTAGGTGAGCGCCGGAATCTCGCCGGGCGAGGACTCAAAATCCCACACCGCTGAGCGGCTCGTCGGGTGAAGAAGTTCATCAAGCGTGACGATCCCGTATTCGCATAGTAGGTGAACGTGATACGGCGAGCCTTCATAGCCCTCCGTCAACGTGATCTTGCGGATTGCTTGCCATGGGAAATCCGGGTGAGCCACGCCAATGTCGATGCCCACGGCCTGCCCAATCGCTAAAGGCGTGGGCGGAGTTGTCGTCAAGTTGTCATCGCTCATGATGACAACGAACTCGCGCGACAGAATGCGCGTCTTGCCGATCTCGAACACGCCCTTACGCGGCAACTCTTTGAACGATACGACCGTGCCCATGATTCAGCCCTAGAAGATGGTTGCCGGCTGACCGAGCCGGGTCAGGTCGCGGTCGATGCTCGTGGCAATGCGAGTCATGACCTTGTTCAAGAGCCGCAGTTGCACTAGTTGCGGGTCTTGCTGCTGGTTGAACAAGTCGAGCACGATCTGCTGACCTTCCTGCGTCCGCACGTCGGCGGTCTGCACCTGACGCGGGCCGAGGGTGTTCAGCTCGGCGAGGCGTTGCTGCTGGCGGTCGAACTCGGCAGCGTCAGCCTTAGCCCGCTCTTCGGCGAGCTTCCGCTGCTCCTCAAAGGCCGCTTTCTGACGCTCGGCAACTTCCTGCTGTTGCTGGGCTGCGGCCCGCTGCTGCTCCTTCTGTCGGTCTTCGTCAGCCTTGGCGGCTTCGGCAATAGCCCTCTCGTTCGCCTTGACAGCCTCGGCCCGAGCCTTTTCGGCGTCGTCGATGTTCTTCAACTCCTGGTCGAAGAGTTCCTTCTGCCGAGCCACCTCCGCGTCGAACGCTTCCTTGTTCAGGATGCCGTCGCGGGCCTGCTCTTGGGCAGCGGCGATGCCCTCTTGCAGCCGCGCCGCAGCCTCAGCACCGGCATTGCCGAACTCTTCTGCCTTCGTGATCGTCTGGCCGATAGCCCTGTCAACGTCCTCGAACGCTCTGGCGAAGCCTTCGCCGAAGCCCTGCTCCGAAGCCTGCTGCTGATCCTCAAGCCGGGACTGCAACTGGTCGAGTTGGGCGAGACGCGCGGCGGCAGCGTCAGCCTCCGCTTGGTTGCTGGCCTCACGAGCCGCGAGCAAGTCAGCGGTCGCCTGGGCCTGCTGCTCTTGCACGGCGATGATGTCCTGCTCGACTTGCGTCTGCTCTTGGCCGGCAGCCAGCAACTCGTCAACCCGCGCCCGCTGGTCTTCAAGCCGCTGCCTTTCGGCGTCTGCTGCGGCTGCCGACCCGTCCGCGATGGACTGCTGCTGGTTGCGGATCTCCTCCAGTTGGCGAATCCGCTCTTCGCCGTTGGCAACCGCCTGCTCATCGCCGCCCTCGCCAGCCGCCGCCACCTCTTCGCGAACGCGGGCAATCTCGCGCTCCACCGCCAAAACTTGATCGGCTGCCTGCGCCCGATCCGCGTCGCCGCCGAACTCCCGCTGAATGCGTGCCTGCTCTAGAAGCTGGTCGGCTACCTGACGGTCAGCCTCTGCCTTTCGCTCCGCTTCGTCGGCAGCCTTGCGGGTCTCCTCTTGGACGATGCGAAGCGCTTCGATCTGGCGTTCGTACTCAGCCGTCGCGTTGGCAACGCCACGGGCGTACTGCTCGCCGTTCAACTCGTTGGCGTCCGCCTGTTCCTTCAGGTCTTCCAACGCCTGCTGGAACTCAAAGGCGGCATCGAAGCCAGCCTGCCCGAACTCGCCAGCCTTTTCGATGGCACCGTCGAGCGAGTTGTTTCCAGCTTCCACCGCCCGCTGCAAATCCTCGTACGCCTTCTTTTGCTCAGCCGTCATCTCGACGGCAGCGGTAGCGACTTGCTCCACCTTTTCGGAGGTCTGCGATGCGGTTTCTTCGACACCGAAAAACGTCTCGGCAAAGAAGTCTTTCACCGACAAGATCAGGTCGTTGATCGGGCCGAACGCTTGGGTGATCGACTGACTCACGAAGTCGAGGGCTTGGCTGACGCCACGGGCCGCAGCCGCGAACGGCTCCAGTGCCGCTGAGATGAGGTTCAGCACGACGCTCGTCACTTGCCCGACCGTGTTGACAAGCACGCCAAGAACGCTCGTGAACGGCGAGAGAATGTCCAAGATGTTCCCGAGCACCCGACCGAACGAAGCGATGGACGGGGCCAACGCTTCCGCAATGGACTGCGCCACGCCGGTGAATGGCGTGAGCAACTCGCGTCCGAACCCGAGGATGCTCCGCTGCACGTCCTCGAACGCACCGTCAAGCTCTAGCAGTCGGTCGGCTTCTAGCTGGCTGATCGCACCACCGAACCGGCGGATGGCTTGCGTTGATCCTTCGATCTCGCCGAACGCGCGCACGAGGCTCTCGCCGCCGCGACCGAGAACCTCGATCTGCAACTGTGCCTGCCTCGCCGGCTCGGGGATTTCTGCCAGAGCTTCGGCCACGCGGGACGCGAACTCGGTCGGGTCGTTCTGCCCTTGCTGGATTTCTTCAAGAGAAAACCCAAGCTGCTGCAAGGCGTTGAACGTCTCGCCGCTACCCTGAGCCGCTTCTGAAAGCCTCGCCCCGAATCGCTGCACGCCGGTCGCCAGAGCCTCGACGCTGACGCCCGCGCGCGTCGCGGCCTCTTCGAGCACCTGAATCGTCTGGAAGTCTACGCCCGCCTGCCGAGCCGCGAACGAAAGCTCCTCAACCCTGCCCGTGAGTTGCGTGAGCCCCTGAGCCACCGCCGTCGCCGCAGCCCCGAACCCAGCCACGCCAGCCACGGCAAGCGTGAACGGGTTCACAAGCCCTGCCACCGACGCCCCGATGCTGCTGAGCCCTTGCGACAGCCCGCCGCCGAACACACGGGCGAGCCCCTCGCCGGCGGAAGAAAGCCCCGAGAGTCGCCCTGAGATATTGCCAATCGGGCCGGGCAGGGCAGACAGCACGCCGGATAGTTCGTTGAACTTGAGCGTGCCCGCGTCGCCTGCCGAGTCGGACGCCGCCGCGTACTTGTTCGCCTCGATTGTCGCCTTGGCGAAGGCGTCGGCAGATCGCTGGAGAGCATCGCTGTATTGCTGTTCGTCAAGCAGCCCTGCCTCTCTGAGCCGATTCAACTCGGCAACCGACTGCTCGTAGGATTTGTTGGCTCTCTGCTCTTTCGTTAGCCCGGCTTCAATAATCTCTGCGGCACGCGAAACAGCCGCCGCGCGCTCCTTCTCGGCATCGGCGGCAACTCTTGCGGCAGCCGCAGCCTCTTCAGCAAGTTGCGTGTCAAATGCCTTGGCAGCGATACGCTCTGATTCGGCAAGAGCTTCCGCTCGCTGCCTAGCCGCCTCTGTGGCTTGCCTGTTGATTCCAAGAGCCTCGATGGCAGCAGCGTTGTACGTCTCTTGGTCAATCAGTCCTGCCTGGAAAAGATCGTTGTACTTTCCGAGTTCCGCAGCCTGGCGTTCCTGTTCTGCGCGGAACCGGCGAATGACTGCCTCCGCTTCCGCAGTGCGGTCAGCGAGTTCCTTCACGGCCGCCGCTGCCTTGGCGTTTTCGCCAGACAGTTCTGCTCTGGCCCTCGCAGCAGTCTCAGCGCTGATCGCGCCTTGCGATTCCAGCTTAGAGATGCGATCAAGTTCGGAGGCTAAGCGTTCACCGTCCGTGAAATACTGGGCGGTAACGCGAGCGCCTTCGCGGAACGCTTCGGACGCTTCTTTCGCGGCATCCGACAATGACTGAAATTCGGCCGCGAACTGTCTTGCGTCAATCTGCCCAGTTCGGAGGGCAGATTGCAAAAAACCGAGGTCGGTTGCAAACCGCTGCTGCGCTTGCACGGCCCCTGCGGTCGCATCACCGAACGTCTTAAACACTGCCGTGACGTTCGCCGCTTCACGATCCAACTGCTGCAACGCCCGCTCCACAGGCGTAAGGCTCTGCCGAACGCCGGTCGCGTCCGCAGAAATCTTCATCGCCAGTGAGAGCACGTTCGCCATCAGTCGAATCCAAGCTGCTTTTTCAAATCCAAAATCACGTCGCGGGCCTGCGCCTCGTGCTGCGGGGCTTCTTCGACCGGGATGAAGTCGCTCGCTCGCGGTGCCTTGCCCTTCTCGCTGTACGGTGCCAGGATCGCCGAGACAGTCAGGCCCGTTTCGGCCCAACTGTCAGGGATCGCGTGGTAGTACCGCGTGAAAGCCATCCACTCGCCAAGCTCACGAGACGACATTCGCCGCTCGATCTCGCCTACCGTCATGCCAAGATGTCCCGCCAGACGAAACAGGAATCGCCTCGTCGGGCGGATGTTCAGTTTTTTGCCAGTTCCTCCACGTCGCTTTCGCTCATCGCGTTGTGCTTCATCGCCTTGTCGAACAACTTCGACACGACCTTCGCCGACTTGCCCGCCAGCTTCTCGATGCCAGCGTCGTCGAACAGCCGCTCGCCGGTCTCGGGATGGCAGAGGCAACGGGCGAGGAACTTCGTGCGGAAATTGTCGATGCCCGTCTCCCGCTTGCCGATCCACTCCCGCTCGTAGGCATCACGCTCGCCGACCGTCATCACGCGGATGCCGAGGGTCATGTTGCCCCACTCCTTGACCGTGACCTTCAGGATGCCGAGGTCTTCGGCGGCGAGGATTTGTGCTGCGAGTTCTTCAACTGTCAGTGCCATGCTCTTACTCCTTGACGATGCGCCAGATGCCCTTGAACCGGTACACGTCATTCACCTTGGCACTGATGTCAAGCGTCTGGCAGATGGCTTTCGTGGTGAGCGTGAGCCCGCCGCCGGAGAAGGAGAGAAGCCCCTTCATGCCGTACTGGCTCAGGCTCATCGCCGAGGTCGTGGCTGCCGTCGAGAGGCTCGCCAGTTCGACGGTGCCCATATCCATCGCCCACGCACCGGAGGTCGCGGCGGCAGAGCCACGCGCGAGCGGCAGCGATCCGCCCGCGCCGACGCGGAACTCGGTCACTTCACCGATAGCCGTTCCGCGCCAGTTGACGGTCACCCCGGTGCAATAGCCAGCCATGACGGGCCTCCGTCAGGGCGACTAGCGGGCAATACGGATCGTCGCCTGACCCCGGATCGCGTCGTTTGTCGCCAGCGTAAGCGTGCTGGAATTGACCGTGTAGGCCACGGCCGTCGCAAAGAATGCCGTGCCGCCGATGGAGATTTGGCAAGTTCCGGTCGAAGCGTCAGCGATGATGTCGCGGCCGAGGTAGTTGAACTGCACCGAACGACCCGTGTCGGACGTGCTGCCCTTGAGCGGACGGTCAACGGTCGCAAGCTGCGCACCCGTGGTCAGCCCCAGGTGCGAAACGTCAATCTTCTCTTCGTCAGCCGTCGGGTCGTTGTACGTAATGACGATGTTCGTGACCGTGTAGAACGTCGCGCCCAGGCGAAGCGTTGTCCCGGTTCCATCATGCGGCGTAGCTGACATTTCTACGATTCTCCTAGTTCTCGACCCACATCACGGAATACGTTTGAGTGACGCTGTAGACCGGCGGCATCTCGCCGCCCGCCAACTGAATGAAGCCGTCCGCCTCGTTCGTCAGGCTGACGTTCTTCACTACCACCGATTCTGCCTCCCCGGTGCCGAATCCATCCAGAACGAGGCGGCACTTGTCCGCGAGGTCTCTTACTGCCTCGTACGTGGTCGCGTAGCAGTCCACCGTCAGGATCACGGTGGGCGTGCCCATCGGCCCGGCGAGGGTGTGTTCCCGCTGGACGCCCGACCGCCGCCACGTCACGAACGGCAGATCCGCCGTCGCCGGGGCGATGACGGGATAAACCCGCGTGCCGACCAGGGCCGCCACGTCGGCATCGGCGATCAGAGCGGAGCGGCAGACTTGCTCGGGGCTTTTGAGCGGCATGGGCCACTATGCCACGCCCTGCGGCAGGGCTTGCAGCCTAGCCGGGGCCGAGGGTGTCCGTTCCGGTGACCGACCCTTCGTTGCGGAACCGCAGTGCCGCCCACGCCTGCCCCAGCGTCAGCGAGAGTTCCCGCTGGAGGTACTCGGCAACTTGGGCCTGCGTCTGATCCCATGCGGTCTGTACGGGAGGGCGACCGGATTCACCGCCCGCTGGCATGGCAGGGATGACGATGGGCTGGCTTGATTTCCTGAAAAATGCTTTCGGGTACGCGGGGTCGGTCTGCACTCGGCCGTCGCCTCCAACGCCGCCCAGAATCTTGAACGGTCCCAGCCGGTTGAAGCTCGACGCAATGTAGGTTGGCTTCAGTTCGTCAACGTCGTGCAGGACGCCACGCCCTCGGACGGTCTCCGTGATTACCTTCCCGTTCCGTTTTCGCGTCCGAACGAACGGCTTAGTAGGGCTTCGGCGTTCGTATGATCTCGCCTTAGCCTGAGTGATTCGGCGTTCTTTCGTCCCGAATTCCAACCACCACTGATGGAACGCCCGGTCAGGGCCAGCCAGCACCGTGCCGCCAGCCGCGCTGCTGGCGTCGCCAACCGCCGCCCGGTTGTAGCCAATCAGCCCGACAGCGACGCCCGTCTGCTTGTACTTGACGACCTTGTAGTTGACTGCCCGCCGCAGATTGCCGGTCGGCCCGATAGGCGTCACCTCACGCAGCCGCAGGAACGCGGGCCAAATCGCCTTCTCAATCGCCTCGCCCAGCACCTCGGCGGCTTCCGCCTTGGGAAAGAACGCCCGAATATTGTCACGGAGCGACCGCAGCTCCTCGGTGTTGATGTTCAGTTGGATGCCAGCGACAGCCATAGCTACACCGTCTCCTGGCAGAGCAGTTCATGCTCGCTGCGGTTCTCCCGCTCCAGAATTGAGATGATCTCGAACGTGCGGCCACGCCACGAAATCCGCATCTGCTGCGTCAGCCCGGTCAGATACCGCATCCGCACGCGGTGCGAAATCTCGGTCTGCTGCTGACCGGCGAGCAGGAACTCCCGAGCCGTCACGCCTTGGACGCTGGCCCACACGGTTGCGAACGTCGTGTCGTAGACCGGCACCGACTCGCCCATCGCGTTCTTGTTTTCGCGGTAGGCCAGCACGGTGATCCGCTCGCGGAGGTCGCCCGCCTTCATCAGACGATGCTCCCCTCGCCCACGATGACGATCTTGTACGTGGCCCCCACAGTCGAGGCGACGAACAGGCTGGACGCCGTCGTGCCCGCCGCAGTCGGGTTCGTGGCGAGCAGCACGCCCCCAGGCGGCACGCTGCCCGTGTAGGCTCCGGTCACGGTGAGCGTGCGGGTCGCGTCGGTGTTCTCGATGTAGAGCACCTTTGCCGCCGTAAAGGCAATCGTCACGCTCGCCCCGTCGCGAGTGTCCGCCAGCGACGAAAGCTGAAACGTATCGGTGCCTGCCGACGTGCGGGCATCGCTGTAGATCACCTGGGCTTGATTCGCCCCGTCGCCGTCGCTCAACGCACGGAAGTATTCCGCCTTCGTCACGCGGGTGTTCGTGGCGATGTCGGCGGTGTCGGTCTCAATCCCGACGATGCGGCAGAGGATCTCGGCTGACAGGCTCATGTGTATGACCCCCACGACACGCTATCGAGCAGCCGCATCGCCGCTGCGGGCATCTGCCCGTCGCCACGCTTCTCATACAGTTCGTGAACGCACATGAGAATCGCCGACTTGACCCGCTGCGGCACGCTGGCGGCATCGCCGTAGCCTGCCCACCACGAGACCGTGACCGAGTTCTGGTCGAGCAAGTGCGAGGGCCACGAGCCACCGTAGAGGTTGCGGATGACGCCCGGCGTCGAGTCGCGGTCCACCCGGTAGCTCGATGCCGAGAGCGTGGCCGTGCCGCCCGCCTCGCCCGTGACGTAGGTGATCGTGACCGCCGTGGCTGTGCCCGAGGCGATCATCGGCGGGCGGGGCAGCTCGATCTCTAGAGGGAAGGCGTCAAGCCGCATCACAAGCTGCTGCGTCACGAGAGCCCGGTCGATGTAGTCCTCGACCCACTCGCGGGCGGTCGTGATGTAGCTCTGAATCAGAGCATCGTCGGCGGTCGTATCGACGCGGCAGTGGTTCTTCGCCTCGCTCAGCGTCACCGGCTCCACCGCCGGGGCGGTCGCACGTCTCAGGCTGCGGTAGCGTCTCATTTGCGTCGCCTCCTGGGCGTGAGGTCAGCCGACTCGGCCACCGGCTCCACGCTCGCCGTCTCGATCAAGTCCTGCTGTGCGTTCCGCTCCTCGACCGCGTACTCCCACGCGATGAGGCTTTGAGCCTGCCGCTCGGGAAGGTCGATCACCTGACCCGCCTTGTAGGCACCGTGTGCCCTCGTCAAACGTATTTTCATTCGTCACCTACCTTCCATGCAGACTTCGGCGGCTTCCGCGTCTCCTGCCACTCGTTGCAATACTGAAACACCGGCTGACCGAGTTCCTGGCTGGGCCATGTGATGACGTACTCGCCGTGACCGATGCAGACCCGGGGCGTGATGTAGAGGCGATTGCCGCACGCCTTGAAGCCCTTCCAGAATGCAATGTCAGAGTCGGTTCTGCCTTCTCCCCACCCCCCTTGCGGATCGGGCTGCTCGTGGAACCACGGCTTCTTCATCCGCCGCAGGGCAGCGGTCGAGATGATCGTGCAACCGAAGTGCGCGGTGTCCACCTGTTGCACCGGCTGACTGAACCACTCGCGGGGCACCTGGGTCACGCCGCCGGCTGGCGGATTGTCGAGTGTGTCGAGCAGCGTGAGCATCGGCCTGCCGTCCTCCCTCTTCGTCTGGAGCGGAGCCAGGGCGTCGCACTGGAACGTCATGGCGAGGGCGAAGAGATGCTCGATGTTCTCCTTCGACACGAAGCTGTCCATGTCGAGGGTGATGATGTACTCGGTGGTCGGCTCGAACTTCTCCAGCATCCGCGTGAGCACTTGGCTCCAGAACGCACCCTGCCCGAGCGTGGGGCGGATGTGCAGCGGCATCATCGCCTCGATGAACCCGAACACGTTGATGAGCGGCCCGAAGCGTGGCCCGCTCAGGATCGCCTCGCACCGCACCTCGACCGACGAGCCGCCGACTTGCACAAGCATGAGTGACTCCAAAACAGAAAACGGCGGGGAGGCTCACGCCTTCCCCGCCGCTCACTGTGCCTGTCGTGTCAAGCGACTCAGCCGATGGCCTGGGTGTTCACACCACGGCCGGCAGCAGTCGTCGGGCCTTCCTCGCCCTGGCTCAGGCGGCACGTCGTCACGACGCCGCACGTCGAAGCCGGGGTGGCGTACACCGTGAGGTAACGCCGCTTGCCCTTCAGGTCGATGTCGAACCGATGGGCGTAGCCAACATTGCCAGCAGTCGAACCGGCAGCGACCGTGAAGTCGGTGCCAGCGACGAAGCCGCTGATGTTGGCCTGGCCCGAGCCGGCAACGTCGCTGTGGGCAACCCGCAGCACCGTGGCAGCGGTCGTGGGACCGGCAGCCGAGGTGAACGGGGAGAACAGAACGTCAATCGACGCATGGTTGAAGCCAAGCGTGTCGATCTCGACCGAGTGGGTCGCGGTCAGTGCAACCGAGGTATCGACCCGGTGGACACTCCTCGTAGCAGCAACGTGGTTCATGGGATCAGTTTTCTCCTAGGAAGGAAGTGTCAGAATCAGCCGAACCGCAGGGCCACAATCGGCCCGGCCTTCGTGGTCGAACCAAGGTCATGCACCACCATCGCGTTCCGCGTGGTAGCGAAGGTGAGGGTCTGGTCGAACTCGATGTACCGCTCGGAAGCGGTGCGGATCGAGACAGCCCGACGCTCGCCGAACGTGGCAGCCTGCGAGAGGTCGCCGAAGAGGCAAGCCACGCCGCCGGTCGTGCCCGTCAGGCGAGACTCAAGCGAGTGGACGAGCCGCACCGGATAGCCCAGGAACTGCTCGCCGAAGCCAGCCGCCACGTTGTCGCTCGTGTTGCCGCCCGCGTTGGCAGAGCCGCCGGGGAGCATGGCGAGCCGCAGCATCGCGGCACCCCAGCCGACCGGCGACACGTACCACGCAGCCTGACGCCGAGCGTAAACCGGCAGCCGCGAGAGCACGTCGGTGAAGTTCTTCATCGTCAGGTTGTCGAACGTGGCGTTGCCCGAGGCAGTCACGACCGACGCCGAGTAGGCGGGCTTCACGATCTTCGTGGCGACGCCCTCAGTACCGTGGTACTGGCTGGTGCCGTCACCGATGAACCCCGCGTTGTCGAAGGCTTCGGCGAACGCCTGGGCCACCTCGACCGCCATCGCGTCAGCGAGGTCGATGATCGAGTCTTCAAGCAGCGAATTCGGGACGCGGTTGGCGATGCCCCAAATCTTCGCGTTCAGTTCGATGTTGTCGAACGTCACGTCGCTCTGGGTCACTTCCACGTTCTCGCCGACCGGGCGAGCGGCGAGGCCACCCGTCCGACGAGCGATGACGAGCGTGTCGCTGTTCATCTGCACCCGGCGAGCGTACTGCGGGAACGCACCGAACTCCTCGACGAGCCGGATGATCTCGCTGCTCATCTCGGGAGACACGAGCACGCCGCCGAGCGAGTTGACGCCGCCAGCCTGGGCACGACTCTCGACGCCGTGGTCACGGCACCACCGCCGGGCCTCTTCGTCGCCGAACACGAAACCCTTGACGTGCATACCAGCACGATAGGCAGCCTCGGCGGAACGGAACGCCACCAGCTTGCCGTGCGACTTCGGCACGGCGTACTCACGCTTCTCCACGGCAGGCTCCTTCGCCTCGGGGGTCTCGATCACCTTGGCCGGAGCACTGCGCTCCAGCACGGCACGCAGTTCGGCCTCCTTGGCCTGAACGCGCTGCAGAAACTCGATCCGCTCGCGGAGCTTGTCAGCACGCTGTTCGAGCGAGCGGAGGGACGCCTCCTGCTCCTCGGTCATGGGGGCCGCTTCCTCGCCCTCGGGGGCGTCCTCGGTCATCGCCTCCATCTCGGCGACGACAGCAGCCAACTCGTCAAGCAGTGCCTTGATCTTGTCCACGGCGGAATCTCCTAGTGCGATTCGTGGCGACGCGGACGCATCGCCTACGGTCGAACCTAGAAGCCGTGGGGGGCACCCATGCAGATACAAGGCGTGAGGCAGTAAAGAACTCAGCCCGCCTTCACGCGGCGAATCTCAGACGCGGAGCGAATGTCCTTGTCGGTGTTGCCGCACCGGCAGCGCAAGTACCGAATTTGGTACATGCCCTGCCGCTGACTCGACGCCACAAGCAGCTTGCCGGTCTTGCAATTCGGGCAAACGTCGCCTGACTTAGCGGCCATGCTGCCTCAGAACGTCACGGTAGAAAGCCGCACGATTCGCGGCATATTCGCGGGCTTCGTCGTGCCGCCGCTGCTCCTTGCGGAAGTGGTCGTATGACCGCTGGGCCACCGTCACGTCGGTGTCGGGGTACGCCGGGAACGTAGTTGGAGAAACATCCAGAAGAGAATCGACCCGCTGGATGGTTCTGATGCTACGGCCGTCCTCAACAGCCCACGAGTCGCCGCCGCTCGGGACGGTGAAACTGAAAGACGATCCGCGCACGATCTTTGCCCTGATGTTGGCGGCAAGATCCCGCCCGTAGCTGGTGTCAGGCACGGGGAACTCATACCGCAAACCCACTTCGTCCACCGTCAGCTTCAGCGTGCCGGGATAGCGGGCCAGCGGGAAGTTTGCGTCGTGATTCCAAAGAGCCCGAGTCTCAAGCGACTTCTTGCGGCCACGTCGCTCGGAGACGATGCCGAACGCACGCGGGTCGATCCGCTCGATGAAGTCGCCCAGGTCGAGCGAGTTCACGCCGAACTTCGCCGCGTAGCCGACGATGTACTCCCGCTCACTGCCGTCCTCGGCACTGCGGCTCTCGACCGCCAGGAGCGGCACCGCCGACTCCACCTCGTCAATCGCCAGACTGCGTCGTTCGATGTTCATCGTTGTCATTCCTTCCGCTTCCTCGGCTTCCGCTTCGGCTTGTCCTTGTACGCCCGCGCCGCCTCCGGCTGCTCTGTCACCTGGAGGTCGGCCACCTTGACCGCCACCGGCTCGTCAAATTCGTTCTCGTCCCACACGCTCACGAGGGCGGCAGGATCGTCGGGCGTCGCGGGCATCTCCACGTCGCCCAGATTCAGCGTGCCTTCGGTCATCACATGATCGACGCGACCCACGCGCCCATCGGGCAACGCGACCCACATGCCTTCGGCAACGTCAAGCGAGCGACCCGCCGGGGCAGTGGGCATCGGCTCGGTTTGCGGCGGCTGCGCATCGACCGCTGCTGGTGCGGGCTGACGCTCCACCACCCCGGCAAGAATCGCCGCAATCTGTGCAGTGTTCATACTCGGGAACGCCGCAGCCACCATCGCCGCCGCACCCTCGCGACTCACCAGCCCATCGACAACCGACTGAATGATCGCAATGAGCCCCGTGATCTGGGCACCGTTCAGCGACACGTCCGCGACTTGCGGAGCCTCGGGCTCGGCAGGCTCGCCCGGCGTCGCAGGCACCACCGGCTCGCCAGCCGCAGCGGCAAGCCCGCCCTCGACCGCCTGCCCGTCAATCTCGCTGCCCGGCTGCTGCTGAGCCAGCACGTCGCCCTCGCTCGGCTGCTCGCCCAGCGTGCCCATGTTCAGCGGGCGGTAGCGAACGTCGCCGCCCTCGACCGGGTCGAGGTTTTCGTAGTTGCGAATGTCGTTCGTCGAAACGACGCCGATGTCCCACATGGCACGGTAGTACGCCGACCGGCTGGCGGCATCGCCACGCAGCAGCCCACGCACATCGAACTCGACCAGATAGCGGTCATCGTCTGCGATCAAGTCACGCATGAACGCCGATTCAAACCGACGCAGCCACGGCATGATGCAGTGGGTCACGAACGCGATGTCGGCCTCGGGCGTCGCGGGGCCGATGCCAAGCAGGTGCCCAGGTACGCGGAACAGCCGGGCGATCTCCTCAAGCTGGTAGCGGCGAAGCTCGATGAACTGGCTGTCGGTATTGCTCGACTGCGGAATGTCGTAGGGCTTGAGCCCGCCGGTCAGCACCGCCGTGTTGTGGGAATTTCCCACTCCACCATGCCGCCGGTCCCACTGCGACCGCAACGCCTCGCGGGCCTCCGCGTTCAGTTGCCCTTCGGTCGAGAGTACAAACCCGGGGCGGGCACCGGCCGCAAAGAAGCGTGCCCCGTGCAACTCGCAAGCCCGGGCTAGTGCGATGGCGTCCTTGCACTCCGCGACGACGCTCATCCCGTTCACGCCGTCATCAGACGGGCCGCGAATCTGGAGGATCGCATCCTCGGAATACGGCGTCTCCGTGCCCTTATCTTCTCGGTACTTGTACCGCAGCTTCCCGTTCTCGATCCGCTCCACCTTCATCCGGCTCGGATGCAGCGGCACGATCTGCCCCGCCTTCAGTTCATCGAAGGCGTCGCCCCACAAGCCGATATGAAACACCGCCTGCTCGCGCCACTCAAAGCTGGTCTGCCATCCGTTCGGCTGGCTGTGCAGTTGCCGGTAGAGCGGCAGTTCGCGGGCGATCCGCTTCCCGCCCCCAGCCGTCCGCTCCAGCACATGCAGCGGCAAACCCGCCACCGTCTCGGCGATCACCCGCAGGCAGGCGAACACCTCCGCGACTTGGTGGGCATTGCTCTCGTCAATCCGCACGCCAGCACTCGACCGGCTCGATGGCTCGTCATCCCACATGCGGGATTCGCCGGGGAGCCAGAGGATGCGGTTGTCGGTTTGGGCGATCATATGAAGAAGATTTCAGGGTTCGACGCGGAGTTCGTGACGCTGTTTGCTTCCCATCCGCCGAGCGCGAAGATGCAGGCCACGATGCCGTCGATGCGTCCAGTGCTCTTTTTCTTGACCGGGCGAACGTCCTCGAACGCATTCACTTCCGTGCAGACGCAGCCGGCCATCCACGACAGCACAGGGTTCCCGCCATGCCGAATCCGCTTCTGGAGCACAAGCGACTCCAGCAACTTCGTCGGGCTGCTCATCGAGCGGAAGCCTTGCCCGAATGATTCCACAAACAACCCCGCCCCTTGCAGTTCCACTCCAAGCTGGACGGCCCCCGTCATATCCATCAGCACACGCTCGACCTTGTGCTTTTTGGCGTATTCCAGCACGTATTCACGGATGACACCGTGATCTATGACGTTCCCGCTGGTCGCCGTGATGAACCCGGTGTTGACCCAGTGCTGGAACGGCTGGCGGTCGGTTCGCTCGCGTTCCATGATGAGGTCACGCGGAGCCCAGAACATCGCCTCAACGTCGAACGTGCCATCCTCGCTCGGGAATAGGGCGACGCAAGCCGAGAGGTCGGTGGACTTCGACAAGTCCATCCCGATGATGCACGACTTGCCGGCGAGCGGCTCGCGCGGGCCTTCCGAGCACGCCGCCCACTTGTCAGGGTCGAGCCACCTGTTCGTGCTTTCTGTCCACACTCCCAAGGAATATCTGAGCCAGCCGTTGAGCTTTGTGGGCTTGTTCTTCGCCTCGCGGGCGTCCGCAGCAAACGCTTCCTCGGTCATGGTGACGCCCATCCCTGGATTCACCCGCCGCCATGTCGCCGGTGAGAAATAGTCCTCTGTGCCGTCAGTCTTTGCACCGAAAATCTTGCCGTAGAAGCGGGGATCGTAGTTAGGATCGGCAATCACTTGCTCGGCGTACTCGTGCTGCTCCCAGCAAATCGTGTCGCGGCGGTCGCCGGCAGTTGAGATCGTCGCAAGGAGCGGCGCAGCTCTGGATCGGCCCGAGTAGCGGAGCGCCTCGAAAAGACGCCTGTCGGGCCACGCATGCAGTTCGTCGCAAAACACGAACGAGTAACTCGGGCCTTCGGCCGCCCCGGCGTCCCGCGAGATCACCCGCATCGAAGATCCGGTCGCTTGGCAGACGATGGTCTTTCTGGAATCGACAACTTCCAGCGTCGCCGCCAATTCAGGCGAACGCTTTACCATTGCCGCTGTCTCGTCGAAAATGATCGCGGCTTGGTTGCGGTCTTTCGCCGCGATGCACCCTAGCTCGCCCTCGCCCTCCATGAGCAGGTGCCAGATCGAGAGAGCCGATAGAAGTGTCGATTTGCCTTGTCGTCTTGGCCCCCGCAGCGATCACGCCGCAGGGGCCAAGACGCCATTTTTTTTGGGCACCTCAATGTATGACAGCCGATACCTACGCAGGTTGTCAGGTCCACGCCACCCATACAGGGGCTCAATCACGTCATGCTTATGCCAGTCGAGGAGTTGCATCGGCTCGCCAGCTTTCGCAGTCGGCGAGTCTTTTGTGTGGCAGCAGACGGATTCAAGGAATCGCACGACTAGGTCGGCGTCCCCTTGATGGTAGGTGAAGCCCTCGACCCACTCAGCCCGGCGTCTTGCCGGCAGCCTTGAGGGCACGGAACTTTTCGAGCGTGCTTTGCGGCTTGGCATCCGGTTCAACCTTCAATGAGACGCGGGCGGCTGGCGACAGCCCGAAGTCGGACTCTAGCTGGCGAAGCTGCTGGGATAGCTTGTGGGCAATCGCTACTTCGGGCTTCTGGGCGATGTACTTCACCTGTCCGCCGTCGTTCAGGATGGGGTACGTATCACCTTCCGCCTTTAGCTTGGCACGGACGGCAAGCCACCATTCATACGTGTCGCAGTAGCGGGCGAGCGACTCGACATCGGCCCGCGTCATCACCCGCGTCGCCTGGAGCATCGGCAGCAGTTCGGCCCACCTCGCGGACGCGACTGGCCCGAGGTGCGGCGGCATCGCGATGCCGTCCGTTGGGGGCTGCGGCTCGTCGGCGTTAATCGGCCGACAACCCGGGTTGCCACGGAGGATCTTTAGCTTCGTCGGTGTCGGCTTAGGTCCGCGTCTTCCCATACATCACGGTGTCGCAAAGACTGCGATGAGCATCTGCCCGCCGCCTTTTCGGCCCTTCCTGCCGTTGCACTTCCGGCACAGGCACTGCGAGTTGTCAAACGTATTGCCCTTGTCGGGCACGCCCCACGACAGCGGCACGATATGGTCGTGCTCCGCGTTCCGCTGGCTGGCCCGCCGAGTTCGCTTGTCGAACCTGTGCCTTCCTTTATGGCATTTCACCCCGCATTGCTGGCAGACCCAGCCGTCACGCTCGCACACAGCCTCTCGCGTGCAGGCGGGGTCGAATGGCACGTTGAACTGCTTGCATCGCTTTCGCAGCGAAGTCGCCAGCGAATGACGGCAAGCGGCTTCGATGCCAGACTTTGGCGACGGCCGGCGCGGGCGATTTGTGCCCCAGCGGTGGTCTAGGTAGCACTCGCGCGAACAATACTTGCCCTTGTCTTGATGCGGCATCTTGCCGTTGACTGAGCGAGTGAACGACTGACCGCAGCCGACGCAGGTTTTCTCGTGGCTCGGCTTGCTTGCGATCCAGCAGTCCCACGAGCAGAACCGGCGTTTCTCTGCCTTGTGTGATGCGATCTCGAAAGGCTTTTTGCAATGCTGGCACTGCAAGCCAGCCCTGTCTCTATGGGCTAGATGGCCGCACTCGGCAGAGCAGAATTTCTGCCGTTGGCGGTCGGAGCGGAACGGCTGGCTGCAATGCTGGCAAGTGCATTCGTGTATCAGCGTGTTCCTGCTGAGGCGTCGCAAGGCGTGCTGACGCTGGCTCGCCGCCGACTTGCATTCACTGCACCGGCTTGGAAGCGGCCCTCGTCGCGGGAGTGTCGGAATCTGCTTGCCGCAGTCTTTGCACGAAGCGGCTTGCCATTGAGAAAGCCGGCGAGATTTCTCTCTGGCAGAGGCCGACTTTTTGCGGCACGAAGAACAACGCAATGGCCACCGTCGCGCGGGAGGGCGACGCTGAATCTCCACGCCACAGTCAAGGCACGAGCGACACATGCTGCGAGTTTGCCTGGACTGTCAAGCGTCACCCCTACCCCCGAGCAGTTTGTTGCACGCGGCTGTTCGCGTCATGGCAGCGGGTTTTGCTGGCTAGCCGGATTTTAGTCCCCTACCCCCTAGCGGTGGGGGTGCTGCGCGTGCGTCCGTGCGGGCTCGGACTCCATCTTTGTCTTCCGGTTGTGGCACCCGTGGCAGAGGCACTGCCCATTGCTCACCTCGTATCGCAGGTCTGGCCTGACCTTCACGGGAACAACGTGATCCGCGTGAGCCTCGCCCTTCGAGCCGCAGACCCGCGAGCACGCCCGGCATACATAGGCGTCGCGGATGAGCACAGCCTGCCGCCACGCTTGATGCTTGGCGTCGCAGTAGCCGCGAGCCGCAGCGTTGGGCCTGAGTTCCTTGGGGGCAGCAGCCCGCAGCCTGGGCGACCGGAAGCGTGGTATTCGCTGCGGCATCTGCTAGCTCTTGAGGCTGACAATCCCTGCCGTGCCGGTGCTGTTCGTCGTGCCCGAGATGATCTCAAGGTAGGGCACAGCGAACACCTCGTCGGGCAGGGCGTACATGCGACCCACCGCAGTCGAGGGGGCAAGCGTGATCGTGGCTGCTGAGCCATCAGTCTTGAACAACTGACGCCACGGGCCATTCTCGCTGGAAGCCCCCCACATCTGGAGCGACACCGATGCCGTGACCATCGTGCCGAACTCGACCACCCCGCCCGCGAAGTCTTCCATGCGGATCGTGGTGGCGAGGGCGGTGCTCGTGTGCAGGACGATAGGAACGTCACGCGAGCGGCGGCGAATCTTGATCTCTGACATGGGTCTGCTCCTGGGTAGGCACGGGTCAAGCCCGCGACGCGGCCTCAGCCGTCCAGCCTAGGGGCTTCCGCCCGTAGCCTTGCAGCCTCAGCCTCTAGCTCCTCCAGGCGGCCGGCAGCTTCGAGCAGGGCGGCGCGCTGGAGTCGCACCACCTCGTCAACGTGCTTGAGGTGCACGGAGAGGTAGATGTTGCCGTGGTAGGCAGCGACCGTTCGCAGCTTGTCGGGGAGCGATGCCATGCCCAGACGGTACGCGGGGCGTCAAGCGGCAGCGGCGATCACCCGTGCCGCTGCGGCGTCACTCCTGCACCTTCGTGCCCATGTCGTACGGATAGCCGTCTTCGGGGTCGTCCGAATACGTGCCCTCGTACTCGTTGTCCCACCAGGGGCTCTTGCTGTCTGGCAGTTCGTCGCTCATGCGCTTCCTCGCCGCTGTAGCGTCATTCAGACCGGGAAGAACCGATCCAGAAAGTTCCGCAGGGATTCAAAGAAGCAGTGAACGGCCATTGCGTAGAACATTACCCGCTCCCAGCGATCCATCACTTCAACTCCAAGCGACTGCTGACTGACTTTCGCCAAAACCGACGATACCAAGGCCCTCCAGCGTCATCCCCCATCCAAGGCGATTGCTCAACCTCGTAAATCGCCACGTTGTCGAGTGTGCTGAAAGCATCACTGGAAACGAGAATCCACCTTCGCGGATCGCCTTCCTTGAACTCAACATCAACCTCGAATGAGTATCTATCGGAAGGCGTTACCCACTTTTTGACCCATCCAGTTATGTCAACGTGCTTGTCAAAGTGACTCACAACGTCGGATATTCCAATCGCCATCACTTCACCTCCGGCGGCTCTAGCCTGTACGGATCGTGATCGACCAAGCATCCAGGGGTTTGGCCCGATGCGTGCCCTTGGCCTTTAGGCTCCGCGTGCGAGATGACATCCGAGACCGATGACTTCATCGCAGGCGGTTCGGGCAGCGGCATCCAGTGAGCGATGCCGCCAGCAGGCTCGCAATCGCCGCACAGCCAATCGCCTCTGGTGGTGCGCCACACCTCAGAGGCACGCGCCGAGCCGGGACGCCATCCGATCACTCGTTCGTACTCTCCCGGCAGCCGCTCGCTCACCGGAATCCATGCTCCGACTGTCTGCCCGTTGATGACACGCCCTGCCATGCTTTCGGCCAGCCGCTGGCCGGTGCCCTGAAGCATAATCTCGGCACAGGCACGGGCGGCAATGATTTCGTCTCGACATTCTCGCAGGATCGGCTCACGGTCTGGCTCTTCATCCTGGCAGCGAGCTGCCGCACACTCGGCAAGGTGGGCATCTATGCGGGCGATGATGTCTTCCACGACTCTCCCTTCGCTCAGTAGCGTCACTTCGTCCGTTCCAGCAGCCCCCGGAGCGTTGCCTCAATCATCTCGCACTCTCGGTCGTCGTTATTCTCGCCGTAAGCGTTCATCGCAGTCTGAATCGCCTCCCGCTCCGCGTCGGTGAGCGATGGCGAGCGGTAGAGCGGCACGATCATGTGACCACTCTCGGCGGCGTGACGCGGGTAGAGTTCCCAATGCACCTCCGGGTCGGGGTCAAGTCCGTAATGCACCGCCCACGCTACCGGCTCGCTGCTATCCATCGCGTCCCTCTCTGATTTCAGTAGCGCACTTGCCGCCTACTTGCGGCCCTTCCTCTTCGGCTTCCACCTCGCCGCCGCTCCTGCGTTGGCCTGCTCGCCGATAGCCGGGTTCCCCGGTGGCATATCCGGTGCCTCAACACGCAGGAGCCGAGACAACGCCAGCCGGATCGCCTCGCTGGGCGTCGTGCCGTGCTTCTGGCAGTAGGCCGCCATTGGCCCCGCGAGCGGGCCAAGGCGGAACGTGATGCGGTCGTTCATTCCTGGTCGCAGCCGCCGTTGATGTTTTGGCCTTGATCGTCAAGGACGTACCAATCACGGCCAGCGTAGTTCTCGTCCGCGTGATCGTTGGCGAGCTTGTCGGCATCGGCTGTGTCGATGCGGCGGCTATCAGTGATCCAAAACGTTTCGGCGATTTCCCAAGAGCCGTCCTCGCGAACGAAGGCCACAGAATACTGCCGGTCTATCGGGTTCTGGGTTTTAGTTGTCATCGTCGTGCTTCTCCCGGTTTGAGGCTTGCGGCTCGTTGCCGCGTCATGCCCTAAGTATACCTAACGTCGGACGGAAGGCAACCCCAACTAAAAGATTTTTGCGGAACCCCGCTTTTCCCGGCAGAAACGAGATTCCCACCCCTGTCGGACAGTTGGCATCGTGAGAATCTGAAGCGGGGCGGGAGGGACGACGCTCTCTGCGGCGTGTAATGTCAAAGTTCTTCGCAAAAAAACTGCCGGATCATATTGGCAATCCGACGCGATTCGTCTGTTCTCAAATACGATTCGGGCGTGTATCGCCGGTGCCTGCGGGTCGCGGTGCCG
>Ga0315901_10003168_pt1 | contig 21657 bp, 26 predicted proteins | sample LakEriMetagenome_10_FD_203761 | JGI IMG/M metagenome (GOLD analysis project Ga0315901, IMG submission 203761) | Freshwater fungal communities from buoy surface, Lake Erie, Ohio, United States - Buoy 2 MA116 | ecosystem: Environmental > Aquatic > Freshwater > Lake | place: USA: Lake Erie, Ohio... | reverse complement strand
GGTCACAACTTCGCGGTTTTGGGGTTTGTGGTGGGGTTTTGGGTTGATTGGCGGGGTTGGTGAGGGGTTCGGCGGCGGTGGTGGGTGGTTTGGCCGGGGGGCGCTGCGGCGGCGGGCGGGGGGTTGGGTGCGGGTGGTAGACCCTTACAGACTGGTTTGGTTTGTGGTCGGGGCACGCGTGCGGCGGCTGCGCCTTCTTGCGGGTCCGGGCACGCGATGATCCGCACCTCTACGGTGGGTTCAGTCGAAAATAGTGTGCGCATATTTGTGCGCACAATTGTGCGCACACTTAGTTTGCTCACGTTTGGATGTAAGAGATAGCGCGTGATCGCGTGCAGAGGATTTTGTGGAGAACGTTGGTCGCTTGACAGCGCGGGGGCGGTGTGGGATACTTCGCGTGCTGGGATCACGACCCCGGCAGAGGGCCTTATGCGCGAAACCAACATCCTGGGCTGAGCGGCGTCGGCGGGCGTAGCCCGCGTGATGGCGTTTGCGTGCTTTGTCTATCGTGCTGCGTTGAGCGGTGGCGAGGGCGGGGTGAGGGCGGCGGGGGGGCGGGGGTAGGCCTGGGTGTGTGGTTGAAGCGGTTTGGCGGCGGTCGTGAGCGACACTGTTGTTGGGGTTGGCGGCGGTCAGGGTGGTGGGGCCGGTGGTGATGGCGGAGCTGGCGGCGGCGGTGGGGCTGGCGAGGGCGGTGCGGGCGGTGGTGCATTTCAAGCGTGTTCGATGTGCTCGGCTCGGCCTGGCCGGGTGACGCCGACGGCGATTGCGTGCCGTCGCTGTGAGCTTGCACGCACGCTGGCGGTGCTGCACTCGCTGATGCTTTATCGCGTGCAGGCCGCGCTGGCGGAGGCGGCGAGGGAAGGAGGGGTGGCGGTTGATGCGATGACGCCGGCGGAGGTTCGGCGGGTTGTTGTTGATGTCGAGGCGGAGGTGGCGCGGCATCTGCTGGCGAAGGTGCGGGCGGCGGTGGTGGCGCCGGAGTTTGCGGCGGCCCTGGGGGGCGAGCTGGGGCTCGCGGAGACGGCCTCGGTGGGGGGCGTGAACCGCGACATTGCCGAGGCGGTGCGGCGTGGGCTGGGGGTGGGGTATGCGGCCGACGCCGCGCTGCTGGCGTGGTCGGAGTCGCGGTTCATCACGGGCGGGCGTGAGACGAATCTCAGCATCGGCGGCGAGCGTGTGGAGGTGACGGCCTGCACGGTGTCGCTGGACGGCGAGCCGGGCCCGGCGTGGTCGGACGCCGAGACGGCGGTTCGGGTTGGGCCCTTCCGGGTCTGCTGGCGGCTGACGGGTGCGGGGCTGACGCGTGGCGAGCGGGCGATGGAGCGTCGCGATGGGAAGCGGTGGTGGCGGGCGCTGGCGAAGTCGAGGACGTTTGATCGTGAGGCGGCGGCGCGGATCGCGTGCGACAACGAGCGGGCGGTGTGCCGCGCGATGCTGCACGGGGTCTGCGACGCGCGGGGCGTGCTGGTCTATGGGCCGGGTGTGGAGTCGGAGATCGGCTCGGCGGTGTTCATTGAGCCGAGCGCGGCGGAGTTGAAGCCGCGGGTGATCGGGGGTGGGAAGTGACGATCGACGCGAACCAGTTCAAGACCGGGGCGCTGGCGGTGTGGCATCATCTGCCGCGTGGTGGGTATGGGTACATCCACGTGGTGCCGTGCGTGGTCGTTCGTTGCACGGGCAAGCGGGTGCGGATCGCGGTTCGGAAGACCGACGGCTTTGTTGTTGAGCGGAGCGTGAAGGCTGAGTCGCTGTCTTCGGTCGAAGGCGATGCCAACCGGGCGATGGCCGAGCGGGTCCGCGAGTCGCTGAAGCTGCGGCTGACCAAAGGGGGTGCCTCATGCTCACGAACCTGACCAAAACCCAGCGTGCGGTGCTGGTGTGTGTGGTGGAGCGTCATGCTGGCGGGTGGCTGCCGAGCGAGGTTTTGTTCAAGTACGTGCCGCGTGGGCGCGTTCCTTCCTATCAACTTCGGTTGTTTGGGATGTTGTTCTTTCGAAGGCGTGGAGAGAAGCGTTCGTGGAAGCCTACACGGCTGGGGATTCTGGTCTATCGCGGGATCAAGGCTGAAGGGGGTGCCTTGTGACGATCCGCGAGCGGATTGATGGCTTTTTGAAGGCCCTCTTTGAGATGGGGCCGCGGTATGGCCTTGACCGCGTCGCTGGTGATGTGGTCGGGAAGTTGGCCGTTGAGCACGGCCTGACGAAAGACGTGGCCTTGATTGAGTTCACCGACGCGTGCCTGCGGGTGTACGTGGACAACTGGCCTTTCGGGCTGAGCGCGGAGCAGTATCGGCAGCAAAGCTCTGCCCGGTTTGGGCGCGTGAAGATCTGGGCGGCGGTGATCCGGTTTATGGACGAATCGGAGTCGTCGCCCCGCACGGGCGGGACGGGTCAAGCGAAAAGCACGGAGGTGGCGGATGGGTGATGGTGATCGCAACGGGGTTGTGGAGACGTGGACGGGGTGCTACGGCGAGCGGTGGGACAGCGGGCTGTGCCGGGAAGCGCGCGAGCATCCGGCGAAGCTCTCGCCGCAGCTCATCCGGCGGGTGCTCGAGGAGGGCCTCGTGCGTGGCTGGTGGAGCGTTGGGCAGACCATCGGCGATCCGTTCGGCGGTGTGGGCTCGACGGGCGTCTTCTGCCCGCCGCGCGGGTTGAGGTTTGAGGGGATGGAGATCGAGCCGCGGTTTGTGCACGCGGCGAAGAAGACCTGGAACAGCTACCGGCGGGCGTGGTCGCTGTGCCGGGGTTGGCCGGGGACGCAGCCGACGATGCACCTGGGCGACAGCACGCGGCGGTTCGGCTTGCTGCGTGTTGACGCGGTCTTCACCTCGCCGCCCTTCGGCGAGACGGGGAAGCCGCCGCGCGACTATGCCGCCAGCGGGATGCCGCGCACGGCGATGCACTTTGCCGACGCGGACTATGGCCGGACGGAGGGGAACCTGGGCGCGGAGAAGGACGGGGCCTTCTGGCCGCTGATGGGGCGGATCTACGCGGCGGTGAACGCGGCCCTGCCCATCGGCGGCGTGGCGGTGGTGCACACCAAGGACCACGTGCGCGACGGGCGCGTGGTGGCGGTGCACGAGCGGCACCGCGAGCTGCTGCGTGCGGCGGGGTTCACCATCGTGCGCCGCGTGATGCTCATGCAGCGGGATGAGTGGCAGGAGAAGACGCTCTTCGGCGGCGAGGTGGTGTGCGTGCGCGAGTACAAGGGGATGTTCCGTCGCATGGCGGAGGCGAAGGGAACGCCGAGAATCGACCACGAGGATCTGTGCGTGGCGGTGAAGGCGGAGGATGTGCCGTGGGAAGGGGGTCAAGCGTGAATCGTCAGCTCATGCAGCTTGCGCGTGATGAGGCGGTGGTGGACCTGTTCTGTGGCGGGGGCGGGTGGACGGCGCTCTGCGGCGACGCGGGGATTGTGCCCGACGTGGCGGTGAACCATGACGCTACGGCCATCGCCTATCACACGAAGAACAACCCCGCGTGCGTGCACGAGCAGGGGGACGCCTGGCAGGTCAAGCCGCTGGCGCTGCTGGCGTGGCTGAAGGAACGCGGGTTTGCCGGCGTGGGGCTGATGCTCGCCTCGGCGGCGTGCACGACGCACAGCCGGGCGCGTGGGTCGGCGCCGGTCTCGCCGCGCGTGCATCACCTGGGCTGGTGCATCGTGAAGTTCGCCCGCATCCTCTCGCCGCGGGTGCTGATGATCGAGAACGTCTGCGAGTGGCGGGAGTGGGGGCCGCTGATGGTCAAGCGGGACGAGCACGGCAGGCCCGTGCGCGACCCGCAGGGGCGGATCGTCAAGGTGCACGACCCGAAGCGGAAGGGGCAGCACTACCGCGCCTTCGTGCGGCGGATGAAGGGGCTGGGGTACACGGTTGAAGAGCGCGTGCTTGAGGCGTCGACGTTCGGCGCTGCCAGCAAGCGGAAGCGGTTGTTTCTGGTCCTGCGCCGCGATGGTGTTGCGGCGCGCTGGCCGGAGGATGTGCGAGATGACGGTTCGTGCGACTCGAAGCTACGGGGAGATTCGTCACGAGGCATTCGATCAAATGATTCGGCGGCTCGACGACAACATTTTGCAGATCGACGCCATGCTGCGAATCGAGGGGGAGCACGCGGTCAAGGGCAAAGAACGCTCTTCGATGATGCGGGCCAAAGCGGGGTTCGAGAAGGCGCGGGAGCTTGCGGAGAAGGCTTGCAGATCGGCAGACCCGAAGATGTGGCGGGTTTACGCACCAGCATGAGCCGTGGCCGAGCCTGCGACGTCATCGACTGGTCGGACCTCGGGCGGTCGCTCTTTGACCGGCCGAGGGCGCTTGCGCGGAAGACGCTCGGGCGGATCGCGGAAGGGGTCCGGCGGTTCGTCCTGAACGACGCCGATCCGTTCGTCCTGCGTGTGACGCACGGGGAGGGCTTTGGCTGGCAGGTCTCGGCGATCGGGGCTCCGCTGCCGACGCAGACGACCCGGCAAGACTTGGCGGTTTGCACGCCGGTGCTCGGCACGGTCGGCTATGGCGAGCGCGACGGCCAGGCGGCGCGTGTGCATTCAGTGCTCGATCCGCTGCGGTCGGTGGTGGCTGGCGGCGTGAAGGAGGGGCTTGCAACCCCGGTGCTGCACGTGGCACGCAACAACTGCGACGCGGCGAGCGTGGTGGGGCCGGTGGGGACCATCACCAGCGGCGGCACGCACCACGGGCTGACCACGCCCGTGCTGATCGAGTATTACGGCAACGGACGCCCGCACCGCGTGGATGATCGGCTCGGCACCGTGGTGACCAAGGACCGGCACGGGTTTGTTGCGCCGGTGATCGCACCGTGCGGCGGGCCGAAGCGGCAGCCCAGCCCGGTGAACCAGCCGATGAACACGCTGCTGGCTCGCGAGGACCGGGGCGTGGGCTCCGCGGTGATCGACGCGCACCCGCTGACGGCGGCGATGATCGAGCGTGGTCGCAAGTGTGCGGCGCTGCTCGTGGATCTGCTCGGGCGCGAGAACCTGACGCTGGACGCGGACGGCCTGGTCGTGGTGACGCTGCCGGACGGTGTGCCGCGCGTGATCGTCGATCTGCTCTTCCGGATGCTCAAGCCGCGCGAGCTGGCCCGGGCGATGGGGTTCAGCGAGGACTACATCCTGCCGCCCGTGCAACGGCACGCGGTGCGGCTGATCGGCAACGCGGTGTCGCCGATCGTGGGTCGGGCGCTGATCCTGGCGAACCTGCCGGGCGGGCGCAGTGGCCGGGGCGATGGTGATCGTGGGGCGAAGGGGCGAGAGGAGTGTGCGGCGTGAGCAAGAAGAAAACTACCATCAACCACACGATTGATCGCGGCGTGGCGTGCAAGCTCGAACACGTTTCGTCTTCCAAGGGCTGGCACAGGTACCGCGTGCTGGATGGCTCGTTCAAGGGTGCAATGCACGCGACGCGGAAGAAGCTGCATGGGGGCGAAGGACCGCCGAAGCCCCGCAACCAATGGTCCGTCGGCAAGGTCTATCACGCGAACGCGGGGGAGCTGCACGACGGCATCAGGCTGATGGGTGCCGATGGCAAGCCGTTCAAGCGTGCCGCGTCGGTCGTCATCATCCAGTCGCGTTACTTCGGCCAGATTTGCGAGGCGTGGCGGGAGTACACAAAGAAGGGGAAGAAGAAGTGAACATCAACGGAATCGAACGTGACCCGAGGCCCGTGTGGACCGAGCGGAGCGCCGGGGCGAAGCCGACCAAGTTGGAGCGCTATTCGTGGCTCTGCGAGGTGCAGACGGTCATCGACGGCACTGGCATGAGCGAGGAGCGGAAGTATTGGACCGAGGTTCTTCTGCATCGGATGTCCGTGTGCAACAACTCGGCAGAGTTGGCCGCGCAGGAGGCCGCCGAGGCGTGGTACGACGAAACCGACCAAAGCGGGGGGGAGTGTCGCGTCGTCTTCAAAGTGACCGCGTGGTCCGGCGAAGTGTGGACGGTCGAGATCGATTTGAAGTGGGAACTGAGATGCACGGGGCGCAAGGCCGCACGGGTGGAAGTCGAGCCCGCCCGCGTGCGGGATGGAGGTGGAGAGTGAGTGAGGGCGCACGAATCTTGGTCGGCGACTGCATCGAGATGATGAACACGCTGCCTGAGCGGTCGGTGCATTGCGCTGTCACCAGCCCGCCCTATTGGGGCTTGCGCGACTACGGCGTGGACGGGCAGATCGGGCTTGAAAAGTCGCCCGAGGCGTTCGTGGGAAAAATGGTTGCGGTGTTCCGCGCGGTGTGGCGCGTGCTGCGCGACGGGACGCTGTGGTTGAACATCGGCGATTCGTACAACGCCAACCAAGGTAGTGGGTTTGATACGAATCAAGATGGGGACGTAAACGGTAGAAAGAAGGCATCCGCGTCGCCGCGAATCAAGTGGGGCAAGCCCAAAGACCTCTGCATGATCCCCGAGCGTGTGGTGCTAGCGCTTCAGACGGACGGGTGGTACGTGCGTTCCAAGATCGTGTGGGCGAAGAAGTCGCCGATGCCCGAGTCGTGCCGCGACCGGCCCACGTCGAGCTGGGAGCCGATCTATCTGCTGGCGAAGCAAGAGCGGTACTTCTACGACGCGGAGGCGGTGAAGGAGGCGCTCGCTTGGCCGAACGATCAGCGTCCCCCCGTTGGCACGCTCGACGGTGTTGAACGCCCCGCCGCTGGCGGTCGAATGCCACCCATCGGTGGTGTGAAGCACGCGGGGAATAACGGGAACCCGACGTATTCAGGCGACCGTCCCGAATGGCCGAGTGGCCGGAATCAACGCAACGTCTGGAACCTCGGCCCCGAGCCCTACGCCGAGGCACACTTCGCCACCTTCCCCACCGAGATTCCCCGCCGAGCGATCAAGGCCGGCACCAGCGAGAAGGGGTGCTGCCCATCGTGCGGAGCGCCGTGGACGCGGGTGGTTGAGCGAACGAAGTTGACGCGCGAGCGCCCAAACGACTTCACCAAACGCGATGGCGAGGAAGGCACGGGCAATTCATGCGCAAATACCGTCGCGGGGGTGTCTTCGAAGACCATCGCATGGGAGCCGTCATGCCAATGCCCGCCGCACCATCCTGTACCGTGCGTTGTGCTGGACCCGTTCCTTGGATCTGGCACCACGGTTGCCGTCGCCCGCGAGTTGGGACGGCACGGCGTTGGTTGCGAGTTGAACCCGAAGTACGCCGAACTGGCCCGCATCCGAATCGGCAAGGCTGAGCGACCGCAGACGTTCGCGGACCCGCGCGTGATCGGTGATGCGTCGCTTTTCACCGGAGCGACACCATGACCACCGCCCTGGTGCTGCTGGTCGTCGTCGGGACTCTGGAGGCCGTGGCCTACCAGAACCGCTACCGCGCGACGCACGGCACGCCGTGGGCCGCTGGGGCGTGGACTTTCGCCGTGTGCGTGCTGCGGGTGGTCTTTGTCGGGTCGCTGTCGATGGCGTTCAAAGAGACAGGGCCGCTTGTGGCCTGTGTGGCGTATGGCGTGCCGGCGGCGGTCGTGACCGGCGCGGTGCGGGGGCGAGAGAAGAAGAAGGAGCAAGGGCGATGATGGGTGTGCACGTTGCGGGGAGTGGCGAGGTGGTGATGAACGAGGCCCGGCTGGGGAGTGTGGTGGCTCGCGGGCGGGCGGTGCTTGCGGCGCGCGTGGCCTTTGAGCTTTTGGGCATGACGCCGAAGGATGTTCTGCCGCCGGTGGGGCGGAGGCCCAACGACCATGCGCGGCGGGCCGAGGTGGTCCTTCGCACGCGGCGCGGGTACTCGGTGATGCACTGGCTTTTGCGCGTGCGCGGGTTCGCCGCCCCGCACGTGGCGGCCGCGTGCGAGCTTGCTTGCGCGGACTCGGTCTACAGCGGGGCGCGGCGGTACGACGTGGCCCTGCGCGACGACCACGCCGAGGCCCGGCGCTACCGCGAACTGGTCCAGCGGCTCGACGCGGCGATGGAGGAAGCACTCCACGGCGGCGCCGGTGCCGCTGAGATGGTCTGCCGACTCGGCCGCGAGAGCTACGCCGCCGAGCAGGGCCAAAACGCCCAACCACGCACCGGACGGCGTGGACCGCAGCAAACAAAGAACCGCGCCGATGTGACGGGCGCTGGTGGTGGAAAGGGGGGTGGGGATCGTGGCCGGATCTCCGCCGAAGAGGCGGCGGCGATGGACGCGAGCGTGGGCGGTGATGAGTACGACGACGACGACGGCGTGCTTGTTGGGCACGGAGAGCGGGATGAGCACGGGGTTGGCGAAGGCCGCGGCGAGGGCGTGCGTGCGTCGGGGGGGCGGGGTGGTGGTGGTGGTGGTGGTGTGGCGCTGACTGACGGCGTGGTTGACAAGGAAGCACCCCGCGCCAGTGAGGGGGGTGGCGGGCGGCAGCGTGAGGAGGACGAGTTTTACGACCTGCTTCCCTCTGAGTATCGCGGGCCGCGCAGCCGACCCGGCAGCGACGGGACGCCGATCGTGCGGCGGTACACGGACCGCGAAACCGGGCGGACGCGGTGGGAGATTGACGGCGTCGAGCACCAGCCCCACGTGGCCCTGTGCGCCATGGTCGGGCACGCGTACCTCACGCTCATGCGGCAGGTGCGGCAGGGCTCGCTCATCGGCGGCGGGGCGATCGAGAACGTGCTCTTCGAGAGCGCCCCGGCGACGGGGAAGATCGGCGAGATCAGGAACGTGCAGGTCTCCGCGGACCTGGCGGTGCCGCACCACGCACGCCCGCGCGGGGCCCGCGCCGACGACCCGCGGTACGCGGTGCACACCGCCGGCGTCACCACCGCCGAAGTGTCGGTGGCGATGGCGGAACTGCTGAAGAAGATCGAAGAGGAGCGGGCGGGATGGGCGGCGGAGCGGGCGGGGAGGGGAGGGGGAGTCCAAATGGCAAATAGGAAGGGCCGAGGGGATAGGGCCGAGGGCCGAGGGTGAGGGATCGAGGGATCGAGGGTGGCTGAGTGGCGAGACGGAGACTTGAAATGGACTTTGCGCTTGTGGTTGCGATCGTGGTTGGATTCATCGCGGGCTATGCGACCTGCGGGGTGCTGACGGCGATGAATTATTGGGTTGACAGCTACGCGAAACCCCCTGTGGCTCGCGGCATGCGGCCCACGGAGCCGTCTCCTCGCATCGATGGCCCGATTGCGAACCCGGCGAAGCAGAGCCGGGGTGCTGTATACCAACCCGCACCTGTGCCTCGCATCCTCTACGCGAATGACAACCCGAACCCAGCGCCAGCGGGACCGCCGCCAGTTTCACAAATCAAACCCGAGCGATGTCACGTGACCGTGCTGAAGCCTGATGCGAGCGAGCCACCAAAGCAGAGAACCGAGGTGCGATTGAAGCCCGGTGAGTCTGCCGATCTGGGTGCTTGCATCGTCATCTCAGGGGATTGCGATTTGATTGTGACTGCACAACCGATTGATCCGGGCGAGATTCCCGGGCCGCCCGCGCCGCCGCCCGCGCCGCCGAACCAGACGATCACCAAGGGCGGGTGATTCAAGAGAGAAAGACGCACGGCTCTGGAGAGCCGTGCCACCAAAGGCCAAGGCGGCTGAAAAAGGCACCCGCGACTGAAGTCGGGGGCTCTGAAAAGCACTTGATCCCTTGCTCCCTTGATCCCTTGTCCCCCAGCACTTGCGACTCTGACCACCGGTCACGGAAGGACCACACGATGAACCTCAGCACGAAGACGAAGACGAAGAAGAAGGCGGGGGCGGTGAAGAAGAAGGGGGAGGGTGCGGTCGGAGTGGGAGGGTTGGGTGGTGCGAACGCGGCGGTGGTGCTCGTGTGCATCCCTGACGACGTGGAGCGGCTGCCGTATCCGCCCGCCGATCGGCCGATCCGGGTGGGGGTTGGGTGCTGGCAGCAGCGCCTCAAGGCTCGCGAGGCGGAGAAGCGGCGGCTGGGGCTCATCCCCACCGCCGATCGGGCGGACCGGGCCCACAAGGTCTTCGGGACCATCACCAACGGCCAGGGGCAGTTGACCACGGGGCTTTTGCCGGCGGAGCAGCTTGGCAACGACCAGGCGAAGCCGCGGCGGTACCCACTCTCGCAGATGGCGAATGTGGGCGGAGCGGGTGGGCGGGGAGCTCGGGCTGGTGAGGGTTTGGGGGGAGGGGGTGGGGGTGGGTGTGGGGGGGTGGCGATTGATTCGGTTTTTGATGAGACGCATCGGCGGGCGGTGGCGCTGGCGGGGATTCCGGGTGTGGGGGTGAGGGAGAACCACTACCGCCACGGCGGGAGCGTGGTGGAGAGCCGATCGGCGGCGCTGGTGCAGCGCGAGGAGCTCGTGCGGCGGGCGGAATCGAACGGCGACGGCAAGGGCAAGCGGGCGGTGTTTGAGAAAGTGCTGCGGAGGTGAGGGGGGGGAGGGAGCGAGGGATCGAGGGACTGAGGGACAGAGGGACTGAGGGACTGAGGGACTGGGGGAGCAAGGGATCGAGTGCTGAGTGCTGAGCTTTTTTCTTATTTGCCATTTGCCATTTGCCATTTGCCATTTTCACACCCTCGGTCCCTTGGTCCCTTGATCCCTCGGCCCTCTCGTGTCACACACCCCCTGTGACAAAGTGGGGAAGGAACGGATGAGCCAATCGGTGGTGGCGATCATGGTGCAGCTCTGGGCCGGGAAGCGGAAGAACGCCGCCCGGGCGGTGCTGCCCGTGCTTGCCGGTGAGAAGACCCGGGCCGAGGTGGCCCGGGAACTGGGCCTCTCGCGCAACACCGTGGGCTACTACGTCAAGCAGTTTCAGGAGTCCGCCCGCAGGGCCGCGGAGATCAGCGGCGCCAGTGATGAGACCCTCCGCGGGCTGTGCGGGCTGCCATGCAGCAGCGGCCCCAGCAGCAGGAAGAACCGGACAGCGGCGGCGTAGTGCCGCCTTTGAACGCGTCCGAACAGCCCCTCTCGGCCCGCAAGGCCGCGGCGGTTATTCGCGCGGATCACGGGGTCATCGTCAGTGATCAGTCGCTTTTGAACTGGGCCGCCAGCGGGGAGATGGGCCCCGGGGCTGCACACGAAAACGACCCGCCGCGGTGGGTGATGGTCGGTCAGGACCGGATGTATTACCCCGCGGCGTGCGCCGCGTGGATCGCCCGCAACAAGCCCCGCTACGGACGCCACGGCGGGGCACGCCCGGGCGTTGGACGCAAGAAGAAGGCCCCCACCCCCCACATGAGCACGGAGAAGGGCCCGGATGAACCCGCCGTGATCGAGCGGCTCACCGCCGACGCGGAGGAACGCAAGCGGGCCGAGGAAAAACGACGCGAAGAGGAAGAGCGGCGGAATCGTCTGCACAGGCTCACGGACCCGAACCTGCTCGCCGAGGCGATGCGGAAGGAAGACGACGGGGGGATCACGCTCGCCGAGGCCCAGCGGCTGAAAGTCATCGCCGAGGGGCGGATTCGGACCATCGAGGCCCAGCAGCTTGAGCGGTCGGTGCTGCCGAAGGCGGAGGTTGAACGCGGGGTCAGCGAGCTGTGCCAGGTCCTCCGCGACGGGCTGGAGGCGGCACCCGAGGAGGTCGGGGCGGAGGTGGCGGCGGAGTTGTCTCTGGACGCCGCGCAGACGCAGGTGGTGGTCGACGTGGTTCGCTCCGCCGTGGAGCGGGCGCTGCAGGCGATGCACGCCGCGGCGGCGGCCAAGGCCGAGGAATACACCGCGGCGATCTCGGAGGCGGCATGAGCCGGGCCCAGAGCGTGATCTTTGCCCGGGCGGCGGCGAGCCTCGTCGTTGAGCAGCGGCTGGCGGTGGACGAATGGGCGGATAAGTACCGCCGGCTCGCGGTTGGGACGGGCGAACATCAGGGGCGGTGGATCACCGATCGCGCCCCGTATCAGCGGGAGATCATGCGGGCGTGGAGCGACCCGGCGGTGCGGCAGGTGACCTTTATGAAGGGGTCGCAGGTCGGCGGGACCGAGGTGCTTATCAACGTCCTGCAGTGGATCGTCGATCAGGAGCCGGGGCCGACGCTCCTGATCTACCCGTCGCTGGATTTGGCCAAGGACGTCAACGAAGAACGCATCCGCCCGGCGATGCTCAGCACCGACCGGATCTTGAAGAGGCTGCGGAGCGGGGCGAAGGAGCCCGGGCAACGCAGCAGCGACCTGAAGGCTTTAAAACTCCAGTTTGACCGCATGACGGTCTGGGGGGTGGGGAGCAACTCGCAGACGAACCTTGAATCACGCCCGGTAAAGAACCTGCTGGTGGACGAACTGGACGCCGGCGAGTTCCATGAGAGCGCCATGAGCTGGGCGAGGCAGCGGCAGAAGAGTTTTCGCCGCCGCAAGACGCTTGTGAACAGCAAGCCGAGCCTGGAGGGGCACGGCGTTCACCGCGAGTATCTCGACGGATCACGCGAGCAGTACCACGTGCCGTGCCCGCACTGCGGGGAGTATCAGGTGCTGCGGTTCGGGCAGCTGAAGTGGGAGAACGGGCTGCGGGCGGACCCGGACGAGGTGGCCCGGACGGCGAAGTACCACTGCCAGCGGTGCGAGAAGGTCATCGGCGATTCGGCGAAGCCGGCGATGCTGCTGCGGGGTGTTTGGGCCCGGGCCGGGACGAGCGTGAATCGCGACGGAACGATCGTCGGCACGCCGGAGAACCCAACCACGGAGCACCGCTCGTTCCAGCTCTCCAGCCTCTACGCCCCCAAGCTGAGCTTTGCGTACGTGGCGGCGGAGTTTGTGCGTGGCGGCGGGGCGACGCGGCAGTGGGTCAACGGCGAGCTCGGCGAGCCGTACGTGCAGGCGGGCGAGCACGTCAAGGAGGACCGGGCCCTGTCGGTCTGTGTGCCGGCGAGCATGGGTGGGTACCGGCTGTGTCTGCCAAACGGGGCGGGGATCGCCGAGAGCGTGCCGCGGCTGGTGCCCAAGGACGTGCTGGTGCTGGTGGCGGCGGTGGACGTGCAGCGGGACCGCGTCTATGCGGAGGTGCGCGGCTTCACCGAGGGGATGCGCGAGAGCTACCTGATCTGGCGGGCGGAGCGGAACAAGGCCGTGGGGCTGGCGGGATTGCGGGCGGCGGTGAAGGACATCGCGGCGATGCGATTCATTCATGCGTACGACCGGCAGCCGGTGAAGGTCGTGGCGGGGTGCATCGACTCGGGGGACCCGGAATCGACGCTGGAGGTCTATCAGCTTGTCACCGAGCTTCGTGAGGAGGGATTTGCCAAGTGGTTCGCCAGCAAGGGCTCGGGGCAGATGAACGGCAGCGAGCCGCACAAGCTCGAACAGCACGACCCGCGGGAGACCTTCAAGAACAAGTCGCGGGCGGGGGTGGCGGTGCCGGAGAGGGTTCCCTTCATCGTCATCAACACGAACCTGTGGAAAGCGCGGGTGCTCAGCGATCTGCGGGCGGCCGTTCGTGAGGTCTGCGGGGAGAGCGACGGGGTTGAACTCGTCGAGCCGGGGCGGATGTACCTGCCGGAGATCGAGAGCGGGGTGGGGGGTGGGGGTGGGGAGGGGGGTGGGGACACCCTCGGCGTCGGCGAGTACGTGCGGCAGCTCACGGCGGAGGAGCTGGTCACCGAGACAATCCGCGCCGGGAACCGGGCCGGGTTCACCAAACGCGTCTGGAAGCTGCGGCCCGGAAGACAGGACAACCACCACTTCGACACCGCCGTGGCGTGCTACGCCCTCTGCGACGCACTCAACGGACGGTCGATCACCAGGGCCCGATTCGAGCAAACCCGCGCGGCGATCAAGCCCGCACCGTCCCCGCCATTACCCCCCGCATTCCCAACACCCGCGACGCCGCCGAGGGCGGCAACGCCCTTTGCACCAGGAACCGGAGCGCACCATGAGCAAGAAGACCACGTCCGAGGCAACCACCAAGACCGAGACCACCAAGGACGCGGCCCAGCGCGGCCCCGCCTCATCTTCGGCCCCCTCGGACGGCTTGCGGGGGGGGGAGGGGGGGCAGGCAACCACGCCTCCGACGACGCCGCCGACGACGCCGCCGACGAGTGAGCCCGGGGACGATCTGCTCAGCGAGCCCACCCCCCCCCAGACCCCCCCGACCCCCCCGACCCCCCCGCAAACCCCCCCGCAGACGAAGGCCGAGGAGTCCAAGGCGCCGCCGCAGACGAAGACCAAGGAGGACACGAAGCGGGCCGACGAGGCCTTTGTCGCCGAGGTGGCGGCGGTGCTTCAGCTCACCGCGCCGATGGCGGAGTTGGTGAAGGACGAGATCGCCGCGCCGCGTTTGAAGGTGCTGCCGGAGGCGGAGCAGAGCCTGGCCCTGACGCTCATCGGTGAGCTGGCCCATCTGCGGCAGCTGAGCGCCGATGCCCGCCGGCGGCTGGAAGGAGCCAAGGCCGCCACGGCGGATCTGGGCACGCTGCGCGAAGAGGCTGACGCGGCCGCGACGGTTTACCTGCGCACCGCCGAGGAGGGGCGTGCGGCGATTGCCCTCATCGAGAAGAGCATCGCCGATGCGATGGAGAAGAAGGCGCAGGCCGAGCGCCGCCGCGTGAACGCCGAGGTGGACCTTGAGCGGCGCGGGCACCTGGTCCTGGCCATCGACGGCGAGATCGCCAAGTTCTCCGCGGCGGAGCGTGAGCGGGCCGCGCGGCTGACCGGGCTGCTGGCCGAACCCGCGGCGAAGGCGAAGTAAGGAGGCGGATATGGCCTGGCTCTATTCCAACTGGCGGTCGGAGACGACGCCGGCGGCGCAGCTGGCGAAGCTGAACCTGCACCTGCAGGAACTCAGCGACGCCGTGACGGCGGAGATCAGCGGCGACGGCAAGAGCCGCTCGTCGAACGCCATCGCGCAGATGGTGCAACGGCTTGAGGAGCAGCGTGAGAAGCTGCAGCGTCGTGTGGGGTTGATCGGCGGCGGGGTGAGCATCACCAGCCACCGCGGCGGGAGTTTTTCTTCGCCGACGCATGCGGACCGGGAGGATTGATGGCCGTTGATATCGAGAACATCAGTACCGCCAAGAAGGCACGGTCGGCGCCGATCGTGCCCGTGCTGCCCGTTGGGCCCGTCTCGACCATCGAGGGGGGCATCGGTGATTACGACGGCGTGAAGAACTCGCTGAAGCGAACCGGGGGAGGACGTCGCGGGATCGAGGGGGACCGCTCGGCGGACGCGGAGCTGACCGAGCGGACGCTGAAGATCCTGCGTGCCGACGCCAAGCGGCTGGCCCGCAACAACGTCATTCTGCGCGGGATCATCGAGCGCGCGGCGGATCTGGGCGTGGGCTCGGGGCTGATCCCGCAGGCCCGCACCGAGGACGAGGCGTGGAACACCGCCGCCGAGGAAGCCTTCGCCGCGTGGGCGGCAAACTCGGCGGACCACGCGGGGATCTTTGCCTTTGACGAGATCCAGCGGCTGACCTGGCGGGACGCACTCAGCGACGGGGACAAGCTGGTCATCCGCGTGCTGGACGGGGCGGGGCTCTTCACGCTGCAGATCATCGACGCGGCCCAGATCGTGACACCCTTCGCCCTTTCGGAGATACCCGCCGGGAGCACGGTGGTGGCGGGGGTCCGCCGCAGCATCGCCGGGCGGGTGGAAGGGTTTTATGTCGCGCCGTACGCCCACGGTCTGCCGGACCCGAGCCGGTGCACCTTTGTCCCCGCGGAGCACGCCATGCACGTGGCCTTCCGCCGCACGTCGGGGCAGAGCCGCGGGGAGCCCGCCGCCAGCGCCCTCTCCGGGCTGGTGGAGATCGTCAGCCGGTACCTGGTGGCCACGGCGGTGGCCAGCGAGGTGGCGGCGTGCCAGACGCTCATCTTCAAGACGGAAAACCCCGCCGATAAGCAGGCGACTTTGCTCGGTGAGACCATCACCCGCGAGGACGGCAGCTCACAGCGGACGATGGAGTTGACCCCGGGGATGGTCCACTTCACCGAGCAGAACGGGGATGTGACGAGCTTCAACCCCAACCAGCCCAACGAGCAGGCCGAGCCCTTCATCCGCACGGTGATGCGGCTGATCTCTTCGGACCAGGGGATGCCGCTGGAACTCGGGGCCCTGGACTTCTCGGCAAGCTCCGCGTACGCCGGGCGCACGGGGGTGCAGGTCTATCTGCGCGGGCTGGAGCCGCGGCGGAAGGTCTTCATCAGCCAGTTTCTTGCGCCCACGTGGCGGTTCTTCATCGACTGCGCGGTGGAGGCGGGGATTTTGCCCGATCGCCCCGACCGCCACGCGCACACGTGGATCGCCCCGCCGCCGCTGGTCTTCGAGCCGGACAAGGAAATCAAGGCGACGCTGGACGCGCTGAACGGCAACCTCACCACGCAGAAGACCGAGCTGGAGCGGCGCGGGCTGGACTATCGCGCCACTATGCGGCAGCGACGAGCCGAGCGGAAGCTCGAACGCGAGTACGGCATCGAGCCGGTCAACGCGCCGGGGGCGAAGACGGCCAGCCAGGGAAGCGGCGAGAACCCAAGCACGAACGGAGCCGACGATGTCACGACGTGACCGACTGATCCAAATTGCCAGCGGCGAGCCGCTGATGATGCGACCCGAGGCCGTGGGGACGCTTTCGCCCCTGCTGCGGCGGGCCCTGACCACGCCCGGCGCCGATGACAACGGCTCGCCGACGCGCAAGGCGCTGCGTCGCTGGTCGCTCTCGCAGCGTGCCGGTGGGCGTGGCATCCCGCGTGGTCCGTCGGCGATGGAGGACGACGACGTCGTCGTCGACACGCCGCCGAAGGATCCCAACGCCTACGGCGTGATGCCGAGAATCGCGGTCTTTGCCACGGCGGAGGGGCCGAAGCGGATGCTCATGCTGCCGGTGGTCGGCCCGCTGGACCGCTGCGCCCGCGACGTGCAGGACAGCCACGGCGTGGAGATGAGCACCAGCTACGAACGCGTGATGGAGTACTGCGACGTCGTGGAGAAGGAACTCGACGGGCTGGTGATGATCTTCGACACGCCGGGGGGGTCGTGCGCCGGGCTCTTCGAGGCCCGGGCCCGCATCGCCGAGCTCGCCGAGGTCAAGCCGGTGCTGGCCTTCGTGCCGGCGGCGGCATTTTCCGCCGGGCTGGTGTTGGCCACGGCGGCGAACCGGCGCTGCATCACCCCGGGGGCCTTCATCGGCTCGGTGGGGGCGATGCAGGTGCACATGGAGATCTCGCGGATGCTCGCCGAGGAGGGCGTCGGCGTCAGCGTGCTGGCCAGCAACGAGAACAAGGCCGCCGTCAACCCCTACCAGCCGCTGAGCGAGAACGGGCGGCGGATTCTGCAGAGCGAAATCGACGAACTCGGCAAGATGTTCGACAACGTGCTGCTGGCCCTGCCGGGGATGAACGCGCAGCGGCTGGAGCAAATCAAGAAAGACCAGTTTTACTGCGGGGAAAAGGGCGTTCTTGCCGGATTGGCCGACGCGGTGTGCGCCACCGAGGAGGAGGCGGTGGCGGACTTCTTTTCTTCGCCCGTGCGCGAGGTTGTCACAGAAAACCGTGTGCAAAGTGGGGAAGAGGTGAGCGAAGAAGAGGACAACCCCGACCGGGCGGATTCGCCCGGTGTGGACCTGGAGCCAACGACCATGAGCACCGCGAACACCAACGCCGCCGCCAGCACTTCCGCCGCATCCGCCAAGCTCACCGCGCAGCAGATCGCGCAGATGGCCGGCGGGGCGGATGTCATCGCCGAGATCGAGCGTCAGGCCGAGGCGAAGGCCCTGGCCAAGCTGCAGGCACAGAACAACCAGCCCGCGAGCATCGAGCAGCTCGAAGCGATCTTCGGCGAGAACAACCCGCAGGTGCTGGCGTGCTTCAAGGCCAAGACCACCGAGGCCCAGGCCCGGCAGCAGAAGGCCGACGCCGACGCCGCCCGTTTGGCGGAGCTTGAGCGCAGCGCTCAGGCGAACCAGGCGGCCGCCGCCGCGCGGGCAAAGCTCGCTCAGCACGCCGCGACGCAGCCGGTGAACGTTGGTGCGGCCGGTTTGGCCACCGGCGGCACGGGCGAGCACCCGTACCTGGCGGCGATCAAGGCCCACCCGCTCTACAAGAACGACCGCATCGCCGCGACGCGTGCGGTCTACTGCGAGCGTCAGGACCTGTACAAGGACTACGCCAAGAAGAACAGCGCGGCCGTGGACGCCGACGCTGAGAAGGCCGCCGAGTAAGCCCCGGCGAACGTATCGCCGCCAAGAGCTCCCCCTTTTTCCCCGCACACACAACCACCGGCCACACCCGCCAAACGCGACGGTGCGCGGTGGGCTTTGACCGCTGAAAGACAAGGACCAACGCCATGAGCCAGTACCGCCCGCTCGGAACGATGGAGATTCTCGCCGGTTCCACCGACCTGCCGGTCGGGTGCGCCGTGCGGTTCGACGGCACCGATTGGGAGCTGTGCGCCGCCGGGGTTGCCCCCGACGCGATTGTCGTCTCCGGCCCCGGGGCCAACGGGGTGATCCCCGCCGGGCAGCGCGGCACGGTGATGCCGATCAAGGCCGCCACCACCCACATCATCCGCCTCAGCGGCACCCCCGCGGCGGGGGCGAACCTCTACGTCACCACGGGCGGCGTCTATACGTCGACCTCCTCGGGCAACGGCAGCATCCGCGGCAAGCTCTACAAGACCTCCGCCGGCGCTGACACCGAGTTGGCCGAGGCCTTCCTGTTCCACGCCTCGTAACCCCGGGCGGCGACACGGGCACACGCGCAGAAGCACCAGCAGCACCAGCGGCAACAGACGCACGCACACACACGGCGGAGCGCGGTCGCATTGACCGGCGCACGGCCGACTTGAGCAAGGACCAGAACCATGGCAGCGATTCCCAGCGGCGCAACCGCCACCGTCCGTCACGACATCGGCGGTCTTCTGACCGCCGCCGAGCCCACGCTTGTCTCCGGCGCGGGGCTGGCGATCTTCGTTCCCTACGGCGTGCCCAAGCGCCGCGGCATCGGCGACCGCCTGGGCGCGAAGGAGGCCCTGCGCCCGGCACGCGGCGACAACGTCAGCGGACCCGGCTCGCCCGCGGCCCGCACGCAGACGCGGTTTGAGACGTACACCTTCGGGTGCACCACGCGGAAGTACGGCGAGGAGATCCCCGCCGAAACCCGCGAGGACTACAACGAGAACTTCGACATCACCCTGTCCATCAGCACCCTGAAGAGCACCGAGCTCTTCCGTGATCACAACGCCCGGTGCATCGCGCTGGCTTTGGACCCGACGAACCTGCCCAACAGCGGCACGACGGGTCTGAACGTCTCCACCCCGTGGAGCAACCAGGCCAGCAGCACGCCGGTGAGCGACATCGGCGTCGGCATGAACGCCATCCGCCTGAAGTCCGGGCGGCTGCCGAACCTGCTGGTGATCAACTGGGAGCAGTGGCGGGCCCTCTCGGGCAACCAGCAGATCATGGAGAGCTACGGCGGCAAGTACGGCGGGCGGCTGGCCCCGGTGAACCCGCAGGGGCTCATGGAACTGCCCGCCCTGGCGGCGGCGCTGGGGATCCAGCGTGTGGTCTGCGATATGGCCGTGGTCGACGGGGCGGCGGTGAACCTGCCGGTGGCCGGTCAGGACCAGTGGCCGCGCACGCAGGCGGGGCTCTACCTGGTGGCCGACAGCGAGGGGGAGCACCCCACGATGAAGCCGACCTTCGGCCGCACCTTCTACTGGACCAAGTGGAAGGGCCTGTACACCCCGCGGTACTGGAACGACCCCAACGGCGAGAACGACATCGTCGAGGTTGCCCAGTGCACCGACGAGCGGGTCTTCGACTGGAACTGCGCCTTCCGCTTCACGAACGTCCTGGCGTAAGCCGGAAACATCCGATCACCGCCCGCGCGACTCGGCCCGCTCGCCCACTCACCGCGGGCGGCGGGCCGGTTGTCTTCGCGGGGCATCGCCCCGCGAAGACAAATGGCAAATGGCAAATTTGCAAAGAGCAAATAAGAAAAAGCACTCGGCACTGACCACTCGCGACTTTCGACTTGAAAGGTTCTCACTATGGCTCGTGTTTCGGTCAATGTTCCGGTGACGGATGTGGAAGCCCGGGTCTTTGCCTCCAACGCGGTTGGCGGCGCGGATGGTCCTGCGGTTTCGGAGGTCAACGTCACCAACACCGGGGCCGAGGACCTGTATGTCCGCATCCCCACCCTGCACGGCGCCACCGACTTCGGATGGGTGGGCCCGGGGATGAACGTCTCGTTCCGCTGCGTCGTCGGCTCAATGCCGACCGTGCGGGAGGTCTACCTCAAGACCGCCTCCAGCAAGACCACCACCGCCGTGGTGCAGCCGACGTTTGCCGTAGCGGGGTGAGACCAAATGGCAAATAGCAAATGGCAAATGGCAAATAAAAAGAAGACTCAGCACTCAGCACTCAGCACTGACCACTCGCGACTCGCGACTTACCTGAAAGGATGGGCATCGTGGTTGACAAGATCATCGGTTTGATCCCGGCTTCGTGGCGGACGACGGTCATCGGCGTTGTCGCCGGGCTGGCCATCATCTTCGGCGAGCTGAACAACCTCCTCGACAACTCGCCCGAGACCGTCTTCAACTGGCAGAACCTCGTCGCCGGTCTGGCGGCGCTGGGCATCGGCTGGTTCGCCCGCGACAAGGGCGTCAGCAGCGAGCAAGAGAAGGGCGGCAAGTAACCGTGTGGTGGGGCTGGGTCGAAGGGCTCATCAAGGGGCTCGCCTCGGCGCTGAAGATCATCTTCGGCACCGACAAGCCGCGCGAAATCGAGGTGAAACGTGGTCCGAACGCTGTGCCTGCTCTGCCTGATGATGATCTGCTGCGTCAGCTCGGGGTGCGGACTCACGCTCGGGCCGACGGTCAAGACGGAGTACGTCCTGGTCACGCCGGGGAACCCGATCCTGATCCTCGAAAACCGCACGCTTGAAGGGCGAAGGCTCGACGGCGGCGGCGTGGCGAGCTTCGACGTCGGCGGGTGGGTGGCGATGCCCGAAGAGCATTTCAATGCATTGAAGCGTGCGGCTGAACGGTAATCACGGGCGATATGACACACCGCCGCCGGAGAAGGACAAGCCATGACGATCAGAGAGAACGACGGGACCGAGCGGCAGGCGATGGTCATCCCGCTGTCCTGGGCGGCGGTGACGGCTGTGCTGGCCATCGGTAGCGTGATCGCCACCGTGCTCATCGCGTGGGGAAACACGCAGGCGTCGATCGCCGCCATCAGAGAGCAACTCTCCGAGTTCAAGAACGACACGAAGCCCACGCTGAACAACATCGTCAACCGGGTTTCGACGATCGAAGGGCAGCTCAAGAAGTAACGCGGTGAGGCCACTGAAAGCCAGTCGTGAGTCGCGAGAGGCGAGAGAAAGAGGCGCACGGCTCTGAGGCCTCGGCCCTCATCCCTATTCCCTGATCCCTTTTCCCTATCCCACCATGAAGACCAACGCCTTTTCACGTCTGCGGTCCATCGTTCTCGCCGCGGCGATCGCCTTTGCCGTGCTTGGCCACTCCGCGGCGGTGCTTGCCGCCACGTACTACTTCAACGGCCTGACCGACACGTGGACCGGCAACAACACCTTCACCAGCGTGGAGAGCGGGAGCGTGACGCTCCAGGCCGGGGACCGCGTGGAGACGTACAACCTGTACGGCAACGCCAGCGGGCCGCGGCGGATTCGCTGGTCCGTCAGCGACATCACCATCGCGCCGCGGGTTGGGTTCCCGCAGTTCATCGCCGACGGCGGGATCAACGCCGTGGCCCTGACCGGGGCCTCGTGGACCAGCCGCGGCGGGGGCAAGTGGTCGATCCCCG